>Ga0207046_10027_pt1 | contig 39863 bp, 27 predicted proteins | sample Alteio_BWMinCont_66_FD_153303 | JGI IMG/M metagenome (GOLD analysis project Ga0207046, IMG submission 153303) | Enriched cells from forest soil in Barre Woods Harvard Forest LTER site, Petersham, Massachusetts, United States -... | ecosystem: Environmental > Terrestrial > Soil > Temperate forest >...
AAACTAAAACATCAAAATGTTTCGGGGTGACTTGGCGAAGTTTTTGTATGACGCAAATTGAAAGAACACATATTTTCCTGCCCTGAATACTTCTTGCTAATTACAACTCGTCAGGAGATGGTATTCTCAGCTATAAAAAGAAGTATCTAATAGAAAGTCGTCTAATAGGTAAATTGGTGAGAATTTGGAGGGGGGGCGTACCAACCCAAAAGTTTTTTGAGCGTTGAAAAGCAGGGGTATCCTCAACACACGCTTACACACATCATTTTTACAGGGGAAAGAAAACAGCAAAAAAGAAGCACGAAAAAAACGGGGCTACTAAAAACAGGACGAATAAATACGATAGTAAACTTGGTATTAAAGGAACTTTAGATGATGTGTTAAAGGTTTTTATACCTAAAAAAATTATACCTCCGAAACCCCTGTAAATGCTGTATATGTAAGATTTTTCAAGAAATTGTAATAAAAATTTTATCTTGCTCATTCACAACACGTTGTTTAAAACTATGGTATAACGTGTTGACAACTAGATTTTTCGCAGTATATTTGTTATAATAATACCAGCCACGCTTCTTTTATATTAGTTTTTACTAAGGTAAATAGCGCACCGGGGCTGGTTTTCGATTTTATAGGGGGTTAACTAAATGTATGAAATATAATAAGATTCCGATTTCAATTGAAAACCAAATCCAAAAGTTAAAAGACAGAGGGTTAAAATTTGATAATGAAAAAAAGTCCGCTCATTACCTTTCTAATATTAGCTATTATAGGCTTAGAGCTTATACATTTCCTTTTCAGGATAACGAAAACATAACAGATAATCAACCATTTATAGTTAAAGACATCTCTTTTGAAAAAATAATAGATTTGTATGTGTTCGACAGAAAATTAAGGTTTCTAATTTTTGATGCAATAGAAAAAATAGAAATATCATTTAGAGCACAAATAATTAATACTTTTTCTATCACTCATGGGAGTCATTGGCAATTAGATAAAAGCCTATTTAATAACGAGGATATATTTTATAAAAACATAGAGTCCTTAAATACTGAAATAGAAAGAAGCAACGAAACATTTATAAATCATTATAAAACAAAATATACAAACCCATTAGAGCCGCCTTGTTGGATGAGTTTAGAGGTGAGTAGTATCGGATTAATTTCTAAGATGTTTAGAAACATAAAGAAGTGCAAAGAAAAGAATGCCGTTACAATGTATTTTGGGTTAACAGATTTTTCAATTTTAGAAAACTGGATGCAGTCTTTTAGTATATTGCGTAATACGTGTGCTCATCATGGAAGAATATGGAACAGAAGACTATTAAAGATAAAAATACCAAATTTTCATAAATATCCTTTTATTTCAAAGCAAACCAAAGCTGATATTTATCCAAATAAATTATACGCCACAATATGTTGTATTGAATATTTTTTAAAGATAATTAGCCCACAAAATACCTTAAAAGATAAACTAAAATCACTATTAAATTCCTGTCCAATGAAACAAGAAAAGGAAATGGGTTTTCCTGATGGTTGGGATAAAGACCCATTTTGGAATTAGATCTTAAAATTTTACTTTTAATTTATTCTCTACGTTTTTGGTGTGCAAATGGGGCTTATTCTTTGGGTAACCTAATTAGAGTTTTAGAGCATTTGTAGCGTGTCAATGTTAATAGTTCTTAATTAACAGTTAAACTTATAATAACCCCCTAACTTCACGTTATTGTTATATAACCTCTAATAATTTAGACATGTTTGAATTGAGCAAGAGAATCTTAGAAAAGGTAAGTTTTGATAAAATCCTTTTCAGAAAGGAACTTGGTAAAGCTATTAAATGGGTAAAACCGGGTGAAAAAACCTTATTGAAGGTTTGGTGCTTAGCAACATTCGGGCATCAGTATCAGGAGGAAATAATGGAAGTATTTAGAACCATTTCTTAACTTAATACTTCCTAAATTCATTTAGTAAACTCTCATTTACAAATATTTCAGGTAATTCATTTGAAGCAATTATATCTTTCTTTGGAACAACAACTTTTTCGCATTCTGATTTAGACCAACAAGCAGGATTTTTGGATTTAGTAGAATCGTTTCCGGTAAACTCCTTCGCACTACGGAAGCTAATAGATTTTTATCTTTCATGAAAACTGGGTTTTAAAAGTGATTTTATTTTCTGCCCACTAATCATCTTAATTTTTTCTACATAAAGTAAATGCCCCTTCTTACTTGCTTCACTTAGGGTTTCATCTTTTAATTTGGTTTTTGTTTTATTCGATAAAGCAAGGTTATTGTTTTTTACAACTACGCCTGTTACTTCGGGGTTTTTCGTTTTATAATTAGTCTTTCTATGGCTTATAATAAAACCATCATCTGTAATTATTTTTAAAAAATCCGGTATTAGGGATTTAAAATCCATTTTTGATGAAACAACCATATCATCTACATAAGTAGAAAACTTCATGTTTCTACTTGTAGCTGAGTTATGCCAACACCATCGGGATATTTGCTTTTATATTCTTCCCACAATAGTGTTCTTGTAACACCTTTTCGCTTTAGTTCTTTATCTATCTTAGGGAAAAGATTATAAAGAGTTTGAAGTTTTTCGTTGACCTTATTTTCCGGTTTAACAAAAAGTTCTTCCAAATCTTTATCACTTAATTCATTTATTTCTGCAAAAGTCAGTTTGTTGTCTTTAAAATCTTTGATGTATTTTTTTAGGGTAAAGCGAGGTATGCCTGTCTGCACAATTATTTCAGATTGTGTTTGATTTTGGGTATGTAAACGTAGTATGTGCCGGATATTACTCATGCCAACTATTTTTTATAGTATAAGATATATTCTGAATTAATGATTATACTTTTATAACTACCATTTATATACGCCACCTCTTTCTATAAACTTAGTATAGTTGGTACTTACTTGGCTTAATGCAAACTCAACATTTGATTCTAAAATGGAAGATGAATACGTGTGCTTTCCTTTTGTATTATCAAAGAACCGCCCTGCGGGGTCTATCATCACATAAGAGCCGCGCATATCTTCATTGTATTCAACCACAGCCTGAGAAATTACATCCGTATGATTGATATGTAAGAAATGGGTAAACTCCTCATTTGTAATACTTACATCTGAAAAATATTTATCATTCTGTCCTTCTATACGTAAGGCTTTAAATATTTTCCAACGCTCCGGTTCTATTTCTTTTATAAACGGACTTACTATTTCCTTATAATTATATTTATTTACAACTGTATTAACCTTTAAGCGAAAATTAAAAAATTTAATTTGTTCAATCAAAAGCCTGTATCTATTTACATCTTGAAACGTATTATTATTTTCTTTTCTGCCAATTAGTTTATTTGTTTTGTCATTTAAACTGTCTATGCTTAATGTAATCCAATCTAATATTCCTTGCCATTGCATAAGTTTTTTTTCGGAAATGGTAGAACCGTTAGTTACAATCATGGTAGTAAACCCTTTCTCTTTAGCATATAGTATTAGCTCATCTAACCAATGGCATAAGGTTGGTTCACCACCAACAAAAGTTATTTTTTTAAATCCATAATCAGCCAATAAACCTATCAGCTCTAATGACTTTTCTTTTGGAAGATGTCCTTTTGGTAATAATTGCTTTTTTACATCGTGGTATGTAGCAAAACAAAATTTACAACGCATATTGCAAGGCTGCCAAAAATGATAATTAACGGATGGAATTAAATGTTTATTGGGTTTTTCGATTAGGCTCATAATCTTTTTGATTTAAAGCCAAAATTATGTCAGTTAGAAAGGGTATTTAGTGGCAGGGTGTGAAAGGGTCAAAAAAAGGTGTGAAAACTACAAAAACCAGTTTTTAAAATCTTTACGGTAGTCTTCCTTATCAGATATGATAAACAAAACAGGTTTACCAATAGCTTTAGAATCTAACGGTGGAATAAAATCTCCTTTACTATCTATGTAGTCAGTTTTTAGTTGTACTGTCTCAAAATTTTTAGATATGCTGCCGATGGCATTCATAGATATAATAGTGCTTTTATTAATACGGATAAATTTTTCTTGTGGTAGTTTTTGCAATAAATCTTCGAGAGAAACTTTAGTGAGACGGTAATACTTTTGATTTAAAGTTTGAAGATACCTGTCATTATTACTTGTATCACTATTGCATTTAGTAATAAAGGCGATTTCGTCAACAACAATTTTAGATTTTTGGTTTGGGTACGTATCAAGTAAAAGATAATCCTTTGTTGTTTCGTTCTTTCCAACTTTACCCACTTGATTCTTATACTTTGTTATAGATTTTTTCAGTTTATCAACGGTTACTGGCTTTTCAAGGCAATCAATACAATTAGCTAAATCCCATGCTTTATGTAACTCGTCTCTATGACCTGTTACGAATATTACCGGATACCCCTTTGAGTTTACAAGCTCTGCTACCTGTAAGCCATTATGTAGTGGCATACTATAATCCAAAATTAATAAGTCGAATTTTAAGGTGTCAAATTGAAAAATAAATTCTGTTGGGGATTGGTAAGCGTTAACTACATTTAATTCTGCTTTTTCGCAATAGCTTTTTAAAGCCTGTAAAGAAGTGTATTCATCATCTAAAACAACAACATTAATTTTCATTAAGTTTTAATTTTAAAGATGAAATATACATATTCTCTTCTTCTGCTATTTCTAAAGAATACTGATTTTTATGTAGCAAATCCATACGTTTTTTGAAATTCTCATTCCCTATACCGGGTATTCCTTCCTTTTTACTAAAAGTATTTTTTACCGTATAAACTAACTCCTGATTACTTATTTTTAAATTTATCTCTAATAGAGAAACGGGCATTGTAAAATCACCATGCACAAATGCGTTCTCAATAAAATTAATTGTAGTAAGAGGGGCAATCTTTGCGTTTATATTAGTAATTGGTGCTTCTATATTTTTCACTACGGTTGTTTGTGGTGAAAGTTTTAGGCGGTGTAATTCAATATAGGTGTTTAAAAGGTCTATTTCTTTTTTTAATGGAACGTATTTATTTTTAGAATCATAAAGAATATAATTAAGTATTTCTGATAGTTTTTCAATGGCTTGGTTTGTTTGCCAAGAGAAAAAATGAATGGTTTGTAGTGTGTTTTTAAGCAAATGTGGATTTAGTTTTGCGCTCGTGTTTTCAATTTCAAGTCGCTGTAATTCCATATCGCTTTGTTTTAACTTTACATTTAATTCGCTGATTTTATTTTTAAGATTTTGAAATTTAATATAAAAAGTAATAGCCGCCACAGAGGATGCGCCTGTTATTATAATCCATATTCCCGTATTGTCAGACATTTAACCTTTGTAGTTTGAGTTACTGTGCATTAATAAGATTAATAATTAGTTTAATCATTAACTCTTTATCATCTGCATTACTTTGTGCTACTAATAATGCCAGTGCAGTAAGCCCGTTATCATTAATTTTTAGCTCGCCTGATTTTTTAAAGTGGTGTCTGTTTTTTTGAAGAAACCATATAAATAAAAATGCACCTATCCGTTTGTTACCATCAGAAAAAGGATGATTTTTTATTACAAAATACAATAGATGTGCGGCTTGCTCCTCAATACTTGGATATAAATATTGGTTAGAAAAACTTTGTACTATGTTGCCAAGTATGCCTTTAAAACTATTGTCTTTTTGATTGCCAAATAGTTCGGAGGCTTCTTTTTTATGAATAAGCGTATCTTTTAACTCTTTAATGGCGGCAATAGCTTCTGGGTATCTAATTTCATACGTAATTTTTTCATTTAGCTTTTGTTCTGGCAGCCTGTTACTATCAAATCCATTTAATAAAACAAAACTTTGTGTATAGTTGGCAATGATATTTAATAACCCTTTGGCTTCATTTTCGTTAAGTGCGCCTGTGTTTTCTGATGCTTGAATTAGTTTTACAGTCTGTTCGAGTTCACGCAAATTTTGCGCATAGTGTTTTAGTCGTTTCTCATTAAGAGTATAGCCTTTTATGAGATGTTCTTTTAATCGTTGAGTAGCCCATATTCTGAATTGTGTTGCTTTTCTTGAACTCACTCTATAACCAACGGAAATAACCATATCAAGACTATAAAACTCCACCTCTCGGTTAACTTGCCTTTTACCTTCTTTTTGAACTATTTCCATTTTGGAAACAGTTGATTTTTGTTGCAACTCTTTTTCTTTAAGAATATTTTTAATATGTTTATTTATGGCAGGCACTTCCGTTCCAAATATTTCAGCAATTTGCTTTTGGTTTAGCCATAGGGTATCATTATCAAATTTTACTTCAATTTGCGTTTGACCTTCCTTTGTTTTATATATCTCAATTTCTTTCATATTATACGAAATAAGCTTTCAATTTCATTGTAATATTAAAGGTAAATTCTTAAAAACCGGAAGAGTTTATTATAAAACTATAATCAATGACTTTATTTACAATAGTTTTAAAGAGATTTTAAATACTTCCATTTCTTTTCCGTTTTATATAAAGGTACTTAAAAGTTCAGAATTATGATTACATTTACGTAGTAAATGTAAGGTTTAGGATTAAAAAAAAGACTCTAAGACCTATTCTTTGACTTACTGATAAGGACTTTCAAAGGTTAGACTTCTTACACCCAGTTTACAGATAACGGGACAGCTCGCGCAGTTGTGATTTGCTTTCAAAACGTATCTTTGAGCTACTGATAAACAACAGGTAATGTAAAAAACCTTGTTTTTACTTGGTTTTTGGTTGTTTTCAGGAATTAAAAAAGTTCAATTATCAGTATTAGAATCGCCCTTAGGGGCGATTTTTTTATTTCTATTCCGTTAAAAAAGCTCTAATTGCTGTGGTATTTTTGGTAAATCATGCTGCTTAGTTCCATAAAACAGTTCCATTTGTCCGAATTGCTTATCTGTAATCTGCAAAATGCCTACTTTACCATGTTCGGGTAACATAGTCTTTACCCTTCTTTTATGTACATCAGAATTTTCACTACTGGCACTATGGCGCACGTACATACTAAACTGGAACATGCTAAAACCATCTTGTAATAATTCCTTACGAAAACGGGCGGCAACTTTTCGCTCTTTTTTAGTTTCTGTTGGCAGGTCGTACATTACTAATGTCCACATTACACGGTAAGCGTTAAGTCGTTCTACATTTAGTTTCATATTTCAGGATATACCAATTTTCTTTGCTCTCCCATAAAACATTTAACTAAACTTACTGCTGTGCGTTGCGTGGCTATCATTAGAGGACTTTTCTCTCCATCAAGCACAATATCTATGGTTGGAATTTTTAATAAAACCGTTTTATGCTCTTTAGTAAGTTCTTCTACAACTCCCATTTCTGCTACCATTCGGTAAACAATCTCGTCAACGTATGGTCTGTATGGCTCCATCAAATCATCAGCTAAACAAAAAGCGTTATAACGGTTTCGATGAAATATACCCAACGTAGGTAATAAACCTGCTGCTACAATACTGCGCGCCATAGTGCCACGTAATATAGCATAACCATAATTCAGATAATTATTAGGTGGGATACCCTCCCTGTGTCTTATAAAATCGTTTACATGATTAAATATTTTTTGCCAGTAATATACGGCAGCAGTAGCTTCGCAATTATCCGTATCGCCACTTTTTACGTTTTTATGAAGCGGTATCAAATAATCAGACTTAATCTGCAAGCTATCTAATATAGCTGAGTATTATTGGTCTTAAATATCAACGGAAAAGCATTAGTGCTTCCCAAAAATTCGCCTGTAGAAAGGCTATTGCCATTGGATGCAAATTTTTGTCCGCTTTGTGCAATAGCTGTTAAACCTACTATTAAGGCAATAACTAAGGTGTAAATTCCTTTTTTCATGGTTTTGTTTTTTATTATGATAATGAAAATTAAATTCGCAAAATATTATTTTTCAGAGCAAGTTTACAGAATACACGTTTTAGTTTGTAGAATGTATGTTTTGGTTTATAGAGCATTTAAAATTGTACTTTAATTTTAATCCCATTTTATAAAACATTAAAGTAATTAAGATTAAAAAATCATAATAAATAATATAAAGATTTATATTTATCCTTGTGTATAAACAAAACAAACGCCATTTTTATTTTCTAATAAAACAGATATTCGTTTTATCGTTTGCATTTATTATGTTTTCTAAACACATATCAGCTCAAACAGATACAAATTATGTATTAACTTTTAATTTTAACGATCATCAAATAAAAGAGGCAGATAACAAAGTAAATGTAAAATCCGTCGGTATTTCTTTAGTTGATGATAGATTCGGAAACAAGCAATCTGCCATCTATTTACACGGGCACCCCGCTAGTTATTTAAATTTAAGTACATCAAATTTATTAAAGCCTAAAAGTGGTACAATAGCGGTATGGGTAAATTTGGATCACAGAGTGTATGCCGGTAAAGGAAATGATGCTAACCCAATTATAGTTACAAAAAATAATCCAGGCGATGATTATTATTGTGCTTACGGACTTTATTATGATTGCCTCAGTAGGCGTTTAGGTGTTGCATCACAAAAAGATTCAACTCAAACCGTAAGTGTAATGTCGGTTGATGAAGCTGAATTTAATAAGTGGTATCACTTAGTAGTAACATACGATAATAATTACATGGCTTTTTATGTTAATGGGCAGCTTCAGCAAAAAGCTTTGAAAGGATATGAAACAATATTCTTAAAAACGGACTCGGTTGTTGTTGGAAATGGAGCCAATAAAAAAAATGACAGATGGTCTCAGGGTATTTTTGATGATATACAAATATTTCACCGGGTTTTAAATGCCAAAGAAGTAAAAGAATTATACGAAGCTCCTAATCCAAACAGGGTGAAAATAATTTTAAATAATGTATTGTTTTATTTGGGTATCGGCATATTAATTTTATTAGCCGCATTTTTATTGGTGGCTAACCGTAGAAGAGCTTTAAAAAAAGAAGAAGAAAAATTAAAATTAAATCGCAAACTATATGAGATGGAAACTAAAGTAATTAAAGCACAAATGAATCCGCATTTTATGTTTAACTCTTTAAACACCATCCAGCAATTTATTATAACAAACGAAAATGAAAAAGCGCAATATTATCTTTCTAAATTTTCTAGATTGGTGAGAAAATTATTAGAACACACAACTAAAGACAATATTAGTTTGGCAGATGAAATAGACTTACTTAACCGATACTTGGAAATAGAATCTCTTAGGTTTAATAATGTTTTTAAATACGATATAGTAACAGATAAAAAAATTGATACAGCAAAAACCTTTATACCTCATTTTCTTATTCAACCATTTGCCGAAAATGCTATCTGGCATGGCTTATTGGCAAAAGGCGGAGATAAAAATTTACATATATCTTTTGAGTTGGTAAATGAACACAAAATAATTTGTATTATAGATGACAATGGAATTGGTAGAAAAAACAGTGAATTACAACGAGATTCCGAAAAAAAATCATTAGCAATAAATTTCATACAACAACGTTTAGACTTGATAAATAAAACGATGAAAGGAGATTATAAAATAAATATAATTGATAAAGTAGATGAAAAAGGTAACAGTGAAGGAACAAAAATTGTTATAACATTACCAATAATTAAAAACAACTAATTTATGTATCGGGCTATTATTATAGATGATGAATTGATAGGCGTTAACACCTTAAAAATACTAATAGAAAAACACATTCCCTTTATTATAAGGGTAGTTGCAACATCTACAGAACCCGAAGTCGGCATTAAATTAATTGAAGATTATAGGCCTGATGTAGTTTTTTTAGATATAAGCATGCCCAAAATGAATGGCTTCGAATTATTAGAAAAACTTAAATACAAAAATTTTAAACTTGTATTTACTACTGCACACGAAGAGTATGCTGTAAAGGCCATTAAAAATAAAGCCTATGATTATTTATTAAAACCAATTGATATAGATGAATTAAAACAATGTGGTGATAATATTATAACCGAAGCTGAAAAAAAAGAACCTGCAAAAACAAATGCATTCCGCACAATAGAATTGTCTGTTAAAGATGGGATTATTTTTATTAAACCAGACAATATTGTTAGATTAGAAGCCTCAGGCAGTTACACTCAATTTTACTTATCAAACGGTATAAAGCACCTGGCCTCTAAAAATTTAAAAGACTTTGAGGCATTATTAGATCCTTTAAATTTCTATAGATGCCACTTATCGCATGTAATTAATTTGAGGCATGTAATAAAATTAGTTACTAATGATGGGCTTTTTGCTAAAATGAGTGACGACTCTTTAGTTGAAATTGCTAAAAAGAACAAGCAAGTATTTATTGAGAAGCTCAAAAACAATTAACCTGTTTGACCGTTTTGCGTTTTACTTTATTATCTCCCACAAGCCAAAATGTGCATTCTACAAACTAAAACGTGCATTGTACAAATTAACGCAGAAATAATGCGGCTAGAAGCTGCGGTTTGATTAATTTCGGTATCAAATAAATTTAACAATCATGAAAAAATTAATATCTGTTTTATCAATAGTTGCTGTGTTAAACACGCAGGCACAAACGCCTTGTTGTTATAGCGACTCGTATTCTAGCTCTACCGGCTGGACAATAAACGGCACCAATTTAGCCATTGGGCCCAGCGTGTTTACTTTTTCGACAACACCCGATGGGGCTTATGATTATGCAACACATTCATTAAATTGTACCCTATCTGATAGTATGTGGAAAGGTGATGTAGATTTTATATACACAGGTAGAGGAACAGGTGGTGTTGGACATGGAATACTGGCTGTTACATCGGGTACACTAAATACTTGGAACACTGGTGGAACATCATATACAGCATCAAACCAAAACGCCATTGCAGTTTACATTAACTCGCCTTATAATGGCGGGCAAGCTACCGACTCTATTTATGCGGGCGCAAAACTGGGCACAACCTGGGGCGCAATTTCTAAGGGAATTCATATAGCTATGGGTACACAATATTATTTCCGTTTAGAAAGATTGAGCCATACACAAGGCAGGGTAAACGTGTTTACTGATGCCGCCAGAACTATACATGTGGCTGGTTCGCCCCAACTATTTACTATTGCAGCAGGTGTTACAGGTTTAAATGTGGCGCAAAGCGGTAACATTCCGCAAGGTGCACCTGCGCGTTCACTTACGGGTACTTTAGATAATTTAAATATTTGCGATAGCATGCCGCCGCCGCCAACAAACAATTGCTGCTACACCGATAACTACGCAAGTGCAACACCTTGGACGATTAACGGTACAGGTTATACCATTGGTACTAACGCGTTTACTTTTAATGCAACACCAGATGCGGCTTATGATTATGCAACACATCAATTATCATGCACATTATCTGATACAGCTTGGATGGGTGATGTAGATTTTAAATATACCGGCAGAGGCACGGGTGGTGTTGGGCACGAAATTTTTGGAGCAACAGCAGGCGCATTAAACGCTTGGAACACTGGTGGAACGTCATATGCAGTATCAAACCAAAATGCTATTGCGGTTTATATTAATTCACCTTATAACGGCGCACAAACTACCGACTCTATTTTTGCCGGTGCAAAACTAGGCACAACATGGGGTGCTATATCTAAAGGAATTTATATAGGCATGAACACCCAATATTATTTCCGTTTACAAAGGGTGAGTCAAACACTTGGTAAAATAAGTGTATTTACCAACGCCACACGCACTACACATGTAGCAGGTTCACCACAAATGTTCCCTATTAATGCAGCTATAACAGGTTTAAATGTAGTGCAAAGTGGCAGTATTCCACAAGGTGCACCTGCGCGCGCGCTTACAGCTACCTTAAACAATTTAAATATTTGCGATACTATTATATCGGGAACAAGTGGCATTGCCGATAATAAAAAAGTTGCTGATATGATAAACATTTACCCTAACCCAAACAATGGGGCGTTTATTATTGAAACAAATGCCAGCGAAAACCAAAGCACTATTATGTTGTACGATATAAATGGCAAACTTGTTTTAACGCAAACTCTTAACAGTAAAACTACTATTGATGCAGGCAATTTAAATGCAGGCATTTATAACCTTAGTCTTATTAGTAACGAGGGTGTTGTAAACAAATGCGTAGTTATTGTAAGGTAATTTTGTACTCCTTTTTGCAAGATTTTTCGTTGTTTGTAAGAGCGGTATCAAATTTTTATTGGTTTAATCTTGAAATCATAATTGTTGTTACTTTTGTTCAAATCATGGTCTGCAATACATGACATAACCATACGTTTTATTGCCAATTTTCCTGATTAATTTGGGGAAAATAACCAATAGCAAATTCCAGGGAAAAAAAGTGGTAATTTTTTACCAATTCTATCAGCCTCATCAAGAATGAGGAGATTTTCACTTATCCTCCAGCCCTGGCGGCTAAAAAAGCTTAATGGTTCTTCAACCTGAAACTGTAAAGGAACATTTTGTAATTTTTTTTGTAAAGCTTTGGTTCCACGATTTTTTCTTAACTTACCCCTGCTATAATCCTGGATCCAGTAATGGAATGGGGGAATACTAAACAGATCTTCTGAAAGTTTGACGGCCTGTTGATTGGTTAAGTAGCCAATTACTCCTTCTGTAATAATCAGTGCGCTTTTTGTTTTATTTCCAAGTTGTTTAAAAAGTTCTTTTCTTTCAATATCCTGAGAAAGATCGAAAGAAATTCTTTCCAGGTGGCAGCATGGATTTTCAGCCTTTAAAATTTCATTTTTGTAATCAATGATATTTTTAAAATCAACCTCAATCCATATAAGGTCAGAAGGTAAATTCATCCTGTATGGCCTGGTATCAAGTCCTGCACCCAGGTTAATAACGGTATCAATATTTTTAGAAACAGCTACTTCTACAAGACGGTCAATAGCGCAGGTCCTGACTATCATGGCAAAAGCCATTGATTCGGTATGGGGAGTAGTTGCGACCATCTCAAATCCTTTTTCCCCAGCCAGTTTTTCAGCTAAATGATCATTAATTACAGGATGGCTGCTTTTGGTCTCTTTTGCTCTATAAGCTGCAATCCAGAGAGCGGTATCAGAAATATGGTTAATAGAATTTCCCATTTATTTCAGTTTTCCAAATATGTATCAAAACCCAATAATAATAAATTTTTTTTAGTAATACGGGGTTTATTGCTTTATAATTTTTGTTTGATAGCTACCAACTAAAACAAGATAAACACCTGGTTCAAACTCACTTAAATTTAGTTGCAGGATATTTTCATTTGTTTCTTGTTTTGCAACAAGTTGCCCTATAGAATTATAAACTTTAATTACCCCTAAAGACTTTGCACTTTGCAGTGTAATGTTTTGTGAAGCAGGATTAGGATAAATAGCAATTGATTGGCCATTTCCCATTTCTTGCTTAATGCCGGTACAGGTTTGTACAGTTACAGTAACCGGAACTGCTGAACTTGCACAAGCCTCTTGTTGTAATTGCCAGTTGTAAAAATAATAGTAGTGTAAAGAGTCTACATCATCGCCTGTAATGCTTACTAAAGAACCAATATTAAACGGATAAGGAACAGAACCCGATGAAAGTGAATTACGATACAAATTAATATTGTTTCCGGTGGCGGCTAATAAATAACCCGTACCAGGCCCAATACTCCAATTAAGTGTTACAGTATTTTTTCCTGTTGCCGTAAGTGTGGGTGTAAATGATTGTAAAATGTTACCCGTATTATCTTGCAACTGAATTACAGGTTGTGCCGAAGCGCTTTGTGCGTATACATCAACAGAATTAAGCGTAATAGCTTGATTAGCATTAAAAGAAAGCGAATGGCTGGCATTTAAATACGCTCCGGCTCCAACTGTAGTGTTTAAGGCAGGAGCTCCATATACCGATGCAGAAGGATTTGTGTTTACAGCATAATATGTAGTGCTGGTTGTAAGTGTTGGTGTAGTAAATGTTGTGCCGGTGCCTAACTGATTGCCTGCAGCATTTTGCCATACAATAGTTCCACTGCCGCTAGCCGATAACACAACCGAAGAGTTGCTACATGTAGTTGTTCCGGTAGCCGTTGGAGCAGCAGGAGTAGTTATGTTAATTGTACTGCTAATTGTATCTGCCAAAGCACCGGCACAAGTAGAAGCAATTAGTTTTACATTATAATTGCCTGATGCCGTATATGTGTGCATGGGGCTTGGTGTATTATCTGTTCCTCCATCGCCAAAAGACCAGTTGTAATTAGTTACATTGGTTGAGGTGCTTGTAAATTGTATGGGTGCCGGTACAAAACAAAGTGTAGATTGATTAGCTGAAAAAACAGAGCTTACTGATGTAACATATGTAAAGAAACTTGCCGATTGGTCATTTAAACTGTTACTATCTGCAACTCCGTTTGGGTTGCTAGTAGAGCAAATAAGTGAGTGGGAGCCCACAGTAGTTGTCATAGATGGTAAAGTTACATTAACCGATTGCCCACTAACAAGCGAGCCTGTCCAGCTTTGTGTTTGTGTGGCATTATTATCCAACTTATAGTTAAGTGTACACGATGTTAAAGTTGTACTACCAAAATTTTGTAAAACAATACTAGGGGCAAAGGTTGTTGAGCAAACCGTTTGATTAGGATTTAAAACATTAGTTACGCCCGCATCAACTGCATGATGTGGCAAAGGTTCAATTCCAATAAGGGCTTCGTGGTATACCGAAGGATTAAAACCACCGGAAGTTTGTAAATTATTTAAAGAATAAAAACCATCATCTGAACCGGCCCAACCCCAATTCATATGAAAAAAACTATTCGTGTCAACCCCATCTAACACCCAAGTGTGCCCTCCTTGTGTTGGATCATCACCAACATACTGAACTACTCGGCCGTTTATTAATTCATTAACTAATAGTTGTGTCCAAATAGCATCGTTATAATTTGAACGTAGCAAACCTTTAATGGTATATGGATTGTAATTAAAGTATTTTACATAAGATGTTTGCGCGCAAATAGAATCATCAGCCGTAATCACCCAAGCACCACTTCCACTAGGGTCATAATCCATTTCAACGCTTACTCCGCATTGATACATTAATGTAGCAACCGCTGAACTTGAAGAGGCTAAAGGCATAGCAGACCAACTATAAGTTGTTGTACCATAATTAGCTGATAATGTTCCGTAATTGTTTGTAAACGGAGTACCGGCTAAGGAATCGGCTTTACAATCGCAATAAGAACTTGAGCCTGTACCATGCGCCGGATAATTCCAATATTTCATTATTTGTGCCATGGCAGTAGCTACACAACCTGTAACAGAACTACTTGGGCATAAATTATTATAAGAGGGAGAGCCACCACCACTTTGGTTCCATGTAGTTTGGCACATTTGCGCTACACTTATATTCATGGTTGAGTTTGCGCTATTAGCCAACTTAGCCGCGCTGTTAACAGAGAAATTACCCAACCACTCTTTCTTAATAGTTTCGTCAGCCACTAAATTATTAGCACGAATGCTTTCAACTTCTTTTTTACGGTTTTTAAGCCAGCTTCCTATAGTTGTGTTGGCTTCGGGTACTACAAATTGATTTTTAGTAGAATATCCTATAATAGGGTGTGTGGCATCATCGGCTGTTATAATTACAAAACCATTGCTTGTATTTACGTTAAACGCATAATATACAGGTAATCCGTTAGCAGATTTCTCTGTATAAGCTAAATTAAGCTGAACGCTTTGTAGCTGATTATTTTTTTTATAAAAAATTTCTGCTACCGCTTGCGCCGTAGCAGGCGTAACAGGTTTTGCCGAAAGTGTATGTAAACCAATTAAACCGGCAACAGCTACAGATATTGTTTTTTTCATTTGTACCTTAATATTAAGTTGTGTAATGTAAACTTGCAACCACCCTTTTTACTATGAAAAAGGACAAAACGGGTTTTTGCAAGTATAAACGGAAAATAATTAATATTAAAGGCAAACGAGGTAAATCGGACAAAAATTAGGACAAACTATATGAAAAGTAAGACTGTTTGTATACCTGTTGTGGAGGGATAATTATCTTATTGACTAATATTTACTCATTGATTTAAAAATAGGCGTGCCTTTTTTACCCATTATAATAAGTGTCATTTCAAAACCACCTTTGCCATTTGTATAACTACTAAGGTACGATGTGTTTATATCATAACTCATACGTAAAGCAATGTTGTCTTTCTTAATTCCTGCTTGTATAATAATGGCATCCTGTAGCCTATAGTTTAATCCAAAAATTAAATCGTAGCGTACTTCTTTACTATCGTTAAGTTTATAGTAACCCAACGCACCCATATTTAACTCCCAGGCTTTCGCTTGGTTCATATATAAAACAGTAGGTGTTAATTTAAATTTTTCACTAATTAAAAAATCACACCCTGCCTGCACATCCCAACGTATAGGTAATCTGGTTTCGGCGGCTCCGCCAAAATTTTCTTTTGGTTGGTTTACGTGAAATAAAGATAAACCAATATAAGGCCAGAATTTTTTCTGTACATCGCGGTACTTATAAAACACACCCATATTTGCATCAAAATTTACTAAGCTGTTTTTCTTATAAAATTCGCCACTATTAATGTTTGGGTTAAGAGTACCGGTTGAATTATCAAGTTGACTTTCATACAATAATGAATTAGGATTAAAGCTTTTGTAAAAAATGCCCATTTGCACTCCGGCACTTAATAAGTGTGGAGACGTTTTAGGGTCGGTAATTAAATAAGAACCCGATACCTGAACATTCATAGTGTTATAATTTCCTACACCCGATTTATCGTCAATAATATATCCTCCTAAACCAAACCTATTAATTTTTTGATCGTATCCTACTCCGTAAGTGGTAAAAGGTTTTGGTGTAAGTGCGCGCCATTGCGAACGATAAACAGAAGAAATTCTATAATCATCTCCTTCGCCTAAATAGTTTCCGGTTAACGAGGGATTTAAATAAACAGGAAACGCATCATACTGCGCTAAATGCGGATCTTGTGCTTTTAATTGTATTGCCAAAAAACAATAAAGCGAAACGAGTATATATATTAGTTTTGTTTTCATGGTTATTGTATTAAGTTTATTTCACCACTTAGTTTTAAGCTCTTACCATCAATGCTGCCATTAAATATGTACATATAAGTGCCTTCCGGTTGTTTGGTTCCATTAATGGTTCCATCCCATTTATCACTTTGACTATTCGACATAAATATTTGTTGACCCCATTCATTAAACACTCTCAAATCATACTGGTCAAATGGTCCACCCATGATGTAGAAGTAATCGTTTAAACCATCACCGTTAGGCGTAAATCCTGTAGGTACATTATGTCCGCTTGGGTTTACTTCAAATGTATGTCTCACAGTATCACTGCAACCCATGCTATTTGTAGCAACTAATGTTACGGTATATGTGCCTGCAAGATTATATCCGTGTGATGGATTAGGTAAGGTAGATGCGGTCGAATTATCTCCAAAATTCCAGTTGTATGTTGCTGCTCCGGTAGATTGACTTGTAAAATCTATATCCTGATGAACATTATAGTTTCCTCCGTCAGGTGTATATTGTGCTACCACCGGTTGGCCTGTAGTAATTACTTTAGTGGCTGTGTCTTTACATCCGTTGCCACTTTGTACTTGCAGTAACACAGTATAAGTACCACTTGTAGTATATGTATGCGAAGGATTTGTAACCACCGATGTAGCACCATCGCCAAAGCTCCAATTGTAAGATGAAATACTATCAGGTAAAATTACTTTCGAGGTATCTTTAAAGTTAACCATCAGTGTTAAGCAATTTGATTGAGCAACAAAACCTGCCAATGGAGATGGATGTACTGTAAGCGTATGTGTTATAGAAGCCGAACAACCCGAATCGGACACAGCTGTTAAGCTAACAGTATAAGTTGCTAAGCTATCATATAAATGATGAGGGTTTTGTGAGATAGAGTTATGTCCATCACCAAAGTTCCACGACCACGAAGCAATAGTGCCTTGACTGATATTTGAGTTATTAATAAACACAACCGAATCACTCATACAGTTTGTACTTAAGGTAAATGCTGGCACAGGTACCGGATGTATATTTACAATTTTTGTGATACTGTCTTTACAATTTATTCCTGCCGAAACAAGCAATTGTACTGTATGTGTTCCACTTGTGGTATAAGTGTAGCTTGGGTTTTGTAGAGATGATGTGTCACCTGTTCCAAAACTCCAATGCCAGTTATTTATAGTTCCTGCATTGGTGGTCGAATTATCTGTAAAACTCACCGATTGACCTAAGCAAGCATTGTTTACACTAAAGGCTGCATGTGGTTGTCCGTTTCTGTATACCACCATAGTATCTCTTACTATTCCGCAAGAGCTTCCTTGATTAACAGCTAATACAAAAGTCAATGTGTCATTATCTGTTATTGCAGGCGTATAAGTTGCATTTAAAGTACTATCGTTTGGTGTAAATGTTCCGCTCCCAACAGTCGACCAATGCCCAACCGAAGTTGCTGTAACCGAACCGCTAAGCGCTATTACATTACTCGAACAAATTGTCTGATCAGTTCCTGCATTAACGGTAGCCGTTGAAGCAAACGTAATTTTCATCGTATCACTTGGGTTAACACAATTATTTGTTGATGTTAAAACAAGTGTTACACTTCCATTGCTAATGTCAGTTGCACTTGGTGTATAGGTCGAAGTAAGTGTTGTATTGTTAGGTGTAAATGTTCCTGTTCCAATAGTCGACCATATTCCTGTAGCCGAACTTCCACTGACAGTACCATGTAATGGTACACTAGTAGCACCTGAGCAAACTGTTGTGTCATGTCCGGCAGAAGTAACTGTAATAGGATTAAATATTATCGAAATAGTATCTGCCGCAGCCGAACAACTTCCATTATGTGTAGAGGTAAGAATTAAAGATACATGCCCTGCTATCGAATCAGCTGCACTTAAATTATAAGTTGCATTTAAAGTACTATCGTTTGGTGCAAATGTTCCACTGCCTAAGCTGTTCCATACACCTGTGCCTGCACCTCCGGTTACTGTTCCACTAAGTGCTGTCGACATAGTTCCATTGCATATAATAATATTAGAACCTGCATTAACAATTGGCGCAGGTGCGATAGTAAGTTTCAACGAATCTTTATTATTTACACAATTATGTGTAGCCGCAAGCGTAAGCATAACATGACCTGCTGTAATATCAGCAGCACTTGGTTGATATGTTGCGTTTAAGGTGCTATCATTAGGTGTAAATAATCCCGAACCTGAACTTGTCCATAATCCGGTTGCCGAACCACCTGTTATTGCACCGTGTAACGTTACACCGTTTGAGTTTGAACAAATCGAAGTATCGTTTCCAGCCAACACAGTTGCAATCGAATTAAGTGTTATTAAAACAGTATCTCTAACAACCGAACAACTACCATTGTGAGTAGAAGTAAGAACAAGTGAAACATTACCTGCGGTCGAATCAGCTACACTTAAATTATAAGTTGCATTTAAAGTAGTATCATTTGGTGTAAATGTTCCACTACCTAAAGTATTCCAAATACCTGTTGTACTACCACCGCTTACACTTCCGTTTAACGGAGTAGCCATAGCACCATTACAGATAGCAATATTTGTACCTGCATTTACAACCGGCGCAGGAGTAATGGTTATTTTCATGGAGTCAACTGATTGAGGGCACGAACCATTATTAATCGAGCTTAATGTTAATGTTACCCCACCTGCACTTGCATCAGCTGCGCTTGGTAAGTAAGTTGCATTTAAAGTACTATCATTTGGAGCAAAAGTTCCTGTGCCATTACTTATCCATGCACCAAGTCCTGAACCACCTGTTACAGTACCATGTAATTGAACGGCAACTGTATTTCCACAAACCGAAGTGTCATTGCCTGCTTTTGCAAGAGGAACTGAATTCATAAACACAACAACTGTATCTGATACTACAGAGCAACCTCCGTTATGGGTAGATGTAAGAACAAGTTTAACGCTTCCGGCAGTAGTATCTGCAGTACTTAAATTATATACTGCATTTAATGTACTATCATTAGGTGTAAATGTTCCGCCGCCTAAGCCTGTCCACATACCTGTTGTACTTCCGCCACTAACTGTTCCATTTAACTGTGCAGTCATTACTCCACTACACACAGGAATGTTTGAGCCTGCGTTTACAATAATTGCTGGAGAGAATGTAATTTTTACAGAATCAGACGAAGAAGGGCATTGTCCGTTTACATTCGAAGTTAAAGTAAGAACAACCGAACCTGCACTTATGTCATTCGAACCTACAGTATATGTTCCATGTAAAGTGCTATCGTTTGGTGCAAATGTTCCATTTCCATGAGTTGTCCAGTGTCCTATAATTCCACCTGAAATAGAACCGTTAAGGGCAATTGTACTTACGCTTCCACAAACCGTTGTATCATTTCCTGCAAACACATTAGGTGCTGAGTTAAGTTTTATTACAACAGTATCTGTAACAGCATTACAAGTTAAATTGTTTGTTGATGTAAGAACAAGTTTAACCATGCCTGCGGTTGTATCTGCTGTACTTAAATTGTAAGTGGCATTTAATGTATTAGCATTTGGTGTAAATGTACCGCTACCAACAGTAGTCCACTGACCTGTTGTACTGCCACCACTTACACTTCCATTTAATGCTGTAGTCATTCCATTATTACAGATAAAAATATCTGCACCTGCATTTACTAACGGAGCAGGGGTTAAATGAACTCTCATAGTATCACTTACTGCTTGGCATAATCCGTTACCGGTAGATGTAAGTATAAGTGTTATTGTGCCTGATGAAATTTCTGCTGCGCTAGGATTATAACTTGCATTTAAGTTTGTGTTGTTTGGTGTAAATGTTCCTGAACCTAACGAACTCCATTGACCGCCCGTTGCCACAGCAATCGTTCCACTAAGCGCAATGCTTACATTATTTGCACACATAGTTTGATCTGTTCCTGCATTTACAATCGGACCAGGATTAACTGTAACCAACATAGTATCAGAAGAAGCTAAGCAACCTCCATTATTTGTTGAAGTAAGAATTAGCATAATACTTGCAGGAACCGTATCTGCATTAACCGTATTATAAGATGCGTTAAGTGTAGTACTGTTTGGTGCAAATGTTCCGCTTCCGTTTGGAGTAGTCCAGATACCATTACCTGTTCCACCTGATATAGCACCACTTAATGCAACCGCATTATTTGCACAAACTATTGCATCGCTTCCGGCATGTGCATGCGGAGCATGTGTATAGGTAATTTTCATGGTATCGGTAGCTGCTAAACAATTTCCGTTACCACTTGATGTAAGAATCATAGTTACACTTCCGGCAGTTGTATCAGCACTACTTGGTGTGTAAGTAGCATTAAGTGTTGTGTTGTTTGGTGTAAATGTTCCTGTTCCGTTGGTGCTCCAAATTCCTGTTGAAGTTGCTCCACTAACACTTCCGTTTAATGTTACAATTGCGTTATTGGCACAAACTGCAACATCTGCTCCGGCATGCGCACCCGGTGTATTAGTAATTACTATAGAAATAGTTTGTGTTACGGTAGCGCAACCACCACTCGAAGAAATAGTTAAGGTTATATTTCCTGCTGTTGTATCGGCACTACTTGGTATGTAGGTTCCATTTAATGTAGTGTTGTTAGGTGTAAATGTTCCCGTTCCATTTGATGCCCAGGCACCTGTACCAGTTGATGAAGAACCACTCAAAGTAACATTGGCATTGTTTCCGCAAACTGTTTGGTTACTTCCTGCATTTACAGTTGGAAGATTTGTGTAAACAATTTTCATAGTATCTGTTACCGCATTACAACCTCCATTATTTGCCGAGGTTAAAATTAAGGTAACATGTTTAGTACTTGTATCTGCTGAGCTCGGAACATAGGTTGCATTAAGTGTTGTATTGTTTGGTGTAAATGTTCCGCTACCTAAAGTACTCCATGTAGCAGAACCTGTCGATGAAGAACCATTCAGTATATGATTAGGACTACTTAAACAAACGTTAGCATCAACTCCAGCAGAAACATGTGGCGCATTTGTTATAGTAACTAACATAGTATCTGTTGTAGCATTACAATTTCCGTTTCCGCTTGTAGTAAGAATAATTTTTACACTTCCTGCTGCGGTATCTGCATTACTCGGAATGTAAGTTGTACTCATGTTTGTATTGTTAGGTACAAAACTTCCTGTACCTGTACTTGACCAAATTCCTCCTGTTGCAATAGTAACAGAGCCGGTTAAGGCTACGTTTGCATTGTTTCCACACACCGATTGATTTGCTCCTGCATTTGCTGTAGGACCCGGTGTAATGGTTATTGTTAATGCACTTGTTACTGCTATACATCCGCCATTATTAGTTGATGCAAGTGTTAATGTAACAGTTCCTGCTGTTGCATCCGCGGCACTTGCATTATAGGTTGCGTTTAATGTGTTATTGTTTGGCGTAAATGTTCCGGTACCACTGGTAGTCCAAACACCTGCACCAGTTGATGAAGTTCCGCTTAAGGCAACAGCCGAGTTATTAGCACAAACACTTGAGCCGGTTCCTGCATTTACAGTTGGTGGTGCAGTATATTTAATAGTTAGTGTATCTGCTACCGCTAAGCAAGTTGCATTATTGGTTGATGTAAGTGTAAGTGTTACAACACCTCCAGAAATATCACTGGCACTTGAAACATAGGTTGCATTTAATGTAGTGTTATTTGGTGTGAACGTCCCCGTACCGCTTGTACTCCATTGTGCAGCACCTGTACTTGATGTTCCATTAGGCGTAGCATTCGGATTGTTTGAACACACAAATATATCTGCGCCTCCATTAACAACTGGCGCTGGTTTAATAGTAACCACCATCGTGTTTGTTGCAGCTAAACAATTTCCATTTCCGGTTGTTGTAATAGTTAATGTAATTACTCCGGCAGTTATATCACTAGCACTTGGAGAGTAAGTTGTACTAGCTGTAACATTATTAGGGTTAAATGTTCCACTACCTGAACTTGACCAAGTAATTCCACTTGCTACTGCAAAAGTTCCATTCAAGGTAACTTGTGAGTTGTTAGCACAAACCGTTTGACTGCCTCCTGTACTTACTGTTGGCGATGGAGTTATGGTAATTACCATTTGGTCGGTAACTGCTACACAAGCACCATTGTTTAAAGATGAAAGTGTAAGTGTAGTTGTTCCGACAGAAGTTTCTGCTGCACTTGGAGTATAGGTTGAAGTAAGAGTTGTGTTATTCGGTGTAAATGTTCCGCTACCTGCCGAACTCCATTGTGCAGCACCTGTGCTCGATGTTCCGCTTAAAGTAACTTGTGAATTGTTAGCACAAACTGTTTGGCCACCACCTGCACTTACAATAGCCGGAGAATTAATTACCACATTAACAGTAGCGGTTGGGCTTACACATCCTACTGCAGACGTAGCGGTAACTGTATAAACTCCTGCTTCAGCATTTGTAACATTTGCTATACTAGGGTTTCTTACAGACGAAGTATATGTATTAGGACCATTCCAATTATAGGTTGCACCTGTATTAGTTGCAGTTAAAGTTAATGTTGAACCAACGCATAAAGGTGAGTTGCTTCCTGCAACCGGTGCAGCAGGGGTTGGACTAACAGCAACAGTAACTGTTGCAGGTGCGCTTGCACAACCATTATTAGCTATAACGGTATACGTTCCATTTGCAGCGGCAGTTACCGCTGCTATAATTGGGTTTTGTATGTTAGCAGTAAACGTGTTAGGGCCAGTCCAGCTATAAGTTGCGCCACCTGTGCTGCTTGCTGCTAAAAATAATGTATCGCCAACACAAACCGGATTATTTACAGTTGCAGTTGGAGTAACAGGAGTTGAATTAACTGATACATTAACAGTTCCGCTTGCGCTTGTACAACCACTTACAGTAACTGCAAGTGAGTAAGTTCCTCCATTAACAAGTGCAACGTTTGATATAGTTGGGTTTTGAGTAGTTGATGTATATGTGTTCGGGCCATTCCAATTATACGTTGCTCCACCAACCGCCGAAGTACTTAGGCTTAATGTTTGACCAACACAAAGTGGGCTGTTACTTGAAACCGTTGGCGTAGCAGGAATTTGATTTACAACAAGTGTTGTAGTTCCTATTGCACTTGTACAACCAAGCGATGTTGCTGTTACAGAATAAACTCCGACACCTGCACTTGTAATATTAGTTATGCTTGGGTTTTGTGTGTTTGCAGTAAATGTATTTGGTCCGGTCCAGTTATAAGTTGTTCCTGTATTGCTTGCTGTTAAAGTTAATGTAGCTCCAACACAAAGTGGTCCGTTGTTACTTGCTATTGGTGCAACCGGTGTTGGGTTAACAACAACACTTACAGTTCCTGTTCCGCTTAACCCACAACCGGGTACTGTTGCACTAATAGTGTACGTTCCGTTTGCGGCAAGTGTTACGTTTGTTATCGAAGGATTTTCTAAACTCGAACTAAAACCATTAGGCCCAGTCCAACTATAACTTGCTGCTGTAACAGAAGGTGTTGATAAGCTAAGTGTTTGTCCAGTACAAACAGGACTGTTCGAATTTGCCGTTAATGTAGATGGAGGCGGAGGGTTAATTACTACAGTTACTGTTTTGTTCGGACCGGTACATCCATTAACGGTAACATTTACAGAATAAGTTCCTGCATCAGTAAGTATAGCATTTGTAATAGAAGGATTTTGAACGTTTGCAGTAAATGAGTTTGGACCAGCCCAAGAGTATGTTGCTCCTGCAACAGCTACTACAGAAAAAGTTATCATATTACTTATACAAACGGGGCTATTACTTGATGCAGTTGGTGCCACAGGTATAGGGTTAACCGTTACTGTAGCAACAGTTGTGCTTCCGGTACAAGTACCTGCTACTGGAGTTATTGTATAAGTAACTGTACCCTGACTTGCGCCTGTTGCAATTAAAGTTTGAGTTATAGTAGCACCTGAACTAGCAGATGCACCAGTAGCGGCTGATTGAGTGTCTGTCCAACTAAATGTAGTTCCTGCAACGTTGCTTGTTAAAGCAATTGATGTGGCACTGCCTGAACATAATGCTTGTGTAGCCGGTGTAGCTGTTGCAGTAGGAACAGGATTAACTGTTATCGTAACTACAATTGGTGTTCCTGAACAGTTAGCAGTTGATGGTGTAATAGTATAAGTAGCAGTTCCTGAAGTAGTACCTACAGTTGTCAAAGTTTGTGCAATAGTAGAGCCTGAAGCACTTGTTGCGCCACTTACTCCCGATTGAGAAACAGTCCATGAGTAAGTAGTTGCACCAACATTACTTGTTAAAGCAATTGATGTTGCATTGCCCGAACAAATACTTTGTGATGAAGGAGTTGTCGTTGCTGAAGGTACAGGATTAACTGTAACAGTAGCTGTTGCTGAAGCTCCGGTACAAGTACCAATAGTTGGCGTTATAGTATAAGTAACTGTTCCCGAACTTACACCTGTAGTATTTAATGTTTGTGTAATATTTGAACCCGATCCTGCGCTTGCACCACTAACTCCTGTTTGAGTATCTGTCCAGTTAAAAATAGTTCCTGCAACATTACTTGTTAAAGCAATTGATGTTGCATTACCCGAACAAAATGCTTGTGATGTTGGAGTAACTGTCACAATAGGTGTTGGACTTATAGTAACACTAACTGTTTGTGCGACACCTGCACAACTTCCTCCGGTTGATGTTGGTGTTACGGTATAAATTACGGTTTCTGTATTTCCTGTTGTACTAATAATAGTATTATTTAATGTGCTTGTAGTTTGTGTTGTTATACTTTCACCTGTTGTGTTAGGATTATTTGTTGCAATCCATGTATAAGTAGATGCCACATTACTTGTAAGTGGAATGTTAACTGTTCCACCACTACATATAGTTGCTGTACCTGCGCTTGTCATTGCAGGTACAGGATTAACTGTAACTGTTGCAGTTATTGCAGTACCCGAACAACTTGATGCAGTTGGTGTAATCGTGTAAACAGCCGTTCCTGTAGTAGTTCCTGTAGTTGAAATTGTTTGAGTAATGCTTGAACCCGATGCACTTGTTGCACCACTAACTCCTGTTTGCGTAACGGTCCATGAGTAAGTAGTTCCTGCAACACCGCTTGTCAAAGCAATAGATGTTGTGTTGCCAGAGCAAAACGCTTGCGATGTTGGCGTCGCTGTTACAGTAGGAATTGGATTAACTGTAATTGGCACAATTAAAACTACACCAGAGCAGGTTCCTGCTGTTGGTGTTATAGTATATGTAGCTGTGCCCGAACTTGCACCTGTAGTTGTTAAAGTTTGTGTGATGTTAGCACCCGAACTATTTGATGCGCCACTAACTCCCGATTGAGTAGTTGTCCATGAGTAGGTAGTTGTTCCAATACTACTTGTTAAAGTAATAGATGTTGCCAATCCAGAACAAATTGTTTGCGAAGCTGGAGTAGCTGTTGCTGTTGGAACAGAATTAACTGTTACAGTAACTGTTTGCGCGGCACCCGCACAATTTCCTCCGGTTGATGTTGGCGTTACAGTATAAATTACGGATTGAGTAGTTGTAGTATTATTAGTTATAGTATTACTTAAAGTATTTGTTGATTGAAGAGTAGTACTTTCACCTGTTGTATTAACATTGTTTGCTGCAATCCATGTATAATTAGATGCTACGTTACTTGTTAAAGGAATACTTACAGTACCACCACTACAAATAGTTGCTGTGTTTGCACTTGTCATTGCCGGAGTAGGGTTTACGGTAACTGTTGCTACGATTGCAGCACCCGTACAACCATTTGTAGGTGTTATAGTATAAGTTACTGTACCTGCACTGGTACTGGTAGTTGTTAAAGTTTGCGTGATGCTAGAGCCCGAACTATTTGATGCACCTGTAACTCCTGATTGTATCGTTGTCCATGAGTAAGTAGTTCCTGCAATGTTACTTGTTAAAGCAATTGATGTTACCCCTGCTGAACAAATTGTTTGTGTAGATGGAGTTGCTGTTGCCGTAGGAACAGGATTTACCTGAACCGTAATGATTTGCGCTGCCCCTGCACAACTTCCTCCAGTTGATGTTGGCGTAACGGTATAAATTACATTTTGTAAAACGGCGGTACCGTTTGTAATGGTGTTACTTAAAGTAGCCGTTGCTTGTGTAGTTAAACTTTCACCTGTAGTGTTTACGTTATCGGTTGCAATCCATGTATAAGTAGATACTACATTACTTGTAAACGGAATGCTCACTGTTGCTCCGGTACAAATAGTTGCTGTGCTTGCACTTGTCATTGCAGGTGCAGGATTAACTGTTACAGTAATTGTTTGCGCCGTTCCAGCACAACTTCCTCCGGTTGATGTCGGTGTAACTGTATAAATTACATTTTGTGCAACAGTACTACTGTTTGTTATGGTGTTATTTAAGGTTGCAGTGCTTTGTGTAGTTAAACTTTCTCCAACTGTGTTTACATTGTCAGTTGCTATCCATGTGTAAGTAGATGCCACATTACTTGTAAACGGAATGCCCACTGTTGCACCGCTACAAATAGTTGCGGTACTTGCACTGGTCATAACAGGTTTTGGATTTACTGTAACAGTTATTGTCTGCGATGTTCCTGCACAACTTCCTCCGGTTGATGTTGGTGTAACGGTATAAATTACATTTTGTGCAACGGTACTACTGTTTGTTATGGTGTTATTTAAAGTTGCAGTGCTTTGTGTTGTTAAAGTTTCTCCTGCTGTATTTACATTACTAGTAGCAATCCAAGTGTAAGTAGATGCCACATTACTGGTAAACGGAATATTTACCGTGCCCCCACTACAAATAGTTGCAGTGCTTGCACTAGTCATGGCTGGAGTTGGGTTTACCGTAACAGTAACTGTTTGTCCTGCTCCAGTACATCCTCCAAAAGTGGGCGTTACGGTATAAATTACATTTTGTGCCGATGTAGTTCCATTTATAATCGTATTACTTAATGTAGCCGTATTTTGTGTAGTTAAACTTTCTCCGGTTGTGTTTACATTATCGGTTGCTATCCATGTAAAAGTAGCTCCGGCAACAGTGCTTGTTAAATTTATAGTTGCAGTATTTCCGGTACAAATCGTTGCAGTATTTGCACTGGTCATTACTGGTGTTGGGTTTACGGTTACAGTTACTGTTTGAGCAACCCCTACACAACTTCCTCCGGTTGATGTCGGTGTAACGGTATAAATTACATTTTGTGCAATGGTACTACTATTTGTAATCGTATTATTTAAGGTAGCTGTACTTTGTGTTGTTAAACTTTCTCCTGAAGTGTTCACATTGCTAGTAGCAATCCAGGTGTAAGTAGATGCTACATTACTGGTAAACGGAATACTTACTGTACCACCACTACAAATAGTTGCGGTACTTGCACTTGTCATAGTTGGAGTTGGATTTACTGTAACAGTTATTGTTTGCGATGTTCCCGCGCAACTTCCTCCGGTTGACGTTGGGGTTACCGTATAAATTACATTTTGTGCAACGGTACTACTGTTTGTTATGGTGTTATTTAATGTTGGGGTCGATTGTGTAGTTAAACTTTCTCCTGAAGTGTTCACATTGCTAGTAGCAATCCAGGTGTAAGTAGATGCTACATTACTGGTAAACGGAATACTAACAGAACCTCCACTACAAATAGTTGCAGTATTTGCACTCGTCATAGCGGGTGTCGGATTTACTGTAACAGTTATTGTTTGCGATGTTCCCGCGCAACTTCCTCCGGTTGATGTTGGTGTAACGGTATAAATTACATTTTGTGCAACAGTACTACTATTGGTTATGGTGTTATTTAATGTTGAGGTCGATTGAGTAGTTAAACTTTCCCCTGTAGTGTTTACATTATCAGTTGCTATCCAAGTGTAAGTAGATGCTACGTTGCTTGTAAACGGAATACTAACAGAACCTCCACTACAAATAGTTGCAGTATTTGCACTCGTCATAGCCGGTGTTGGGTTTACGGTAACAGTAACTGTTTGCCCAGCTCCCGTACACCCTCCAAAAGTCGGGGTTACTGTATAAATAATATTTTGAGCGGAAGTAGTACTATTCGTAATTGTGTTGCTTAAGGTAGCTGTATTTTGTGTAGTTAAACTCTCTCCGGTGGTGTTTACATTATCAGTTGCTATCCATGTAAAAGTAGAACCCGCAACATTTGTGGTAAGAATTATGTTTACAGTATTTCCTGTACAAATAGTCGCAGTATTTGCACTGGTCATTACCGGTGTTGGGTTTACGGTTACAGTTACTGTTTGAGCAACCCCTGCACAACTTCCTAAGGTTGAAGTTGGCGTTACCGTATAAATTACATTTTGCGAACTGGTAGTACTATTAGTTATAGTATTACTTAATGTAGCTGTAGCTTGTGTAGTTAAACTTTCTCCGGTTGTATTTACATTATCAGTTGCTATCCATGTAAAAGTAGAAGGCACATTGCTTGTTAGTGGAATGCTTGCGGTACCTCCACTACAAATGGTTGCGGCATTTGTACTCGTCATTACCGGAGTTGGATTTACGGTAACAGTAACCGTTTGTGCTGTACCCGGGCATCCACCCGAAGTGGGTGTTACCGTATAAATTACATTTTGTACAACAGTACTACTATTAGTTATTGTATTGCTTAAAGTGGCTGTACTTTGTGTAGTTAAACTTTCGCCTGTAGTGTTTACATTACTAGCAGCAATCCAGGTAAAAGTAGAACCAACAACATTTGTGGTTAGCGGTATGTTTACAGTAGTACCCGAACAAATGGTTGCTGTGTTTGCGCTCGTCATAGTTGGTGCCGGATTAACTGTTACAGTAACTATTTGAGGTGTTCCGGCACAGCTTCCTAAAGTTGAAGTTGGCGTAACGGTATAAACAATGGTTTGAACACTTGTTGTATTATTAACAATTGTGTTGTTTAAAGTTGAGGTTGTTTGTGTGGTAATGCTTTCTCCGGTTGTATTTGGGTTATCAGTAGCTATCCATTGATAAGTTGAGGCAAGATTACTGGTAAAAGGAATATTGACTGTACCATTACCACAAATAGTAGCGGTATTTGTACTTGTCATAACCGGAGTTGGATTAATTGTAACGGTCATTGTTGAAGGACCCATTACACAACCCCCATTAAATCCAATTAATGAATAAACCGTAGTAGCAGTAAGGGTTGCAATCGGGTTGCAAGTAGTTGCGCTGCTTAACCCTACAGTAGGTGACCAAACATAATTAGCACCCGAAGCACATACCGGACCTATGGTTATACTTTGGTTCGCACAAGTAGTAGGTGAGGCAACAGCTATTGGAAATGACGTTGGTCTGTGAGCCGGAATCAATGTTGCATTCAGGTACATCCTAATTCCATTATCTGTAGCTATGTTTCCGCTGCCTGAAGGATATTGGTGACCTCCTAAGTAAAATACGTTAGAACCAACCGAATCGGGATTAGAAAGGTGCGCGGCACTTGCTACTACAGTAGTAGTAACTGCAGGGGTACTAACTCCATAATAAGTTTCAGGTTTATAGCTCGATCCTGCAGACAACCAAAAACTGGCTATGGTACCATTCTCTGGAGTAACCTGACCTTGATATTGGCAGAAAGCCATATCTGGATTATAATCTGTATTAGTTTGTGTACCATTTCCAGGGAAACTAATTCCATTTGTAGTTTGAAAGTGTCCGCCAGTTGGTTGGTGGTTTTCATATAAATCTATTCCTGCACATTGGGCTAAAAAGTTACCCCCTTCGTTTACAAAATCCACTACCCTTTGTACTGGTTGTGTGTCTGGGTTTTTAGAGTAATCCCAGTGTGCTTCCGAACAAAAAGTATAGCACGAAGCAAGCCCGGTAAAATCACCTGCATTCTGAACAAAATAGTTAGTAACTCCTGCGGCAATTAACATAGCTGTTTGAACGGTTTCGAAATTGCCATTACTAAATACGGCAATTTTTGGACGATGATTTAGAGTATATCTTACATCCACAGCAACATCAGCTGTTAGTTTGTATACAGCTACATTGTTTCCAAATGCTGTTATAACTTGCGTAGCAGTTAATCCTCCGGTATAATAAGAATGATCAAGATAAAAACTGTCAATAACAAATTCACTAGCTACAAAAGTTTGCGTGGCAGCAGCAACTATACTTGGGTAAACCTGTGAGGCAGTCGCAATAAAATCAGGTGCATCTTTTGCTTTTCCTGATTTGATAACCCATTTAACGGGTACATCGTTCATAAGAAGCGAATGAACTAATCCATAAGCTTTAAGGTTAAAGTCGCCCGCAATTACCTGATGCGTGTTATCCATAGGAATAACCAGAGAACCAGCTGTGATGGTTTGTGTATTTGCAACCGGAGGGGGTGCATCTCCTGCATCTAAACAGGTACCAGCTACAATAGATCTGTTACCTGCAGGGTTTGGGGTTGTCATATTTGTATAGGTGGTACCATTAAAAGTAAAAGAAGTCATTGCAGCGTCAACCACATCTCCAATAACAGCTGTACCCGGCACTGTATAAGCCAAATAAAAATAATAAGGACCCGGCCCTAAATCTAACCCTTGCGAACCGGTAATGGTAAATGTACCATTTGGGTTAACTACCGAACCATAAAAATTTGCATCGCTAAAACCTTGAGCAGTGTCTGTATAATAAATTTCAGCTTTTGTTATGTCTGTCGAAGGAGCCGTAGAACCGGTGGTACTAAAAACAAATTGTGTAATTACGTCATTAGGTGTACAAAAACCACCTGTAATATTTACTTTAAATTCTAAAATAGGATTACTGGTAGAATTACAACCGCGAATAATTGTAGATGTAGTATATTGATCGACAGAACTTGAATTATAAACCGAAGGGCTACTGGTAGCAAGATGCCCGAATGATTGCAAATTAGTAGGAATGCCAATGCTTCCGTTAACTTTAAATGTTCCTCCGGTTCTTACTAAATCTCCACTTCCTGCTGCAGTAGCTTGTATCTGAAAATTATTAAAATTAATTTCATCTATGTTTGCTTGAGCGGCAGTTGTAGTAATAGTAACGGTAATAGCAGTTGCAGTCATACTAAAACCATTAATAGTAATGTCTTGCGCTACGCCGGTAGTGTTTCTGGTAACTGTGCCGGGGGTAACTGTATTAAAAGCAAATCCAGCAGGTAAAGTAAGTATAAGAGTTTGGTTTGTTTGGCTGGCATCAAAATTATTAACATCAGTTTCTATAAGAGAAAAAGTAACTGTATTATATGAGGTTGGTGTAGTAAATGTACTTGCACAAAATGTTTGATTTGGAAAAGCATCTATAGTTGGCGCTGGGTTAATGTAAGAAACTACAACACTGCCGGCACCTCCGGCACCTCCTGTTCTATTGTTCGTAGTTCTTCTTGTGCCTGCGCCACCACCACCTGGTGCAGTTCCGGCACCTCCATTAGCATTACTAACTCCGGCTGCACCATTTCCACCACCGGTAGCTCCACCTGCCCCTGCAACTGATCCAACAGCATTACCGCCCAAAGCGGTACTTCCACCGCCACCGCCACCGCCACCGCCAATAGTAGTTGAAGCCCCTGCGGCTCCGTTACCACCTGCATAATTAGTTCCGGCTGTGTTCCCTGTTGTGGTACCATTGCCTCCCACATAACTTCCTGCAATAGCTGCGCCAGTACCTCCTGGTCCACCAACAGCAACCATTGTTGTATTATCAAAAGATGAACTACCTCCTGTACCCCCATTACCACCAGTATTTGCTCCGGCTGTGCCACCGGCACCAACTGTAATATTATATACCGTTCCAGGAACAACGGTTACTGTATTACTTGTATAAGACCCACCTGCTCCGCCGCCACTTGCTGTGTTACTTGTTGTAGCAACACCACCGCCACCACCGCCACCGCCCCAACATTGCACGGTAATTGTTGTAACACCCGATGGGCAAGTCCATGTATTTGCACCAACTGTATTAAAGGTAACAGTTGTGTTTTGTGAAAAAACAACGTTCAAATAAAAAAATGCTACCACTAAAAAAGGAATTATAAAACGATTCCTCTTCGGATATTGTCCAACTGTAAATGCTGTTATTGTTTGTGTAACGTACCTAACGTGTGGCTTAGCACAAAATAAAAAGTACGTATTTTTTAAGAGTGGGTAGAGTTTTTTCATGCGCTGCGTTTTTCATTATTAAACCTCTCTTATATTAAAATATATCTAAATATAATATATTTTAACGACAATAAAAAACATTTTCTACCACCCGTAAAATTTCAACCATGTATATGTTTTGTGTTTGTCTGCTCTGTTTTACGTTCAAAAAATAAAAAGGTTTCAATTTTTTAATTATTGTTAAAATCTAAAAAATCGTTTTCACTATACTTTTCTATTTAAATCAAAGATAAGTTGACAAGCGTTGATAAAAAATACAATCTTCATGCAAATGTTACATATGTAAGATTTTATCAAAAATTGTAAATTTAACCATGTAAAAAAGAGAAAATTTCCATCACTAGATTGACGAAAAAGTTATAGTGTTAGCTGCTGGTTTTCACAACTTAAGCTAAAATCCTCAAAATCACCCTCCACTCATTTAATTTTACAGAATAGGTTTTAGATGCATTAGCACCGCTTGGGGAGGGTAGAACATAATAAGCGTGTTTATTAAACTGTCCAACATGTTTTTTGTAAAGCTTCTCTGCCTCCTTGCTTGCAAAAAATACATGTTTAATAGTAGGGTGTTTTCTATAAAATAATTTTAAATTATTTGGAATTTCATTTTTAATTTTCGAGTCAGCGCTGCCTTCTCTTTCACAATGACTTAAAACATCCCACAGTGCTATTTTATTTTTTGTAAGTAAAGCAATTCTATCTGCATAATCATCTGTAAAGGGTTGCTCAAAAATATCAAACATCAACCTCCAAAACTGATTGCCTTTATGCCCGTAATATTGATTGAGTTTTATAGAGCGTTCTCCGGGCATAGTGCCAAGTATTAGCACCGTACTAATTTTGCTTGCTATAGGTGCAAAAGCGGCTTTCATTTAAAAACAATAATGTACTCACTAATTACTAGGTTGTTTTCTCAACAACAACAGCAGTACCATAAGCTAACACTTCGGTAAGCCCACTCATTACTTCGTTAGCATCGTAACGCATATTTATAATGGCGTTGCAACCCATTTCTTGTCCGTGCTTTATCATTAATTGCAAAGCTTCTTCGCGCGTTTTTTCACATAACTCGGTATAAATAGCGCTTTTACCGCCAAAAATGGTCATAAAACCTCCAGCTAAATTGCCTACTACACTTCGTGAACGAACCGTAATTCCACGAACTAAACCTAATTGTTTTGTAATTTTGTATCCTTCTAACGAAGTGCTTGTTGTAATTAACATGTTTTTTTGTTTATAGTTTTTATAAAGGTATAAATTTTATAAAACACTGTAATAATTAAACTTCTTTTGTAGAATAATAATTAAATAGAAAATGACCATCAGACAATTTGTAATAAAAAAAATCTATCCGTTTTTACAAAAGCGTTTAAAAACAGAAAAAACAAGTTTAGTATTAAGTAACGACAAAAACGTACAACCTCTTTCTTCGTTCTATAATTTAAAAGCCACATCAATTAAAGGAGAAGAAATAAATTTCGAAAACTTTAAAAAGAAAAAAGTGTTGTTGGTTAACACAGCATCTGATTGTGGATTTACGCCTCAGTTTACCGAATTACAAAAACTGCATGAACAGTATGGGCAACAAGTAATTGTATTAGGTTTTCCGGCAAACGATTTTAAAGAACAAGAAAAAGAAGGTGATGCAGAAATTGCCACGTTTTGCCAGGCAAACTATGGGGTTACTTTTACTATGATGAAAAAAAGCGGGGTAGTAAAAAACAATAATCAAAACGAAGTATATGAATGGCTTACCGATTCAACTTTAAACGGATGGAACAACCAAGCACCTGTTTGGAATTTTAGTAAGTATTTAGTTAACGAACAAGGAGTGCTTACACATTATTTCGGCCCATCGGTAAACCCGATGGACGAAGGAATTATAAAAGCCATTAGGGCTTAGAAAAAAAGTAAACAAGGGCGACTTTGTTTTTATTTACTCCTTTTGCATTACCCAAATAATTCCCCATGTGATCTACAACAGTTCCATCACTTTTTATTTTACCTAAATAATTGCCTCTGTGATCTGTAACAGTGCCATCACTTTTTATTTCGCCCGAATAATTACCCCTGTTGTCTTTAACTGTCCCATCTTTTTTTATCTCACCCATATAATTGCCCCTGTGGTCTTTAACCGTTCCATCCTTTTTTATTTCGCCCATATAATTACCCCGATGATCTGTAACAGTTCCATTCTTTTTTATTTCACCCATGTAGTTACCGCGATTGTCTTTCAAGTCTTGTGCTTGTAAAGAAAACCCAGTCACAACTAAAAATAAACTTAAAACAATTTTTTTCATAATATCTGTTTTTATACCATATTTAATTAGAAAAAAAATAGACCAAGGCTGCCTGAGCTTTACTAGCTCCATTATCAGAGCCAAGACATCTGCCATTACTGTCGTAAACTTTTCCTTCAGAAGAAATTTTACCAAGATAACGCCCGTTATAATCTAACACGGTTCCACTGTCGGTTACTTTACCAATGGAACTTCCATTACTATCAAGTAAGGTTCCATCTGATAAAAATTTACCATTAGAACTTCCGTTACTGTCGCTAATTCCACCACCAAAAGAAACTTTTTCTACAATGCGACCAGATGAGTTTCTAATCGTGCCATCGGCCGAAATACTACCTATATTTCTTCCTGAATTGTCATACAAAGGTTTGGTTTGTGCTTGCAACGAAAATGTTACCACAAACAACATTAAACTAAAAGCAATTGTTTTCATAATATGTGTTTTTATTAAACACAATTATTCAAAGGCCGTGCCACAAAGTAAAGCTTAACATTTATTAAGATTAGGGCGCTCTAAATGAATCCAAATTAATTTGGATTCATTCTTGCAAAAGCACTTTTTAAATCATCAGGTCCGGCTTTAACCATGTTTTCACTAAAACCAAAAGTTAGTTCGGTTTTACCCTGTTTCATTTGCTCGAAAACCGAAGCCACAAAATCACTAACAGGTGGGGCTTGGTCGTGTAAGCCTTTTCCACCAAGGTCGGTGTTAAGTGCCGGCGGAATCATTTCAATAACCTCTATATTTTTTTCTTTAAGCAAATGTCTTAACGAAAGTGTGAATGAATGAAAGAATGCTTTTGTAGCTGAGTACACAGGTGTTTTTGTTAATGGTACAAACGATAAACCCGAACTTACATTAATAATAGTGGTTAACGATTTTAATTTTATGAATAAGGAAGTAAGATGAAGCGGTGCTTCTATATTGGTTGTTATTTCATCTTTGGCTCGTGTATAAAAATCGGCATCAGTAACATTCATCCATTGCTGAATGCCTGCGTTATTTACTAATATATTTACATCGCTATGTTTTTCTGCAACCCATTTAAAAAGTTCTTCTCTTTCAGCGGCCATAGCTAAATCGCAAACTTTCGTAATTATTGAAGGATGTTTATCTGATACTTGTTTTAACATATCTGCTCGTCTGCCACAAATTATAACGGTGTTGTTTTCTTGTAGAAATCTTTCGGTTAATCCTAAACCGATACCCGTTGCACCGCCTGTAATTAAAATTTTGTTATTCGAAATTTTCATGTGTATTTATGTTTTTAATTTTCGTGTTGATGGATGAAAAAATTCGTTCTAAATTTTAGATAAAGATAAGGTAAAATATTTTTTCTAATTTACTTTCCTGCTTTAAAAGAATTCTTTACTGAAAAGGCATCAAATTTTAGCTATACTATTTCTGCTTTTGGCTATTTGTAATGGGTGATTAACGAAATAGAATAATTAACCAATAAGCTCCAATTATTTTTACTAAAATAAAAAACAATTAAAATGAAAAAAAGATTCTCTTACGTTAAGTTGTCAATTTCTGCAATGACATTTTTTTTACTAACTGTTGGTGTATGCGGTGCTTGTAAAAAATCATCTAGCACTTCAACCCCTAGTACGTCCTCGGGCCCCGGAACAAACGAGGTGTGGATGCAAAACACCGCTTTCACTCCCAGTTCTATAACGGTTTCAGTAAACACTACCTTTAAATGGACAAACAAAGATGCCATGATACATACTGTTACCAGTACAACAGGGTTGTTTGATAGCGGTAATGTTAGTAGTGGTGGCGTTTATAGCCGACAGTTTACAGCAACTGGTACTTATCCATATAAATGTACTATTCATTCGGGCATGACAGGAACAGTTATAGTGCAATAAAACAACGAGCCATGAAAAAAACAACAATCTTTATTTTATGTGTGCTCACTCTTTATGCAAAAGCACAGCTATATAAAAGCACAGAAGGAACGGTTTCTTTTTTTTCAGAAACGGCTATTGAAAATATTGATGCTACCAGTAAAAATATCGAATCCATAATTAACAGTTCTACAAATGAAATTGTTTTTAGTGTAGCTATTACTTCTTTTCAATTTAGAAGAGAAAAAATGCAGGAAGACTTTAACGAAGATTACATGGAGAGCGATAAATACAGAGATGCAACCTATAAAGGAAAGATAAATGAAAAAATTAATTGGAAAAAGGATGGCACCTACATAATTACTTCGCAAGGAGTTTTAACCATTCATGGTGTAGCAAAAGAACGAACAGACACAGGGCTAGTTAGCATTAAAGAGGGAAAAATCGCTATGAAAAATAATTTTTTGGTACGGGTTGCCGATCATGGAATTAAAATCCCTCAATTGGTACTTTATAAAGTTGCAGAAGTTGTTTCTGTTAAATCAACTATTACTTATTCAGTGTATTCAAAACAGTAAAACATTATAAGCAGAGGAGTTATTTACTTTACAATAATCAACCGTTTATTTATAATACTTTCGCTGTTTGTAATGCTTATATTATATACGCCGTCATTTAAACTGCTTGCATCTATATTCGTTTTGCCATTCATAATATAGCTTAATACTATTTTACCATTTACATCATATATCTGTATGGTTTGTTTTGTAGTACTATTAGTTTCTATACTAACCCCCCCCTTATTTGGATTAGGATAAATAGTTACCAGGTTGTTTATAGCCACACGATTAATAATTCCTGTTGCCTGCGCAGTATCCACATAAATTTTGGTAGAATCAACGGCATAATTATTATTAGTGCTAACAGTATTTTGTGGCGTAATGGATACACTTCTTGTACTATCCATGCCATAATTAGGAATGTCAACATATATCAAGTAACTACCTGTATCTACATTCGTAAATGCATAACCCCCATTGGCGTCTGTTGTAGTTCTTGCTGCGCAACCTCCGCCTGGATTTCTGCCAAGTTTTACATCAATGCCTTTTAATGGTGCCCCCATAACACTATTGTGTCCTGTATAAGCTAATCTATGTCCAAAACTTGGGTCTGATGTAATAGTACCGCTTATTATACCCGAACCTGTTTGATGAGCAATATCTATAATAGTAATATTATAAATATCGGAGCCATTATTACAATGGCTTGTAGCTGTAGTGGCAGAATCCCATAAATAAGTGTTTGGCCTAATGCTATAATAGGTTGGTACAGAACCAGGATAACTTATAGTATCTGCAACTGCTTTAATATAATAATTACCAGGAAGTATATTTGAGAGCGTATAACTGCCTGCTGTAAACGCAACAGAATCGAAAGCTGCGCCGGCAGTTAATTGTTGACTATATAAATAAACCCAACCTGAAGATACTAAATGCCCTGTACCGGTATCATTTATAGTACCAACAATATTATCAAGCGGATAGATGTTTATACTTACAGTTGATGTAGCCACACAAGCATTTGCGTCGTTAACAGTTATTGTATATATTGTATTTGCAGTTGGGTATACAGTTACAGTTTGTGTAACAGCACCACCGGGTAAAACGGTATACGTATATGGAGCAGTTCCCCCTGAAGGAAACGTAGAAATTGTATCGCCGCTGGTTGCACAAACCGTATTAGAACTTATGTTACCGGCAATTGTTAAAGCAGGTGGTTGTGTTACATAAGCTATAACCGAATCGATACAACCGTTTGCATCCGTTCCAGCAACTGTATAAGTACCCGCACATAAATTTATAATTTGTGCTGTGTTAGCTCCGGTAGACCAAGTATAAGTTATAGAAGAACCACTTGCTGTTGTGTTGCCATTGCAATTACCATAACAATCAATATTGGCACCACCCGTAGTAATGCTTGGTAAAGAATTAATAACTATAACGCTTGTATCTGTTTTTGAACAGTTGTTTGGATTAATGGCTGTAAATAAAACTGTATAGGTGCCTGCAGGAGTATAAGAATGTATAGGGTTTTGAAGGGTTGATGTGTTTCCATCACCAAAATCCCAACTCCAACTTGATGTAGTACTTGTTGTTGTATTTGTAAAATAAGTTGCATTACCTGAACAGACCCCGGAACTTGTAAAAGAAGTAGCAGGAACAGCATTAAAATTTAAAATAGTAGTAATAATGCTATCGCAGCCATGATAAGAAATTAATGTGTCTTTATATGTGCCAGGTGCTGTATATGTATGTGTGCCTACAGTATAGCTTTGCCCCGGACATATACTAGGTGATTGGGTTATGGCCGTGTCATTACATAATATATTATATCTAAATATAGTTCCGTTTCCACCACCACCACCATCTGTCATTCCATACAAATAGCGCGGGAACATTATTTAAAGTAAAGCCCGATGGAACAAGCTATACTTTACTAATGAATTTTGCAGCTAATTCAAACCCTGAAGGGAATGTTATTTCAGATGGAACTTATCTTTATGGAACAACGCGGGCTGCGGGCGCAAATGGAATGGGGACTGTTTTTAAAA
>Ga0207046_10028_pt1 | contig 39190 bp, 45 predicted proteins | sample Alteio_BWMinCont_66_FD_153303 | JGI IMG/M metagenome (GOLD analysis project Ga0207046, IMG submission 153303) | Enriched cells from forest soil in Barre Woods Harvard Forest LTER site, Petersham, Massachusetts, United States -... | ecosystem: Environmental > Terrestrial > Soil > Temperate forest >...
TACCTGCACTATGCGGACAAGAACGCGTTGCTGCACGCCATGACGGAATTCCGCTTCCGCGATCTGATCGAGCGCCGAGCCATAACTTTTACCGATTGCAATGGAGCATTGCGCGCGATCGCACTCGGCGTGTGCGACTATTTTGTGGAGAGCACTGGTTGTCCCACCCAGTTGTCGCGATGGCGCTCGAAGGCTCGATCATTCCCATCGTTGAGGATATGTTCAAGGAAGGACTTGCGCATCATGGGATGGCTCCCGGTGCGGACGCGTCACTCCCCGCGACCACCGCTGCCTGGGCCGTTTTTGGAGCCGCACGCCGCTGGTTCCAGACTCCCAATCGCATTCCCGCCGAAGAGATGGCAGCCAGGATTGAGACGCTCGTGAGCCCGATTCTTTTCGGCGCCTCACAATAGCAGAGCGGAGAACAACAAGTAGCAGGCGGTATCATCGTGTAGGAGAGATGATTTCGGCGTCTTGCCTCTGCCTTGTCGCGACACAGGCCGGGCGATCGCTGTTTCCGCCGCAGCAGAATCTTAAAATTCTTTGCACTGACCAGTTCTTTTTCGGGTTGCGCATCCAATCCTGAGTTTGAGAAGCTTCTCCAGAATATCCGGGGGTGGCTTGATAGAGGAGGATGAATGGCGCAGGTATGGTTAGTGACCGGCAGCTCTCGTGGTCTGGGTCGCGCAATTGTTGAAGCGGGCCTCGCTGCGGGCAATAAAGTGTTGGCGACAGCTCGGGACATTAATTCGCTGGCTGATCTGTCGGAACGATTTGGAGATCAGGTCAAGCTCTTCGCAATGGATGTGACCGACGAAGCAGCAGCAGCAAACGCGGTAATGGCGGCAGTCGATGTATTTGGCTCGCTGGATGTGGTCATTAACAACGCGGGATATGGCAATCTTTCGTCCGTCGAAGACACGCCTCTATCGGAATTCCGGGCACAGATCGAAACGAACCTCTTTGGAACAATTATTGTGACGAAGGCAGCTCTTAGGTATTTTCGCGAAAAGAAAGCTGGCCAGTTCATTCAGTTCTCATCGGTGGGCGGAAGGATTGGGCCTCCGGGACGCGGGCCTTATTCGGCGGCGAAGTGGGGTGTCGAAGGCTTCTCCGAGGTGCTTTCGCGCGAAGTGGCACCGCTCGGCATCAAGGTCACCATCGTTGAACCCGGTGGCTTTCGCACAGACTTCGCGGGCAGTTCCACCCAACTTAGCGAAGGTCATCCTGAATACGATTCGACGGTTGGAGCTACCGCAAGATTTCAGCGGAACTACAACGGCAAGCAGCCTGGTGACCCCAAAAAGGCAGCTCAGGCGATCGTCCAGTTGACGCTAGAACGGAACCCTCCGTTGCGACTCTTGCTCGGCAGCGATGCGTACGCCGCCGCGGAGAAGAATGATCTTGCGCGATTAGAGGAAGCACGAATTTGGAAGACACTCAGCATCTCCACCGATTTTGAGACGAAGTGAGTAGCGGCAAATATTAAGCAGGAGAATCCGAAGCGCGCCAAGGTAGTCAATGTTCGACTTGGACCGGATTCTTTCCTTCTTCTTCTTCTTCTTCTTCTTCTTACTTGACGATCGATTGCGCGAATCAGCCGCATGAAGGCGTCGATCTTCTTCGTAATTCGCGCCCGGTCTGGAACGAGGTTCTGCTCCAGACATCCGCCAAAGCGCCAGAAAGCGATCTTTAAACCAAACTCAATTTCACGGGGCGATCCGAGCGTGAACACACCGGTCCCCACGCCGACGCGATTCGTATTGTGTGCCGCAGGATCCGTGCCATTGATGGTACCGGCGGTGCCAGTAAGGAAGCCGGACATAATGCTCATCGGCAAGTCGAAGTTGGCAAAGTTGAAGAGGTTGTAGCACCCGACTGACGGTTTCACGGTCACTCGCTCGTGACGGCTTATCCTCGAAGCTCGCACTCTCCCTTTCCATCAACTCCGGGCATTTCCCGAGCGATGCCCACGGATGACTTGCTCGACCAATTCTTCGCCGAACCGTCTGGTAAACGGGCCCGAGCCCAATAAGAAGCGATAATAGATCGCGCCAAAGATCGCGTCGTTCAGCAGGTCAGGTTCTGTATCTGACCGTAATTCGCCTGCATTCTTGCCCCGCTGCAGATCGGCGATGGTAGCGGTCCGCCGAGGACTCACCCATCGGTCGAAGAACGCCTGACGTATAGCCGGCTCGCTCTGGCCCTCGGCGATAAGCCCGGCGACGATCTTGCCGAACGGCCCGCTGAACGCATCGATCAAGCTCCGCACTCGAAACTGCAGAGACTCTTCCGCAGTCAGGTCCGATGGCTTCTCGAGGTTGGGGGCCATTCGCTCGCAGACCATGGCCAGCACCAAGGTCGCCTTGGTCGGCCACCATTTATAAAGGGTGGGCTTGCCGACCTTGGCCCGCTTGGCAACCCCTTCCATGGTCAAGTCGCGGACGGACTTTTTCTGAAGCAGGCTGTAGACCCCATCCATGATAACGGCATGCGACGTTGCCCTTTCGCTTGGTGGCCGCCCTTTCCGTGGAGCGCGGCGCACGTTTTTCTTCATGAAAGCAAGTTTTAATAGAACGGAACGTAAAGTCAATTGATATCTCCGCTGGCGCGAGTTAATATAAAACGTAACGTAACGTTAAGTAAATGGTCAATCGGTTTTTGGCTGACTCAAGCCGACATCAACGGCAAAAGGAGATTGCAATATGAATCAAGTACGCCCCTACGACCCCCTGACTTCGCAAAACGCCGCTGTCATCCTCATCGATCATCAGATCGGCCTGATGAGTGGCGTTCGCGATTATTCGATCGGTATGCTCAAGCACAACGTCGTGGCACTGGCGAAAGCGGCGAAGGCTCTGAAATTGCCGATCGTCGTGACCACGACAGCGCGCGACAGTATGTGGGGACCGACCATCCCCGAGCTTGTGGAGGCTTTGCCGGGCGTGGAGATCATCGACCGGTCTTCGGTCAACGCCTACGACGATGCGCGCGTCTCGCGCGCCATCGAGGCGACACGCCGAAAGAAGCTCATCTTCGCCGGCCTCTCCCTGGAAGTGTGCGCAGCTCTCCCCGCCATGACCGCCGTCAGCAAGGGGTTCGACTCGTATGTACCCGTGGACGCATGCGGAACTTTCAGCGAGACCAAGCACCAAGCCGGGATTTTGCGAATGGTCCAAGCCGGCGTAGTGGTTTCTGACTACTGCACATTGATGGTGGAGATTCTCAAGGACAATCTCGTGCCAGAAGCCGGCCCCGTTTATGAAGCCATGGATATGGATTGGGCCAAGCTCGTCGGTCAAATCTCCGCCGTGTACGCGAAGAGATAGCCCGACGCGTTCAAACGATGGACGCCGCCATCGCATCCCCACAAATAGGGGGAGGACGGTTTATCGATTGAGATCTCGCCCTTAACGCAAAGTTCCTTTTTCGCTTCGGCTGATTGCTGGTGAGAAAAAAAGCCCGTCGAACTCGTTTCTGTCTGGCTGCTGCACTTGCAGTAAGTGCAGCAACCACGACCACCTGGGCGCAGTCTAGCGGCGTGCAAATTTCGGAAGTTACGAATACCGATAGTCCGCCGGCTACGGCGGAAAACTCATTGCCGGTTTATCAACTGGATCGCAGCGAGGAGGATTGGAGTGGCTTGTGTCGCCAGATAAATGGGCGGGGCGACCTCTGGGACCCACTCAAGTGCGTCGAACTTCGACGACCGTTCTGGTACGCCTCCTTCGGCGCAGAACTGCGCGGTTCCTATGAGGTCTACCGCAATTACAACTGGGGCAGCGGACCACAGGATCGCAACGGCTACTATCTCAACCGACTCATCAGCCACGCGGACTTTCACCTTGGTCCGTCGGTGCGTATCTTTGCGGAACTCCAGAGTGGTCTTGAGTTCGGTCGCAATGGGGACCCCAGGCCCGCGATCGATGAGGACAAACTTGACGTCAGCCAGCTGTTTCTCGAGCTGAGATCGTCAACGCAACAGCACAAAATTCCAATTGAGGTCCGCGTCGGCCGCCAAAACCTTAACTACGGTGACGGCAGCCTTGTTTCGATACGCGACCTAAACGTCCGTCGGCCTTTTGACGGGATCAAGCTGATCCTACGGCCACAAGAGTGGCGCATCGATGTCTTTGCCGCAAAACCTGTAGAGACCAGCCCTGGATTCTTCGATGACGCTCCCGATCACAGTCAAACGTTCTGCGGGATCTGGGCCACCGATTAAAAGGGACAATCGTTCGTACGAGAACTAGACTTTTATTACCTCGGGCTAGACTGTAAGGATGACTCAGTTTGACCCAGGAGGGAGATTTACACTTGGGAACTTTCGGATCGGGGCGGCTGCGTGCATGGAATTTTGCGGATGGACTGTCCTACTCACTTCCAAAAATTCGGTGTGCGGTCGAATCTCTTGATGGGAGAATTTGAGCGCTCGGGCATGGGGCAGAGGAGAGGTTTAGCTTGGGCAATCGAAGATGTTTTCAACGCTGCCAACTTGAAAATTGCGATGGTAGCTGCGCTCGTCGGTTATATCCTTCTTGAGTTTCTTCGAAAACAATTCCAGCGATGCCAGTGTGGGGAGTAAGACGGCGGGTCCTGACGCGGTCATTGATTTTCTCTAGGGCGGCTCGCCCTGGTTGGATTGTGGGGAGAGTAGTCGAGGAATTCAGTTTTAACTCCCGCAGGCAAGGGCAACTCAAGCCACTGCGTGATACGGAAGGAAAGAAAACGATGAGTGCCTCCGGTTCTATCCGCCGGATCGTCCTGGTTCCAAAGAGTCTCGGCAGCGCCGGTTAGCTGAAGGGTGCGACCGCGCTCAAGTCGGGGACGATGATTTCGGCGCGAGCGTTCACGCGGAGGTTGCCAAGTGAGTTCTGGGTCAATAAATTTGAAAAGCCTGCAAGGGAAAGAGGGCTTGATCCTGCAACTGCGCGACTCGCTGCCGGTTGATCGGTAAACCTTCCTTTATCGGTGAGGGAAGGTTTGCCCGTCATGCGCCCAGAATCGATGCGTCCGCACTCATTTTTGGCCATATCCGTAATGCCGTATCACTAAGGCGAAGCAGATTCTCGCGGCTTTCGCCGTTGATCGCCTGCACGGTCATGCCCTGATAGAGGGCAGTGATAAGTCGGGCAAGATCGGCGGCGTCTGCATCGTTCGGAAGGTCACCTTCTGATTTCGCTCGTTCAAAGCGCCGGCGCAAGGCGTCCTGCTCCTCGACTCTCAGGGCGATAAGCTTTCTGCGGATCGGCTCACCTTCCACACCACTGGCCAAGGCTGCCTGGACTGTCATACACCCCCGCCGCGACCGCCCCTCAGTAAGAAACTCGGCTGTCCGTCGCAGGATACGGTCCGCAACGGCGTATGCCGTCGGCTCGTTAAGAGCGTCATGCACGAATGCAACGGGTCCGGCCAGATATCGTGCCAGAGCTTTTTCAAACAGTGTGCGTTTGTTCCCGAACGCCTTATAGAGGCTTGCCGGCTGGATTCCCATCGCAGCCGTCAGGTCATTCAGAGAGGCGCCCTCGAAGCCCTTGCGCCAAAAGACATGCATAGCGCGATCTAGAGCTTCGTCATAATCGAAGCCGCGCGGACGGCCTGCGCGCTTTGGCAATTTGGTTACCGCCACTACGTCAGCATATCATATTAGTTTAGTGATCGCTAAATAAATTGTAACTTCGCATTGCGTGATGCCATCTGATCCCTGTGGCTGGAAACCGGCTCAAAAGGAGATGAATATGTCGCAGAAGCTCGCAGAAAAGGTTGCGGTGATTACCGGGGGAAGCAGCGGGATTGGACTCGCGACGGCAAAACGGTTCGTCGATGAAGGCGCCTACGTGTTCATCACGGGACGTCGGCAAAGCGAACTGGAAGCCGCCGTGAGCCAGATTGGCCAAAACGTGACAGGCGTCCAGAGCGACGTCTCGAAAATGGCCGACCTCGACAAGCTCTATGCAGCGGTAAAGCAGCAGAAGGGCAAGCTCGACATCGTCTTTGCCAATGCCGGCACCGGGGGGTTTGCTCCGCTCGGGCAAATCACTGAAGACCATTTTGACAAGCAATTTGACGTGAACGTGAAGGGAGTGCTGTTTACAGTGCAGAAGGCGCTCCCGTTGCTGCAAGCGGGCGGATCGATCATACTGAACGCATCCATCGCTTCCACCACTGGCAGTCCGGCCTTCAGCGTTTACACCGCGACCAAGGCTGCGGTCCGCTCGTTTGCACGCACCTGGTCGGTAGACCTGAAGGAGCGCAAGATCAGGGTGAATGCAATGAGTCCGGGCATCATCCCGACGCCGGGCTACAATACCTCGCTTGGAATGACGCAGGAACAGGTCGATCAGTTTGTACAAAGCTCGATTGGCAATATTCCCCTGGGCCGTCCCGGCACCCCGGATGAAATCGCGAAGGCCGTCTTGTTCTTGGCCTCCGACGACAGCAGCTACGTAACCGGCATCGAGTTGTCCGTCGATGGCGGCTTGGCTCAGATATAACCGCGGTCTGCTCGGAACGGAGAACGCGACGCAATGTGTAGATGGTCTCTTGAAAAGAACCTGGAAGGCTTCGGCGTGCGCGAAGGGGAGAATCGGCATATGGCCATACCATGATATGGGAGACTGATATTACACGAAGAACAATTGGCTTCCTCTCATTCGCGGAGGACGCTGGGGCTGCGGAACTGAGATTCTGATGAGTGGAATCTCGGCGACGGCGAGCGTCCACCGAGGGTACGCCAAGGGTCCGAAACGCGTTTCTGCTGGTGCTCTATCGCTCTAATTGTGGCGACGGTAACACGCATTCAAATCTCATCGAGTACGCTGTCCGGTAGTTGCTCGTCCGACTATCGAGAATCAACTGCGGATTCGGAGAATGATTTCGCGAACACTCCTTCGATCTCTTTGGAATCAACCTCACCAGAGGAGTTGTAGAGAGGATTGCCCTTCGCATCCAACACGACGACGTGCGGGATGTATCCTTTGTAGAATTCCTTGACAAGTTTCTGTTGTTCGGGCGAACGCTTTGCGTCTAGATCAACCACCACGAAATGCACTTGACTCCGGTACTTGTTATACAGTTCGACGGTCCGACGAGCCTGGCGCTTTGAATTGAAGCAGCCTTCACCATACATGATGACGTAATTGGTCTTCCCCGCCACGAAGCCAGCTTGCGCGTCGTCTCCTGTAATCAGCGGGCCGTCGAGGCTATCACTCGAATAGTCGAGTTGAGAGTTGAGTTTCAGATTGTCGATTGCGAATGATGTCGTAACCGTCAGCGTCAGTAACAAGGACAATTGCAGCAAAGTCTTTTTCACGGCTATTCCTCTACCTGCAATTGAAATGATTCTTCGTCGATCTTGGATTTCTGCGCGTAGCGAGCAAGAGCTTCATCGGCAGCTTCTTGAAAAGACTGTTTGTTTCCCTTGTGTTCAGGGAGCAGATAGCCCGCGCCGTAGTAGAGCTTGCCATCCGGCGTGATGAATGATGTGAGGGGCAATCCCGCAGGCAGATTCAGAATGGCTTGAGCCCGTTGCAACTGGGCCACCAGCTTAGGAGAAGCGTCGAAGTCAACTTTGACCGCGATGAAGTGCTGATTAATGTAGTCCACGGTGGCCGCGTTTGTGTATGTGTCCCGGTCCATGAGACTGCACCACGGACACCACACGGCCCCGACATCCAGAAGAATCGGGCGGTTCAGATCCCTCGCGTGCTGAAAGGCAAGCCTTCCCCAGGGATGCCAATCGACGGGCTGGAAAATTGCCCGTTTGAGGTATACCGATTCTTGCCCACTGAGGTGGTTGGGACTCCCCTGGGCACCCGCAGCCACTACAGAGATCAAACCTAGCAGCAAAACAACGACCTTCTTGCGCATGCCAAATCAGATTCAGCGGGCTCCAAAAAGTTACGCTACGACACCATTCCTAAACAACTGTGGGACTCGCAGCCCGCAAAGAATCGTGATCCCGCTTTGGGATGTGCGCATGGGTTCGCCGAGGCTAGACCGCTCGGATAGGACAATCTGATCTTCTCTTAGTTGCGGAGCTCTACTGGCTTTGTCTCGCGCAGCAACTGTCTCCGTATAGGATGCCGTTGGTGCTGGATCGGCGTCACCAGAGGGTCCGCGCCATCAGTGGCGTTGAAATCTTCGCATACCGTGAACGTACCCCTTCACGTGATCCGGAAGAAGCTCCTGTAGCCGTTTCCACCTTCCTGCGCAGCGCTGTAAAAATTGCCCACGGTTGCCTGAACCAGCCCAGCGTAAGCGTGGGCGTCCCCACAAAGCATCGATCCTTCGCTTACGCTAATCCAGCTACTTGGTCACTCTGAACTTCTTGTTGCTCTGCAGATTGGCTTTCGGAGTGGTCACGGTCACAAGGCCTGTGGGTGCCCCTGTCGGAACCACGGCGGTCATATACGTTGTTGACACAACAGTGAATTTGGCCGCGGCAGTCCCGTTAAATGAGACGGCCTTGGTTCCTGTGAATCCCTGCCCAAGAATTTCGACAGTCGCACCGACTTTTCCTGACGTAGGCAGCAAGCTCACAAACGGCTCTAGACCGAGATTCAGGGAGTAAAAGACCCCCGAATTGTTGACGTCGCCGCCCAGCGACGTGTCTCCGTATAGGATGCCGTTCGTGTGCTGGATCGGCGTCACCAGAGGCTCCGCGCCATCAGTGGCGTTAAAATCCTCGCATACCGTGAACGTACCCTTCGAGGTGATCCGGAAGAAGGTCCCGAAGCCGTTTCCTTCTTGCTGCGCAGCGCCGTAGAAATTGCCGTCGGTCGCCTGAACTAGGCCAGCGTTGGCATAGGCCCCGTCAGTGCTCCCATTAAGAGCGTGGAGCTCCGCGAAGGATCCTTTTGTGGTGATGTCAAACACGTCACCGAAGAGACTGGCGCCGGTGGTGGTTCCGTAGAGCTTGTCGTCGCCGCCCTGAATTAATCCAGCGTACGGGTAGGCGCCATCGAAACCGTCAAAGGTGAAGAGCAGCGTCAATGGAAAGTCTCCCGACGGCACTATTTTGAAAATCGTACCGTAGTTGAAACCGAATCCGGCCGTCGTTCCGTACAGGTTCCCATCAGTGGCCTGAACCAAGGGACCAATCGGAAAGGCGCCACGGATCGCGTCGAACTGATAGATCGTGGTCAGCTTACCGGAGGGCGTGAGTTGGTATATCGTCCCCACTGTGTTCGTGCCGCCTTGGTATGTTGTTCCATAAAAATTCCCATCCGTGCCTTCGATGGGCCCAGAGTAGGGAAATTGACCGTCGTTGCCCCCTGTGAAGTTCCACAGAATCGTCAGCTTTCCCGAAGGAGAAAGTTCGAACAGCGTCCCGCAGCCGCCGGTGCAGGCAGTTCCCGTTCCGCCGTTGAAGGTTGCGCCGTAGAAGTTGCCGTTAGTGCCCAGCGTCAGTCCGCTGGAAGGCTGGCCGGTGGTGCTCGTGAAATTGTAGACGACGGTCAACTTCCCTCCAGGCGTAAGCTTGAACGCCGTCCCCATGTTATTCCTTCCTCCCAAAAGCGTCGTGCTCCAAAGGTTGCCGTCTCGCCCTTGCGCTATGACGCCAACGGCCTGGGGACTCAGCGGGTCCCCTCTATGGTCGCCGAAGTCGTAAATTGCCTTCAAGCTGGATTTGGCGTGGCAGGCCTCGGCATGTGCGCCAGTTGCCAGCAGCGCAACCATTAACGCCACCAGCGCGATCCAAAGTTTTGCCATGCTCGATTGCATTTCGCGCGAAAACCTAACACTCAACATTTGATCTCGCTGCATAATTTCTCTCCACAGATATTAATCGCCAATGCGAAAACCATTCGCCTGAAACATCAGATCGCGCTGGCGGGAATAAGTTTCAATCCGCATCATTATTCATATTTCAGATCATATTTCAGAAGGAGGCCGCTTCTAATTGCGGAGAATCCCGAGATTCGTCTATCATCCATCCACGGTGCCCGTGAGATTGGTCTTGCGATTTTGAGATCTGCGTTTCTCAACGTGGAGATTGTTGCTCTGCCTACGAGGTGTTGTGATGCCTTTTCTACCAGTTTTGCCAGAGGAACGAGCGAGCGCTGAGGTCAGGAAGATCTACAAATACATCACTCGCAGATGGGGTTTCCTGCCTAACTATTTTCAGGCTCTGGGCCACGATCCTCAGCTTCTTCAAGACCAGGTGAATCTCTACACGAACGCCATGAATGAGGAGCGTGGCCTGCCTAAGATCATCAAGGAGCAGATTGCCACTGTCGTCAGCGGAATCAACATGTCCAGCTATTGCCTCCCATCGCATTTGGAGATCCTGGGCCGCATGGGCATGGACAAATCCCTCAGCCGCAGGCTATCGATCGACTACAAGTCGGCGCCGCTGGATCCAAAGGTCATCGAGCTGTTGAATTTTGCGAGAAGCTTACTACCAATCCAGGCGACATGCGGCGGGCTGACATCGAGAAGTTGCGCGAGTTGGGCTGGAACGACGCTGCTATCTTCGACGCTGTCCTGGTTACGTCGCTCTACGCCTGCGCCAACCGGTTCTCAGCGGGCCTCGGCCTCACTCCCGACTTTGATTAGCCCATGAATCCTTGTGCTGGTTCAGTTCGGCTCGCCTTTGCGGAAGCTGTGCCTAAACATTTGGTTCAGGCGTTCGTGAACTTCGTTGGGTAGAGGCGCGGGTTCCGTATGGCAAAAAACCTCTACGGTCTTGCGCGTGGTATCCACTACGACTCGGCAGTCCTCACAATGCTGCAGGTGGCGCTCAAGTTCGCGCACCAGTTCGGGGCCAAGCTCGCCGTCGATGTATTCAGAGATCTTATCGATGATTTGTCGGCATCGCATTGCGGGCATCCTTTCCGAAATACTTGGTCAATTCCTCGCGCAACTTGAGTCGAGAGCGTGAGAGTCGCGTCCTACCGCGGGGATGGTTAGGCCGAGCAGTTTGGCAGTCTCTTCGATCGTGAACTTCTCAACGTCCCGAAGAGTAAAGATTATCCGCAACTTTGGGTCCAGCTTGTGGATAACCCTCCTTGTCCCAAAGAGCTCGAATCCTTCGAGCGGGTATATAAGACCGAACATGTCCCGAGATAAAAATGGCGGTAATCGATGTCGCTATTCAGGAAGATCTTCCGAATGCGTTCGCTCTCATAACCCGCCACATGAAAGCTTTGCGCCTGGGTGAGCCTGAACGGCGGGTTCGCGGTTCCGATACCGAGGATCCGAGGATGGCTCACTGGTCCGCAACCAATTCACGGGAGGTCTCAGTCTTGCCCTCGTGATGGGCAGCATCAAGCTCCCCGCCGAGCTGAGACTTTAGGCCACGTGTCGCATTCTCGAGTTCAGCTTTAGCCCGGGCCACGTGTCCCAGCATGGCGTGTAGCCGCTTTGGTCCCAAAACCACGAGGCCGAGCACCAAGATGAACAGCATTTCCGTTCCGAAACCCACGCTTTACTCCTTGATTAGGCCTTGGTCGCTGGTAACGGTGGCTGCTGCGTTCACCGGCTTGTCTTCTTCAGCTTTCATGGCTGATTTGAAGCCTCGGATGCCTTCTCCGATCCCTTTGCCTAGCTCGGGAAGCTTCTTGGGCCCGAATACGAGCAGCGCGATTCCAAAAATCACCAGCAGATGCATCGGTTGAAACAGTCCTTCAAACATACGGCCTCCTTAGGTTGAGTGAGAAAGTCTTAAAACTGTTAGTAAAAATGCGGGCGCCGCAACCGGTCACAGATACAGCACCCGCCCAGACAGCAGGGGAGAGAGCTTGAAACAAATTAAAAGCCGCGTCGGACCGAATCAGCCTCGACAGCCAGCCGGTTCACCAGCGTAAAGAATGCCGGCGATTGACCAAGGAACAGGAGGTCATCCGTGAAAGCCTTGATAGTGGCGACTGCTCCTCCGTTCTGAGTTGAGGTTGGCCGGATCACGGAGCACTGAGGCAGGCTCTTGCTGATAAATTCGCATGGCTCAGGCAGGATCAGGTTCGTCTGGTCGAGTTCAGAGTGGAGGGCATTGAGATCCGGGAATGTCAGGCCAGTTTCTGGATCCGTCACACCAGCCAAAGGCTGAGAAACCGCGTTGCCGGCCTTGTCATGCCAGAGTCCGAAGTGATCGATTTCGACTCCGCCAATGCTCACCAGGATGCGCAGAACTTCAGGGTCGGTCGCCTTGAAGGCCAGCGTAGGATACAGGCTCGCCCCACCCTGCTCGATGAACGCAAAGTGAAAGCCCGCAGTGTTTGCGATGGCTTGCATGCGGGCCTCTTGCGGGGTCGCAGGCGGAACCGGTTGCGCCTGGTTGGGAGGAGTGTCGTTATCGTTTAAGGGAATGGCCGGTTCGTGCTTGATGCTAAACGGGCCTTTGAAATGTGCGCCTAAGTCGGGGTTCTGTCCGCTGCGATAGCGCGTGTACCAGCTAAGGTCAACGTTCAGCTTCATCAGATTCGTGAGTCGGCCAATGTCCTTGGCGCCCGTCGCTTGACTGCTGGGCAATGTCCGGAACACGTCGAGATCAACCGGCTCTACGCCCTTGGAGATCAAGTAGGCGTTCAGGAAGGCCGCGTGGCTGATCTCATCGTCGGTGTTATCGGCAATGTATTGAGGCATGTCGCCATCGAGGTTGCTGAGCGCGGCCATGTAAGCGGGATTGCCTCCCTGGACGCCGCCTAGTTCGTTGTATTGCTGCCACAGATCAGCCTCGATGAGTTCGGCCGCCGCCGCGAACCGCAATAGAGCGGCATCGCCTTTGGAAAGCTTGCCTGGACTCCGCGTGTCCTGCGCATTGCCCTCAGTTGCCAACAAGGCACCGGCCGACAAGGTTGCACTGGCAATCCCCAGACCCTTGAGAAACGAACGACGTTTGACCACACCCTGCCAGTGACGCTGAACGTTTTCTCCCGTCGAAGAAGGACTTGCTTCAGATGAGTTTACCTCGGACACCACAGTAGATTGAGAATTCTGTTCTTTCATGCTTTACTCCAATTCCTTTCAGTTATGATTGTGTTCCGGCACTGTGTGAAACTCCGCTCGTCGAGCAATATTCCCCAATTCCAAAATATTTGTCCCGACAAGCAATCTTTTGACATTTCCGCTCCGCGCGGTTGAACCTCAAGGATTGACCGCAAGAGCGGTTATGCGGATCGTTATACACAGAACTGATGATTGGATTTCAGCAGTCGAATACTAATTGCAGGGAACTTGTCAATTTCTTGTTAGATAATTGTCACGCTATCCGGCAAAGGCGATCACTCGCCTAAGCTAGGCGGCATCCGTCCTGCGTTTGCGCGCTGAATTTACCAGCCAGGCCACTCCGATACTGATGGCGTAGAGCGCTATCATCGGAGCGGCAAAGAGACACATGTTCAAGATGTCGGTTGTCGGCGTTACCATTGCGGCAACGACAAAAATGGCGAGTATCGAGTAGCGCAGATTCCGCCACATCCAGCGAGCTGTAATCACCCGCATCAAAGCCAGAAAGAACACCAGAATCGGCATTTCGAAAATCAGGCCGAGGCCAACGATAATCGTCAGAAACAGTTTGGTGTATTCCCCAATCGTGATCATCGGCTGGAAGCGTTGGCCGTAGCCGATCAGGAAGTCCAGGGACGCCGGGTAGACCATCTTGTAACCGAACAAGCCTCCAGCGATGAACAAGCCAACCGTACTGAGTAAGAACGGCAGAACATAACGCTTCTCTTTGCGATATAGCCCGGGGGCGATGAACAACCACAATTGATAGAACACGAATGGTGAAGCCGCGAATAGTCCAGCGACAAACCCCACCTCCAAATAGAGGTTGAAAGGCTCAGTGGGATTTAAATACACTAACCCGCCGCTGAGCCCGTGACGGCGTAGTGCCTGAATAATGGGTTGCTGCATCAAACCGAAAATACGGTCAGCATAAGACCAGCAAGAGAAAAAACCGGCGAGTACTCCGATGATAGAAAAGAGGATTCGTTTCCTCAGCTCTTCCAAGTGAGCCACGAGCGGCATAGAGTCGGCGTCTCCCGCAAGTCGCAAAACGGCCGCGTCAGACATGTGTACCAACCGTCCCCTGGACCCGTGGATTCCCCGTCCCAGTCTCGAGCATCTGAGGATCGTTCAAGTGTGCGTCGTTGATTCGATTGAACGAGGATTTGTCTCGGGGCGATGAGAATTCATCGACGTATGCAAACCAACCCGCTATAAACAGCATTGCAGCCAGCCCCATGAGTCCATAAATAGCTAGTTCCAGCATTTCGTACCTTTCTTTGCACCATCTCGAACTCTCGTCGCTCAACCCCAACCGACATGTGCCAAAGGTCGCTGCACTAGCGGAATGGCGCTACATACCATGCGCAGTACGTTCCCACGCCACTGAGCAGAACAATCGCCCAGAGCGCCAACTCCGTGCGCATCCACCACTTCCACTGTTTGAAACGTAGCCACTGGGGAAGAACGTTCGTGCCGGCCACTGTGACGATATAGAGTCCCAGAAGTTCAGCCGTTATCCCGAGAACCGCGTGTATTGCCGCGGCCTCGTAATACCATTTATGGAGAACCTTGGACAGCGCTGGCTTCACTTGTTGCTGGAACGACGGCCACATCACCAGTCCGATCATCAACAAGTTCAAGAGAAGCACCGTCGTCTGGCAAATACCGTGAGCCCTGTAACGCTTCTGCCTCGCGAAAATAGCTCCCAAAGCGAGCGCTACTCCCATGATGATTTGCACAACGAGGTTTAGATCCGCCCCGAAGGTAGCACCGGTACCCAGAAAGCCCTTCATTGGAAAGGAAGACAGCACTAATCATTGCTCCGCCCAGATTTCTGATTCTCAATAGCCGGCAAACTCTTCCGTCCGAATATCGTCTTCATCTACACCTGCCTCGCTGAGCGTTCGGCGTGTTGCTGCGACCATCATTGGCGGCCCAGCTATGTAATAGATCGGACCGCGCACAATTCCTACTTGTGTGACGAGCATTTCCGAGCTTATGTGTCCGGTCTCCCCCTTCCAACCTCGGTAGTTCTTATCCGATCGCGTGAGGGTCGGAACAAAGCGGAACCTTGGATTTGCACGCTCCAATTGCCAGAGCGGATTCATGAACGCGGCATCCTCCAGGTAGCGATTCGCATAGAACAGAACAATAGGATGGCGAAGCTTCTCTCCTGCTGCGTAAGAGAGCATGCTGAGGAATGGCGCGATGCCGATCCCGCCGGCGAGAAAAACAGCTGGCCGGGCTGTGTTGTTGTGGAGCCTGAAAGAGCCCATTGGCCCTTCAATTTTTACACCGCTACCGATCGGCAGGATGGACAAGGCCCGCTTGAAAACTGTATTTCGCATGCGAGTCGTGACCACAAGTTCTTCGTCGAATGGCGAGCTTGCGATGGAGAAGGTATGAGTTAGTCCGTTTGACGACCCATGCTGCGACCCCGATATAGTCAGGTCGATATACTGCCCCGCCTTGAACACAAAGTCATGTGGCTTTTCAAACTGAAATGCCATTGTGCCTTCGGCAACGTCTGTACGGCCTAGTAGCGTGCTTTGATAAGTCCTCATCATCCGTCCTTCTAGTGCTTTTTTCTTTCCGCCCAGAGTCTCTATTGGCCTCGATCGGCACAGTAGGAACAGCCTCGTCTTCTATAACCGGGCCGGTCGAGGTTTATTCCGCTGTCACGCTCAAACGGGCGGAATTAACTGAAAGTTGCTACGCCGGTCTCACGCAACAACGGTCAGCGATGCATCGGTGCATGCACGAGGATTAGACGGGAACACGGCGAGAGTTGAGGCCTCCGGGCACAGGGCGCACTGGAGTGCGCCCCCGCCGGAGTTATCTTAGTTGATAGTGACGGTTAAAGGCGTGGTATGGTTCAGTGTGCCAGATGTGCCCGTGACCATTAATGTAGTTTGAGACGCGGGCGTTTGAGTTTTTGAACTGCTTGCACTGCCGCCGCATCCGAGGGCAAACATTGAAACGATCAGCAGAAACCCCAGTACGCTCGTCCACAGAATGCTCTTGCGTGCGAGCGGCTTCCGTTTGCCAGTCGTCAGAAGGGTACCGAACAGCCCCAGACCAGGTAGAAGAGTCATCATGGCATATGGGTAGCCGCCAGTCGGCGGGGTTGAGGCGGCAGTGATGGTTAAGGTGGAAGATGACGTGCTCGAACCGGGAGAGATCGTCGCAGGACTGAAAGCACAACTCAGACCGGCGGGCGCGGAGCAGGAAAGCGAAATCGGACCGTTGAATCCTCCAACCGCGCTGGCGCTGATCATGAGGTTAGTTGAACCACCCTGCGCGACGGTTGCAGTTTTCGCCGAGAGATTCAGCGAGAAATTTGGACTGCCGACGGCGGCAGCCGGGACAAGGCTCGCGAACACACCGGTTGTGTTGCCGCCAGCGGGGAAATTAGGTTGGTTGCTCCCTCCTGCCGTGAGATAAAGAGTACCCGGATCACCCGACGTCCCACCTCCGCCAAACGTCATATCCCACAGGCCGGGATTCACCAACACCTTGTTTGAAGGGTCGGTGAGCTGGCCGAGAAACTTCCCGGTTGTATCGAACGCGTTGATGGTGCCATCGCCGAAATTTCCCACCAGGATCGCGTTCGGAAACGTCCCGAAAGTAGCAGGAGCTGACACCACGCCCCAGGGCGCGTTGAGGTGTCCGCCGGCAGCGATGAAAGTGCTCACGAAATTGCCGTTCGAGTCGAAGACATCCACCTGCCCCAGGCCGGCGCCCGGCTGGGCATCGTGCTTAGCGGCATCCTGCATGGCATAGGCTACGTAGATCTGGTTCCCGATGACGTGAATACCGTGTGGAGCGAGCCCTGCGGGAAGTTTTGGATCGGTGAACGAACCGCTCAAAGAAGCGGGATTAAAGTTGCGATCGTAGACATCGACTTTGCCGCTATTGAAGTTCGCCGCCAAAAGAAACGTGCCGTCTAGTAAAGCAAGGCCCTTGTAGACCGCGCCGCTGGCGGAGTTGTCGAAGGCGACGACCGCGCTGTTGCCTCCCGTCCAGCTCGCAATGATGCCATCTTCGGTGTCAAAAATGAACGATCCTCCCCCGAAGTAGCTGCCGTTGGTGCTTGCCACGGTTCCCGTAGGGCAGCCTGGACTGCAATTACCGTTTGGATTTTTGGTTGCCTCGGGTATGGTTACGACCAGCGCATTTTTGTTGCCCTGCGCGTCATAAAGTGTGGAGGTACCGCCGTTATTGTTGGCGATCCAGAAATCTTGCCCGGGGAAGACTGAGATCCCCCAGGGATTTGAAAGGTGAGTGTCAGTGGTATTGGCGACGCCGGCAGTATTGGAGACCAGGTTGGTCTGGGAATAGCCGGCCTGCTGGGCCCGCAGTCCCGAAGGAATTGCTAGCGCCAGGAATAGTCCGAATAAAAAAATGGTTCGTTTCAAGTTGTCCTCCATTAACTTTCATTTCATGATTTGTACGACGCCAAAACATTTCCCGCGAGCCGTTGGTTGCAATCGAGCAGGGAGTTCAGGCACGGATTGATGCAGTCTTTGGCTCCTGAACTCCCTGCCAGAAAAGTCAGCAGTGAATCGTCTGACTCAGTTGCTTCCAGAGGGAAACGCGCTGTGCTGTTCCATCTGGGCAACTTTGACAGCCGAGGGAGGTATCGTTACGGTATATGTCCCGATTGGTGTCTCAATAGCGCTGAGAAAGTAGCTACCTGCAAAATGCTCGAAATTAAGCTGTGCATTCCTGGATTGAACGTCATCGAAGACCGTCGGGAGTAGGAACACGCCTGCACCCGTTTCGTAGCTGCTGATCTTGAGCATTCGCGATCCCCTGCTGCTATCCACACGACTCACCCTATAGCTGCCTGCAGGAAGCACCTTGCCTCCGGCTACGAAGTCGAACGGTACCTTTGTAACAACCGTGCCTTCCTCCTGAGCATGAGCACTCAAACCCAACCCAAGTACGCAGATAAGAGTGACTAGAACTGTTAGATATTGCTTTTTCATGATTTCTCCTTGTTGAATCGTTTTGAATTTTCATTATTGATAACTGTGCTCGTGAGGTCTTATTCCAAAAGTACCTCTCGAGGCGAAGTCATCAAACTTTTTCAGAACATGGTGGTTGGACGCTGCGGGGAAGTGACGAGATGCGCCTGGGATGTCATTCGATTGTCAGTTCTTTGTCGAGATTCGTAAACACGGCGAGCAACGTCATTGCGATGTATTGAACGGAAAGCAGCGCGTCGTGTACTTCATGCGTCCGTCTCAATCGTGCCTGATTGAATCCATATCCCTATGGTTCGTGGCCGCTGTTCTCGGGGATGCACGCGGTGAGTTGGTAAAGGAAATCAAGCTGAGAAATTGAAGGAACTAGTCACTCACCGAAGGGCGAGAATTGTGAGGAAAGGCGGACAGGCCGTCAGCTAGTTCGATTTCCATCCACAATCGTTGCCTTTGCTGAGGCCCTGTCCGTGCTGGGGGAGAGGCTTGAAAACTTCTACTCGAGAATACCCATGCCTGCACGTCTTGGAGATACGCGGAGCCTCGATCGAAACGAGACTCGGCGCTACCTCCGACCGCTACGCGCCGCTCTCGCTTACGGTTTCACCTTGAATACAACGCCGCATCCGCCGGGGACGTCGCCGGGACAACCGGCGTTGAAGTCGCCGCCTGACCCCGCCGAGCCAAAGACGGTGCCATTGGCGTCGAGGGCAAGCGTGTCGTCCCCAGGAATGGCTCCGTCTGCCCCACCGAGGAAGGCATACAGAATCGTCTCCGTCCAGGTTCCGTCGGAATTGGGCGTCAGCTTGTAGACAATGCCGCAACCCCCGCCCGAGTTTTCCTTGCACTTGAAGACCGTGCCGCCACCGACCAAGGTCACGCCGTAGAGATTCCCTGCGGCATCCGGGGTCAGGCCGGTTTGGGGAAAAGCTCCATCCGCTTCGCCAGCGAATTCGTGGATGAGGCTCTCCTCGACTTTCCCCTTGCCTTTGGGGGTGATCTTGAACACCGTGCCCTGCAAGGCGCTTCCTCCATTCTCCGTCGTGCCGAGCAAGTCCCCCGCTTTGTCAAGCATCACGCCGGAAAAAGGATTCCAGCCGGTGCTGGCATCCACGAAGCTATACAATGTGCTCTCCGTCCAGGTTCCGTTCGCGTTGGGCGTCAGTTCGAACACCGTGCCGCACATCCCCACGCTGCCGTTTGGGTCCCCGCAGGTCGACGAGTCGCCCGCGCCGCCAATGAATGTTGTCCCCCAAAGGTTACCGCCCTTATCGAACGCCAGCCCGCCAGTAGGACTCTGGCCGTCCGTGCCGCTCCCGGTGAAGCGATGGAGAACGGTCTCCGTCCACTTTCCGTTCGCCAGGTGCAATTTGTAAGTCGTGCCGCAACCGTTGTTGCAGAAAAGGTTGGTCAACCCGCCACCACCGTTGAAGGTGCCGCCGAAGAGATCTCCCGCCTGGTCAAAGATTAAACGGCCACTGGGATTGCATCCATCCTTCCCACTGCCGTCGAACTTGTGCAGGATGGTCTCTTTCCACTTTCCACTCTTGGCGGGTGACAGTTCATAAACGATGCCGCAGCCGTTACCGCCGTTCGGGGCGACCCCATAGAGGTTGCCATTCGCGTCGAGGATAAAGGCGGAACCCGGGCTGGCTCCGTCGCCCATTGCCGCCGAAAATTGATGGATCGTGTGGAAGGTGAAGCCGCCACTCGCTTTCGGCGTCAATTCAAAAGCAGTACCGTCGGCGAATTCTCCGGTACCGCCAACGCTGGTTGTGCCAAAAAGATTTCCTTTTGTGTCGAAGGTCAGGCCCCCACCAGGGGAGTTACCGTCGGCTTTGTTGACAAAAGTATGTAATACCGTTTCTTGACCTGCGCACAAGGAACTGGCCGCAAGCCCCATGGTTATTATCGCTACCCCCACGCTTTTGCTCATGGCGGTTAAACACCTTCCGTAGTCCATTTCGTAATTGCTCCGTTAAGATTAAAATTATTGATGACTGCGCTCGTGACGCTCATCAGCATGTCCAAGCCCTCAATTGTTGAGGTCTTCACCATGCATGCAAGTTAGACTGCCGCGACTAACGACGAGATGCGGATGGGATGTCACTTAATTGTCAATTCGTTGTGGAACTGTTTCGCACAGCGCGAGAGCAGCATAGCAGTCGGCTTATTCGAGCACGGTTCTCCGTTGAATCAGATAGCGTTTGGTTGATCTGCAACCAAACGATGGGAATGTGCCGCTGTTTGTACCAGGCGTTTATAAAAGGTTGGCTCTACTCGTGCGGATTCTCGCGACTTGCCGAAGTATTGGTTCAGCCGCTCGCGAAGTTGCAACCGAGCGCGCCAGAGCCGCGACTTCACCGCGGACTGACTTAGGTTCAGAGCTTCCGCCGTCTGATCCGTTGAAAGGCCTTCGAGATCTTGCAGCACGAAGACCGCCCGCAGAATCGGCCGCAGCTCTTCTATGGTTTTGATTAGGATGTTTCGTAGTTCCGACACGCTGTAAAGTTGTTCGGGATTAGGAGCCCAGTCGATGACCTCCCGTGGAAGTACGTATTCATCTGTCCCAAAATCCTCATCCAGTGCCACCTCTTTTGTTCTGCGCAGCTTTCGCAGCTTCATGAGCGACTGGTTCAGAGTGATGCGAATCAGCCAGGTCGAGAATTGGGAATCCCCTCGGAAGTCGCCCAGGTGTTGATAAGCTTTCAAGAAAGCTTCCTGAACCGCGTCTTGGGAATCTTCCCGGTTATGCGTGACGCTTAGAGCGATTCGGAAAAGTTTTCGATCGTATCGCTTTACCAGTTGCTCGAAAGCAGCAACATCCCCGTTCTTGCTGGCATGGACAAGTGTTAAGTCAGCATTTGTCTCTGCTCGTGCTCCGAATTGTGCCGGCGCTGCGGTCATAATCGCTCAACCTGCTTTGGAGAACGGCGACGGCGGCTCTGTGGAAGCAATCAATGCTTCCCGAGACGTGAAGCCGTTCCCGTGCCATCTGCAAGTCCGTGTTTCACTGCACCACGACCTTGCCGGTCATCTTAGGGTGAATCGTGCAGTAGTAGGGATATGTCCCCGCCTTGGTAAATGTGTACGAGAATTTTTCATCCGTATCCAGCACCTTGGACTTGAACACACCGTCGGTGCTGACCGACGTATGAGGAATGTCATCACTGTTTGTCCAGGTAACCGTCGTTCCAACCGGTACCGTGAGCGTCTGCGGCCCAAAAACGAAATTATCGATTTTGACCGTCGCGTTTGCCGCGGAGGAGTGGTCATTCGCCCGGACGCTGGGTGATCCCGCGAGCAGCAGGAGCATCGCGATCATCACGGGCACCGTCAAACTTGCAACCCACACATTGTTCCTTTTCATTGTCCTATTCCTTTTCTAGATGTGATGTTCTTGCTTGATGTTCTTGGTTTGGACCGAGCCCTAGCCCTCGGAATTCAGCAAGTGCTGAGTCAACTACCTCCAAGCGCATCCATTGCCTGAAGCCGAAGAGCCCTACCCCCCGAGTGGCGAATCGACAATCGCGAGGCTGCTACCGCTAACCACGTAGTTCACATCCGTGATGCCTAACACTTGCTGCAACTGCTCGGCTGGCACCTTCATCGGGCCGGCCGATGGCGCTGTTCCCGGCGCAGGTTGTGGGAACGCGGTCGACATCGCCGTGTGGAACGAAACCTTTCCTTCGATCTTCTGCATGATCTGGTGAATATGGCCGTTCAACACAGTTACGGAGCCGAAGCGCTTGACGTAAGACAAAGCTTGTTCACTGTCGTCGGTTCCCCAACCCCAATCGGGATAGATGGTCCACAGTGGAATGTGCGCGTAGAGCACAATCGGAGTGCTGGCGGAGCGGCCCTTGAGATCGTCTTCGAGCCATTCCAGTTGTTCGTGACCGAGCGACCCCATGCCTCCAGCTTTCAGATTGGCGACATTCACCAAACCGACGAAATGCACACCCTTGTGATCGAAACTGGACCACCCAGAGCCCTTTGTTCCTTTTCCGTAGCGCTGGAGAAATTGCTCGCCGTTGTCACTGAGCATGTCATGTTCACCAGGCACAAAATAAATCTGTTTCGCGGACGCTCCTTTCAGTACCTGGTCCAGCGTGTCGAACTCGCTCGGCTTCGAAAGCTGGCTCAGATCGCCGGTGTGGATAAGGAAATCCGGCGTGTGGGGCATGGCATTGATTTTGTTGATCGCCGTCTGCAGGGTAGCGGTGACGTCCGGATTGGCTGGTTTGTTAAAGCCGATGTGACTGTCACTGATCTGGACAAAACTGAAGTCCGCGCCTTTGTCGGAATCTTTTTTGCTGCCTTTGGCGAACGCCCGCGATACCGGAATTCCGCCACTCATGGTCCAGACCAGGCCCGTGCCCGCCCATGCCATACACTTCAGGAATCCGCGCCGATCAACGCCATCGTTGTTGAGGTCTTGCAACTTCTGATCGATTAGATCTTGTTTCTTGTCCGGCATTTCTCCTCCGTGGTTTGTAGCCTTCTGAGGTAATAACTAAGGCAGGTGGTTTTTATTCCCGTCCAAATTTGAAGGCAGCGAAAGAAGCCGTCCGCGACGGACGCACGCCGAGTATTTCGAGTTCGCAAGCTGTGCCGGGAATTACACGAGCGGGAACGCTCTCGTCTACATTAAAGTAGGTTTGTCAGGCTCATGATGATCCGGCGGGAACCCTGCGATTCCCGCCAGATTTCTTCACGTTTCAACTATGGGGTAACCTCGAACACGACGCCACAACCTCCGGGATCAAACTCACCATTGGAATGGCATGCAGTTGTGTTGCCGCCTTCGGTTGCAGTGCCGAAGATGTTCCCGCTGGCATCAATGACCAAGCGGTCATCCTCGGGCTTTGCTCCGTCGGCAAATCCCTGGAAGCGATATAGGATCGTTTCCGTGAACTTGCCTTGCGCGTTGGGTGTCAGCTTGTAGACGATGCCACAACCGAAAGCGGGTGGGGCTCCACATTGATCGCTGGCGCCGCCGCCGAGGTCAACGGTACCGTAGAGTGTCCCGTTGGCATCAATGGTGAGACCGTTAAAAGGAGACACACCGTCGGGGCAGACCGTGGCGTTGCAGCGGGGAAACGTGTGGATGATACTTTCCTTCACACCCCCGCCCGGTTGGGGCGTTACTTTGAAGACCACGCCGTTACCGTTATTCAGGCCTCCATTCGTGGCTGTGCCATAGAGATTTCCCGCTTTATCTATTACCAGGTCGGTGTTGGGATCGAAACCCGTGCTCACTCCGGTGAACCTAAAGAGTGTGCTCTCGGTATATGTTCCATCTGAGTTAGGCGTCAGTTCAAAGACAGTGCCGTTTCCGTTGCCGCCTGCCTGCGTGGATCCCCAGAGATTGCCCGCGCTATCAAAAACCATTCCTCCGACCGGATTCCGGCCATCCGTATTGCCTTTCGTTCCGGGGAAGCTGTGAATCACGGTCTCGGTATACGTTCCATCTCCGTTCGGCGCGAGCTTGAACACACTGCCGCAACCGTTATCGCAGAAGGTACCGTTCACTCCGCCACCACCACCGGTGTTCGTTGTGCCATATAGATTCCCAGCCGCATCGGAAACGAGGTAGGACTCGGGATTACATCCATCCTCGTTCCTCTTATTAAACTTATTGAAGCTGTGGAGAATGGTTTCCTTGTACTCTCCGCCGGCGGTTGGGGAAAGCCGGTAAACAATACCACAATCTCCTTTGCCGCCGATCGTCGTGGTGCCATAAACATTACCGGCGCTGTCCACGATTGGGGCGCCGAAGGGATTGCCTCCGTCAGAGAACGCCCCCACGAAGGAGTGGATGACCCTATAGGTGGCTCCGCCTTTGCTGTTCTTGGTTAATTTGAAGACGACCCCGCATCCTTCGCCGCAGGTTCCCCGACCGCCGCGGAGAGTGGTGCCAAACAGGTTTCCGTTCGCGTCCATAGCCAGGCCAGAGACCGGGAAACCCGCGGTTGCAATGTCAAAAGTATGCAGCACCCTTTCGCTACTGGCTGCCCAGGAATTGGGCATCAGAATCAGGGTTACTGCCACAGCCACCACCGTCCCGCGTAGTGCCCACGATAATGCCGATGTAAGGCTGCGACGTTTCCTTAAGACAAAGTCTTTGAAGTTCATTCCATTCTCCTTTATTTATTTGCGGACTTCATTAAGTGGTAAGACTGGCGGGCTCATGCCCGCGCGTCTCGTTAGCCAAGAACCACAAACCGAAATCAATTCCCGGTCGTGGTATGAAGCGCCAGCGTATCGATACTAGGATTGTTCTGAACAATTTCATCCTCTTGTCCAAAAATCCAAACGTCGCCTGGCGACGGGACAACTCCGGAATGCAGAACGTCACCCACGAAAACGCCCTTGGTGGGATTGGGACTGGGGGCAATTTTCCAACTGGTCCCGTCCCAGTGCAAGAGCAGGGTCCTGAATTGGCCGGATCCGTCGGCCGCGAAGTAGTCACCAAAGGCCCAGATATCCTTGGCCGAATTGGCCGTCAATCCCAACAAACTGTTCGACTGAAATTGGCTCTTCGGTCCAACGTTCGGGCTCGGGACTACCTTCCAACTGGTGCCGTCCCAGTGCAAGATCAAGGTCAGGGTGGCAGCGTTTTTTGACGGCGGCGTGGAAAAGCCCACTGCCCACGCATCGTTCGGCGCCAGCGCCAGCACGGCGTTCAATCTACTGTTGTTTCCGGCTACGTGGGGAGTTGCTACAGTCGTCCAGTTGGTGCCATTCCAGTGCTTCGCTAGAATTTTGGGGGCTAAACCCTGGAATCCCACCGCCCAGACATCATTGGTAGCCTCGGCGGACGCGCCCGACAGAGACTCAAATTTGCCCCCGTTTACTTGTACAGTTGTCGCCGTCCAAGTAGTGCCGTCCCAGTGCTCGAAAAGGTTGAAGTCAAGATTTTTGTCAATTTGTAGGAAATCGCCGACCGCCCAAATATCATTCGCTGAGGTCGAGGCCATGGCGAAGAGAATCGCCTCAGAGTTCGGCGGAAACTTAGGGTTCGGAAACAAGCTCCACTCTTTTCCGTCCCATTGTTCGATGACCTGCTGAAACAGACTCTGTCCGTTGTTGTTCTCGTTTCCTACTGCCCAAGCGAGAGTCGGAGAAATGTCGACCACACCCTGCAGAGAAGCAGTGTTTTCGCCGTTGATGAAGGGAGCCGGAAAGGCGGTCCACTTGGTGCCATCAAAGTGGATGGTCGACTGGCCGACCGCCCAAATATCGTTCGGCGAAGACGCCGACGCCGCAAGAAGATTGTTGTTGGTGTTCTCATTCGGGGTTGGGACGACCTTGAAGATTGACCCTGGTTTGGTTTGTGACAGAGCTGGCGTGGCCTGAAACATGACCACTGCCAACCCGAAAAGTATCGCCGCGCTAAATGTAAGTTTCACAATTTCTCCTCGAAATAATTGCTTGAAATTTGACTGCTCAATGTCCATAACTCGCACGAACTGCGTCTATTCCTGCAAGGCCGGATGACACGTCCAGTGGACTTTTCCGACGAAGGGCTACAGTTCGCCTGCCTGTGAATAGCTCGAATCACATGCCTAGAAGAACGCTGACCGTGGTTGCGATCAGCGCCCTCCTCCGCAGATTACAGACAGGCTCGTCACTGGTTCGCGACGAGCGCTTTCTGACTTGCGGGTCCGCCGACCCAAGCAACAGGCCTAGTTCGCCAGATACCGCGCCACGGCCAGATCCCCATCGAGTCCACCGATGGCGACAATCTTTCCGTCTGTCTGTATCAGCAGGCCGGAGAACGTCTGGTCACTCGTTACCGAACAGCAGACGCCAAGCGAGTCGACGGTGCCAAAGGTGGTATCCAACTGACCGTTGCTGTCAAGCCGCACCAGGCCGCCGACAATTGGCGCGTCTTGGTTGATAAGGCCACCCACCACGATTTGCCCATTCGCCTGCAGAGCGACGGTCTGAGCCACCGAGGTTGTCTGTGTCGGGTCGAACGATTCGACGGTGGAGGCGAAGGTGGTATCCGTCTTCCCTGTTTCGAGGAAACGATTCACGGCGAATTTCGTGCCGCGACACTCCGAGTGGAATGTGCAACTCGTCGTGGCTACAACATAGTGGCCGTTTGGCTGGAAAACAGTAGGGGACTGGAACATAACATTGGGAACTGCGCTTTGTGACGATGAGAGAGCTGCCACAACTTTTGCGGATGTTACCTTGGACAACAGGACTCCCTTGGAACTGAACTCCGCGACTAGGCCCGTATTAAAATTTGCATCCTCCCCCACCGCCAAGTAGTCGCCGTTCGACAGCAGCGCCAGCGTCTCAGGCCCTAAGAACGTGACACTCGCCAGCGAAATTCCGGCCTTGCCAAAGGTAGTGTCAAGAGTGCCGTTGGCGTTGTACCGCACCACCGACATCTTCCCTGGAATATTGCCCCCAGCAACCTCGAAACCGCCCATCACAATTTGGCCGTTGGGTTGTAGCAGCAGCGCACTGGGAGCATCCGACCGGGTACCGACTTTGGTGGTCACGAGACCATTGATTCCGAAGGTTGTATCCAGAACGCCGTTGGAGGTGTACCGCGCGAGACCGAACTTATTTAGACCCGACTTTGTCGTGGCTACTCCGCCAATAAGGATGTTGCCGTTCTTCTGGATGGCAAATCCGAATGGATCGAAGGCAATGCCCGCAAATGTGGTGACCGTAATGCCGTTCGTGCCAAAGGTTGTGTCCAGATCTCCGGCGGAGGTGTAGCGCACCAAACCAATTCCAGTGCCTACGTTGTTTACGAAGTTGACTTGGGCGACCGCTACGATATCCCTGTTCGATTGCTCAAAAGCGCCGACTCCTGCGACGCCGTTAGCGAAGGCGGTCGTAACGGTTCCACCCGTGCCGAAGGTTGTGTCCAGGCTGCCAGCCTGGGCTTGTGCGAAGTTGACACCAAACATCAGGCCAATCGCGAGTAGTCCCGTGATCACATGAAATGTAGGTCTCTTCATTGTTTTTCCCTTTTAATTTTTATTTTGATTGGTTCACAGATAAACGTTAGACGCGGCGGCCCACGGCCAGATGCGCGCGGGATGTCATATGATTGTCAAGTCTTTTGTCGAGTCTCGTAGACCCAAGGCAGCAACGTGCATCCGCATCGACTACCCGGACCGGTTCTGCGGTGCGCCGAGGAATGCTCGTGCAGCGACTTGTCGTGGTTGCGTGTTTGCCTCTCGCCTGCTTAGCCCCAAGGTCGGGACTTTTATCGCAGCATCTCTAGCCAGGCCCGTTGACGCCGCTTAGAAAGCCGCCGAGGTGCGCGGTCAGCGCGACAAGACCGACGCCCAGAAATTCAAATGCCAGGCGGTAGCCTGGCAAGACTCCTGCCCGCCGTCGCGCGCGGAAATGCACCCACCAGACCAGCCAGATCACCGCACTGGAGACGCACGCAAGCACTAGGTGCAGCAGTAGCATGCCCTTCAATTTCTGGCCTTCGAGTTGGAGCTGCCAAGCAAGTATTCCAGTTGCGAGAACCGGCAGGGTTGAAATCGCTGCCACCAGCAAGTTGTAGTAGGCGCCGTCCGTCAGGCCGGGTCGCTTCGTCCATTGCGCGACGAGGTTGAACGCCACTGCTGTGAGGAACAGCGCGATTGGAAAATGAATGAGCACCACGTGTTGTGCGTGCCTGGCCAAGAGTACCGTCTTGAGATCGAAAGGATTTACCATCGCCCTACCTCTTCTAAGATTTACGCTGAGGTTGCCGCGGGGACCCGTGCCGCCTTGCCCCCGCGCTATTCCTCACCCTCCATAGCTGTTCGAGGGCTCACTTTGCTCCGACTGGCGATCCACTGGCTTTGAAACCACCCACAATCCTTCGCCATTCAACACATAGATAAAATTCCGCTCGTCCTGAAGCCACTTCACCACACCAGAGAATTGTTGCACTACTTGAGGAGCGGCTGGATTCGACAAATCCCAAAGCACAAGATCGTCATCGGACGCGCTGCTGTGCATCGGCTGACCCGCATTTTCGGCAATGATCGCCAAATCACCGGTCAGGCTCATCCTGCCCGAAGCAACTGGATCCGGCCACGGGATTACCCTTACCGCTTTCGGCTGAGCGGGGTTGCTGAAATCAACAATCGAAATGCCTTGGTCTTTTGAGTGCTGCACATAAAGGTAGTATTTGTCGTTCGCCTTTTTCTGCATTGCCATGTCAACATCCGATAGTCCGCTAAATGAGATGTGAGCGACCACTCGGCTGCCAGGACCAGCTCCCTTGAGCTTGTGCTCCGTCGCCGATGCACCGCTAACTGTCACAACCAACACAATGCCAAGAAGCGCCACCGTGCTCGCGCTGAGTTCAATAAACTTGCTGGTTCTGATTTTGTTCATCATCCGTCTCCTTCAAAACGAGTCTCACGGGAGATAACGGATTTGTGGATCTTTTATTCCTTCTCGACAATGGATTGAGAGGCACGAAAATTGGTTCTCTCCAACGGAATATTCCTCACAAAAAGTACGAAATCCCATACGAGGTTTTGTAATCGATGACGCGTGGGTCGTAAATATTGTTCAAAAAGGCTGCCCAAAGGTCCGCCGGGCCACCGATCATTCCGCAGAAACATTCTTCTTGTAAGGGAATAAAGCGCTCCCCGGGCAGTTATTCAATTGGACGTGTCAACCCCGAACCTTCAACTCGATTCGTTCGAAGAACTGGCCATGCCGCTCTTCGACCAGTTGTACAACTTCGCGCACTGGCTCACACGCAATCGTGAAGAGGCCGAAGACCTAGTCCAGGAAACTTATGCCAAGGCCTTGAAAGGGTTCGGGTCTTTCCAGCTGGGAACTAACTTTCGGGCTTGGATGTATCGCATTTTGCGCAACACGTTCCTGACCTCTCGAACCGCGCTGAAAGTCACGATGACCGTGCCTATCGATCCCGAGGAGGACGGGACTGACCTGGCGGTTGAGCGCGACACACCGGAGACGTATCTATTTGAGCAGTTGAACCGTGAGTTGCTGGAGAGCGCGATGGATGAGCTCCCCGTGCACTTTCGGGAGATCCTTCTTTTATGTGAGGTGGAGGAGATGTCGTATCGGGAGATTGCGGAAACGCTGTCGGTTCCGCTAGGAACGGTGATGTCACGTTTGTCGCGAGCACGGAAAACACTATCCGAGCGGCTGCGCCCGCAGATGCAACGCGGGGCTGTGACCTCGATTACAAAGGGGACGAATTATGGTCTGTGAGTCTTGGAAGGAAAAGCTCGATACTTATATTGATGACGAGCTTCCGCAGGCGGAGATGCACATGGTCGATCGCCATGTCCGCAACTGCCATTCTTGCTCGGCGGATACGGTCGCGCGTGTACAGATGAAGCGCACCATTCACCTTGCTGGAAGACGTTTCACTCCGAGCACTCAGTTCCGCAAGCGCGTGCAACTGTCCATTGCGCCCAAACCGCGACGAAATCTGGGTCGAGTTTGGATGTTCGCTGCGGCCGCAGCCTTCATTCTTGTGATCGCCGCCTTGACTTCGACTTATGTGGAGACTCGGAGGGACGGGGGTCAGGTTTTCAGCGAGATTGCAGACTTGCACGTGGCGACACTGGCCAGCTCATCGCCGGTGGATGTGATCTCCACCGATCGGCATACGGTGAAACCCTGGTTCCAGGGAAAAATCCCCTTCGCGTTCAATTTGCCGGAACTGCAGAACTCGGACTTCTCCCTGCTCGGCGGCCGGATGACGTATCTGGAACAGACCCCCGGCGCGCATTTGATCTACGATGTGCGCAAGCACCATATTTCTGTTTTCGTGTTCCAGGAACGATCCTTGGCACCGAGGTTGGACCAGAATTCTCTCCCACCGAAGAACCTGTCGTTCAACATGGCCACATGGAGTCAAGGCGGCCTTCGCTATTTCGTGATCGGCGACGCGAGCACTGCGGACATCGATAGTCTCGCGAAATTGTTCAAAGCCACCAGTTCGTAGATATAACGCGGTCGACAAACGAAAACGTTCAGTTTTTCGTGAACCTTCCTCGTCGTGCCCCGCGGTTACCTCGATCACGCCGTGAGCCTTCTTGAGAGACAACTCCTAGAACGCCGCTAAGACACAACTAAAGATACTTTTCCACAGAATATTCCCTCCGCCATCCAGTTAAAGGGTTAGGAGCCAGAATTTCAGCGTCGCTGCGGCAGTGGCCGCACCCGCGCTGAGCCCCTTCACCACACCCTGATGGGTGTCACAACGAATACCTTTGGAGGAAATCCATTCCATGATCAGGAAGAACGTTCTTCTCGTCGTATGTTGTTCCGGCCTGATTGGTCTTGGCCTTGTTGGTCTGGCGCAACAGTCAGCACAGAAGCCCGCACCGCCGACCGCGACCGAGGCGCCTGCTGGTTTCAAAACACCCACGCTATCCAAGCATCCCGGCTCAAAGAGTGTCAGCAACGGCATTCCCGAGCCGCCCAACGACACATTTGCTCTCGACCAGGCAAATTTCGAATCTCGGGAAGGCAACGACACTGGGCTCGGCCCGCTGCACAACGCTACCATTTGTGCTGATTGCCATCAGGGTACCGGTACCGGCGGACCAAGCCAGGTCACCGAAGTGCGGGCAGGACACCTTGATTCCGGTGGCAATTTTGTCAACCCAACGATCTTTATTAATCACGGCAAGGATATGATCACGGGCCGTTCGCTCATTAACGATCGTGCGATCTGCCCTCAGGCGGAGGAGCATCTACCGGCCACCGAAAACATCAGTACGTTGCGAGCGGCGCTCAATACGCTGGGAGACGGCTTCGTCGAGGCCATTGATGACCAGACACTGATTGACATTGCTGCCGAACAACCGAAACAGAGCAACGGGATGATCGCTGGCGAAACCGTCGAAGTGGCCATCTTGGAGGCACCCGGACAGACCCGGGTGGGCCGGTTTGGTTGGAAGGATCAGCACGGCAGCATTCTTTCCTTCTCCGCCGACGCCTATCTGAACGAGGTCGGCATCTCCAACCGCCTGAAGCCGGTGGACATCACAACCGTCTGTAAGACCACTCCCGATCCCGAGGATAAGGCGGATAAAACCGGTCTGTTTGGGATTGACCACTTTGCTCAGTTCATCCGCGGCACATTGGTTCCGCCGCGCGATCAAGTGCTGGTCGGCAAGCCCGAAGTGAAAGCCGGTGAAAAGCTGTTTGCCCAGATTCAGTGCAGCATCTGCCACGTGGGTAGGATCGTAACCGCTCCTGCCGGAACCGTAATCAACGGTGGAACCTTCACCATCCCAGATGCTCTAGGCAGCAAGATCATTCATCCGTTTAGCGACTTTCTGCTCCATGACATTGGCACCGGTGACGGCATTGTCCAGGGAGGGCCGCAAGATACGCAGCACAAGTTGCGAACGTCCGCACTTTGGGGGCTGCGTACCAAATCCCGGTTCATGCACGACTTGAAGTCGGAGTCTTTCGAGTCAGCGATTCTTCGCCACCAAGGGGAAGCCGCTAACTCGACGAATCTGTTCAAACAGTTGACCCCGCAGGAGCGGAGCGAGTTGTTTGAGTTCCTCAGCTCTCTCTAAACTTGAGTTTCGCCGGGCAAGCACTACGAATGGGGCTTGCCCATTTTTTGGCATGCCACGATTGAGATGCACCAATTTCGCAATTCTGGAAAAGCGGTGGCCTGCACAGTTTTGTAAACTGTCGCATGGTCAAAAAGGCACATCAGAGCCAGTTTCATCGCTCGCAAATCGGCCGCGCCCAGAGATATTTCCGCCTTCACCTCGCGGAACGCGTGAGTTTGTCCCGGATCGCCCGCGAGGCGGGGTCGTCCTCCTATCACTTTGCCCGGCTGTTCCAAGCTTATGTCGGAGAGACACCGTTCGAATTCCTGCGGCGTATACGCTTGGTTACAGCACTTCGCATGCTCCAAGAGGATGCCGACCGAGTGTTACGGAAATCGCGTTGAGCGTCGGATATGAGACCTCGGCGGCATTCAACAAATCCTTTCGCAAGACTCTGCAAATGAACCCCGGCGATTTTCGCAATTTGGGAAAAGAACGGCAGGACGAGGTGATCTACGATCTCAGCCGTCCGAGATTACTAAAGGAGGTCGCCATGAATTTGTCAGTTAAATTCGAGCCGGTCAGTCGTCCGTTAACCCACTACGTTTTCCTTGAGAAGCACGGGCCTTTCGCTGAAGTTGCGCCACCCCTCTGGAAGACACAATTAGCTTAAGGCACGAACTTATATCCAAGACGGTGTACCGTGAGAAGGTGTGAGGGGTGCGAAGGATCGCTTTCCAGTTTCTGGCGTAGCCTCAGCATGTGGTTGTCCACCGTCCGTGTGCAGGGGTAGTCCTGGTACCCCCAAACTTTGTTGAGAAGTTCATCCCGCGATATCACGCGTTTGGGGTTCTTGGTCAAGAACTCCAGTGTCTTGAATTCCTTTGCGGTGACCGTGATCTTCTCACCGCCACGAGTAATCTCCGTCTTGGAAAAATCCACCATCACATCGTCAAAGGCATACACATCTTCCGGAGCGAAGCGTGACGCACGCCTGATGAGTGCACGCAGACGCGCAATCAGTTCCCTCGGGCTGAACGGTATGGTCACGTAGTCGTCGGCACCCATTTCCAGCAGAAGGACCTTGTCCGCAACATCGGAGCTCGCGCTGAGAATTACAAGGGGCAGACCAGGAATCAAACTTGCAATTTTCTTGCAAAGGTCACAGCCCGAAGATCCCGGGCGCAATAGGTCGAGGATCACCGCGTCTGGTGCTCTTTGGCGAAGCATCTCCAGACCAGCCCTGGCATCTGGGACGATATCGACCTCATATCCTTCCGAGGAGAACAGCCGCCGCAGAATCTTTCGCAAAGCAGGATCGTCCTCAATGACCAGAATCCGTTCCGTTGGAGCCGGTCGCAGTTCGGACATTGGAGTGTTCAAGGTTGCTGCCAAGGTGGTGGTTGCCATAACCTTCTCCTCTTTCTGCTAGCTCGCCGCTTGATTTACACATCGAGTATCACAGCGTTGCTGCATCGAAAATTTCTTCCCCCTCGTGAGCCCATCCAACTGGAAACGCAGTTTTTGCGTCGCGCGGAACAAACTGTTCTTGACCGATGCTTCCGAGGTATTGAGGATTTGGCCTACGGTACGCAGCCTCAGCCCCTGGAAATGCTTCAATTCAAACACCATGCGCTCGCGCGGCGTCAGTCTTCCCAGAGCGCATAGAATGTGTGCGCTCAGTTCTCGGCTTAACAGCTGTCGCTCTGGGTTGTTGGTTGGCCTGTCGTCCGCAAACTGGTTCAGCAGGTCGTATTCCTCGCCATCGGAGTTCACCTCTATCGCGCTATTCGGTTTACGGTTTCGATTCTTCCGAAGGTGATCCAAGCAGAGGTTAGTGACAATGCGGTAGATCCACGTAGAGAATGAGCAGTCGAACCGGAAGCCGCCTAACTTCCTGTAAACCTTCAGAAATGTTTCTTGATAGATGTCCTGGGCATCGCTCTGCGACCCAGTGATCCGGAGCGCGACTCTCAGAACAGCCTGATCGTGAGCGTGTACCAACTGCTCAAAGGCGGCTTGATTGCCGCCCTGCACCTCCCGAACCAGGAAACAATCCTGGTTACAGCCTGTGCTCTCCATATATGTTTCTCCTGCCCTCCTCATGCGGTCCGATGCAATGAGACAAGTCTCTCGATAGTGGTGCCCCTGGGGTGTTACGGAGAGACTCGCGAACTACCTTTCTGGCCCGGGCCAGACGTGACATAACGGTTCCTATCGGGATCGACAATATTTCCGCTATCTCCCGGTAGGACGCATCTTCAACATCACATAGCAAAATGACTTCGCGAAAGATGACTGGCAATTGCTCGATTGCGCACTGAACTGCGTCATTGCTGGAACGCTCGATCAGCAGTGATTCAGGCGTGGACAAAGTTGTGGGCAAAGCTGGGGAATCTTCCTCCTCGTCCATTGCCACTGTCATGCGCCGATCGACTGTTGAGCGCGAACTTAGAAAAGTGTTTTTCAGGATTCGGTATATCCAAGCCCGGAAATTAGTGCCAGTCTGAAACGACCCGAAACCTCGTAACGCCTTTAGATAAGTCTCTTGGACGAGATCCTCGGCATCATTCTGGTCGTGCGCAAGCCAGCGCGCGAAGTTGTAAAGGGAATCGAAGAGGGGCATGGCTAGATCTTCGAAACCGGCCAACGGTTGATCATCCGCAGAGGATGGGGTCCCGAATCCGACCATTCGTTGTAGACCAGATCCAATACTTTTCATCGCCTGCTCCAGAATCGTTGCGTACGATCAATCAGCCTGCAGCTCCACTAGCCCTGCCATATCAATCCGCAGTGACAGCGAACGGAATCGCACAGTCGGAGCTTGTGCAAGAGTGCTTTACAAACAGCGTCCCGCGTCGTACGGCAATCTGACGCGTCTTTGGTCTGGCGTCAATTAACTGCGAGTTTTTTCCACATATCCAGTCCATCGCTTGCTAAGTAATTGCTAGCTGGTGAGTTAACTCAGCGGATATCCTGAATCCGACAGTCCGTGCGCGGCGGTGCTAGACTTCCGTGTTACACCCAAAGGCGCCATGGAACCCTTGCGGCCTAGCTCCGTCGTGCGATTCGGAACCTATGAGGTCTCTCTCCAGTCGGGCGAAGTGCGTAAAGCGGGTTTAAGAATCAGAGTCCAGCAGCAGCCGCTGAAACTGCTGGAGATATTGCTGGAGCGTCCGGGGGAAGTCGTCACCCGGGAGGAATTGCGCAGCCGAGTCTGGTCCGACGAAAGTTTTGGTGATTTCGACCAAGCTGTGAATATCGCGATCGGGAAGCTTCGCAGCGCATTGGGGGACTCGGCAGAGAATCCGCGCTTTATCGAGACTCTTCCAAAACGCGGCTATCGCTTCATCGCGGATGTCTCGGTTGTCGACGCGGACGCGCACCCAAGAAGGCCGGAATCTGTGGCTGGAGATTTGCCTGGGTCACAAAAAAAGAAGAAAGAGCTTGAGCCTAAGGTCCAGGACGCTGGGTTGGCGGTTGTGCACAAGCGTCAACAGTGGCCGGCTCTTCAGGTCATCATCGGGTCCGCACTTGTCGTGAGTTTGACGATTATCTTCGTGGTGCTATTTCGTTCGCGTGGCCACGCCCCCGCTGGCATCCGATCTCTGGCGGTGCTTCCGCTGGAGAACCTCTCTGCCGATGCTTCGCAGAATTACTTCGCTGACGGCATGACCGACGAGTTGATCACGGACCTGGCGCAGATCAGCGCTTTACGGGTGATCTCCCGCACTTCCGTGATGGTATATAAAGGAGCGCGCAAACCTCTGCCGCAGATCGCTCGTGAGCTGAACGTGGACGCCGTGGTGGAAGGCACCGTCCTCCGCTCCGGCGACCAGGTTCGCATCACGGCGCAGTTGATCGAAGCCTCTACCGACAAGCACTTGTGGTCCCAGAGCTATGAGGGCGAGTTGCGTGATTCCCTGGCGCTCCAGAACAATGTCGCTAGAGCCATCGCAGAACAAATTCGGATCAATTTGACTCCCCAGGAACAGGCTGCACTGAAAAACGTAAAGGTTGTCAACCCGCAAGCTTATGAGTCCTATCTCAAAGGTCGCTACTTCTGGAATAAACGAACGTCGGATGGTTTGAAGGTTGCCCTGGCTTATTTCACTCAGGCGATCGAAGAGGACCCGAATTACGCCCAAGCTTATTCTGGCTTGGCCGACACTTATGCTTTGTTGGGAGACTGGCAGTATGCAGTCATGACTCCCAAGGAGGCATTCCCCAAGGCAAAGGCGGCGGCGATCAAAGCTCTGGAATTGGACAGTGCGATGGGCGAAGCCCACAACTCGCTGGCATTCGTTTTGGATGGCTTCGACTGGGATTTTGACTCTGCAGGCAAGGAATTCCTCCGGGCCATTGAACTGAACCCGGGCTACGCAACCGCTCACCATTGGTATGCCTGGCACTTGAGTCTGTTGGGTCGCTATGACGAAGCTATTGAAGAAATGAGAAAAGCGTTAAACCTGGATCCGCTGTCTCTTATTATTAACGCCGATTTGGCAGAGCTCCTTGTCCTTGCACATTCCTATGACGAATCCATCCAACAGAGTCGCAAGACGATCGAAATGGATCCGAATTTTGCTCTCGCCCATAATCAACTCGCCCAGGCGTACCTTCAGAAACACATGTACGGTGAAGCGGTGGCAGAACTGCAAAAAGCGGTGCAGCTTTCTGGGGCCAGCCCGACATCCATAGCTAATTTGGCTCGCGCCTATGTCGTATCCGGCAAGCGGAGCGAAGCCCTAGAACTGTTGAGCGAACTGAAGAAGCGTTCAAATCCAGGTTATTCGAACGCTTCGGAGATCGCCATCATCTATGCATCTCTCGGAGATACCGCTCAAGCCATGAATTGGCTCGAAAAAGGCTACGAAGAGCGATTTAACCCTGGCGTTCTGCTGCGGCCGGGCTTCGATCCTCTGCGCTCCGACTCGCGCTTCCAAAACCTCGTACACCGCATTGGACTGCCCGAGTGAGAGACCTGCCTTCCTTGTGCTGTGATCAACAGAAAACCTCAGTACGCTTGTTTTCGTACTGAGGTTTTTGTCAGGGCATGTGTTCTACGCATGCCGAAGCACTATTTTTCGATGAAGCGCTTCAGCGCACCGGCCCACCCGCACCCAAAATTTCGAACACCACGCCAAACGAGTTGAATCCATTTTGCGATTGAACGAGCTTTCCGCCTGCGCTGGCCGTGCCGTATAAATTCCCCGCTGCATCCATCGTAAGATGATCGGGTTCGGGAAAGCCTCCATCGGTATCGCCTTGGAAGGCATGCAGAAACCTCTCCTTCCATTTCCCATTGGCGGTGGGCGTCAATTTGAAAATGGTCCCGCAGCCCTCAAACACCTGCTGCCCGGCAATTTGACACAGTGGTTCGTTGTGCCCACCACCGAGGAAGGTAGTTCCGAAGAGATTGCCTGCTGAATCCATGATTAAACCGCCTGCGGGCATCATTCCATCCTGAAATCCACTCTTGCTCAAGGAGAATCTGTGGATCACGCTTTCCTTGAACTTCCCGTCCGAGCCGCGAGTAAGCTTGAAGACTACGCCACCCCCACCCGCGCCGCCTCCGCCCCCAAGGGTGGTGCCATATAAGTTGCCGGATGGGTCCAGCACTACGCCAGCCATAGGACTGGCGCCATCAGGCGGGTTGTTAACCAAGTCATGGAACTTAAACAGCAAGGTCTCAGTCCACTTGCCGCTCGTCGCAGGCGTCAGCTTAAAAACGGTCCCCAAGTCGTCGGGGCCGCCGGCCAATGTCGTGCCGTACAGGTTTCCCGTGTTATCGAACACTACGCTATCGAAAGGGTTCTGCCCGTCGGGACTGCCGCCGCCACCTTTGTGCAGAGCGTGAAGTATGGTCTCCGTCCAACTGCCATCTTTGTTCGGCACCAACTTGAAGACCGTGCCACATCCGTTCGTGCAAAACGTGTCGGTTGTGCCTCCACCGCCCTGGCTAGTAGTGCCATAGAGGTTGCCGGCTTTGTCAAAGATCAGAGAGCCAACCGGTGCGCATCCGTCATTGTGGCCCTCAAACGCGTTGAACTGATGAATAATAGTTTCAGTCCAGGGCCCTTTCTGCGCGGGCGCAAGTTTGTAAACGATGCCACATCCAAAAAGACCTCCATCCGCTGTGCCATACAGATTGCCAGCCGCATCAAACACCACGCTGCTCTGAGGCGATTGCCCATCTACGACTTCTCCTTGAAATGCATAAATCACTTTTTCTTTGAACTCGCCGCTCTTGGTCGGCGTCAACTGATACACCAGACCAAACCCCGTAGGGGGGCCCGAACTTTGAAAGTTGAAGCGGGTTGTGCCGTACAAGTTTCCCTTTGCATCACGAACCACGCCGCCAATCGGCTCCACTCCGTCCCCAGTGCCTTGAAATGTATAGAGCACTTTTTCTGTGCTGCTTGCCCAACTGCTGAGGGCCAGGGTTAGTGTTATGGCGACAACCGCCAAAACGTTTCGCGAGATCCAAGTGCTGGCTTGTATCCGCGCCTTCCGCGCACTCGAGGCGCGGTCCAGAACAGCAACGGTTTTCATGGCAATTATTTTCCTTGAGGAATTGGATTGCGACAGATGTACTCTCTGCGTCGCCATGGATTAGACTCGCGAGCTCAAGTGTTGATGTCGGTTTGCTGTAAACGATTTGTCACATTTTTGGCAGAATCCTTCCACTGGTGCTCTGACAGTTTCTTGACAATTACTTAACATCCCCGGCGCATCTCGCCAGGCTGTTTATCAGTCCAAGGTTTAGCTAGAGGAAAGATGCTAGACAAACTTCATCTAAAACGAAGAAGGTCCATTGAAGCGCTGCTGCGCCGTCCGCGAGCGGATTGTGTGGAAATCAGGCTATGCGATCGAGTCCGCTGCAAGCGCGGTTGGGGAATGGTAACTAATGGCAAAAGTGATTGAGTATTACATACCGGAACGATTCCGAAAGGCGGCACGATGGGTTCCACCCGATCAACGCGGGAAAATCATTGAGTTCCCCGTGCCGGAGAAAAAGTCGGCGTGAGATGCCGGGTTCGCACGGATGCGATGCACACACAAAACGGCAGTGTTTGATTTCTTGGGCACCCCCCGCCAATAACGCCTGGCTGAATCAATTCCGCTTATCGCTCGAACAACGACACCGGGCCATACGCGGTTTCTTGTTTGATTCTTTTTTTGGTCCTTGGAATAAAAACCCAACTGGCCCAGTTCTACTGCACATGAGTGCCTCGGTAGCGATTACTCTCACCGCTAATCGGGCAATCAAATTCTGAATAAGGAAAGCAGAACAGGGTTAAAGAATTATGCGTAAGATCTTGGTTACCATTGCGATCGTGTGCGCCACTCTTCACGCCCAAGTCATAAAAGTTTCGACTACGGCCAGTACCGGGGAATTCCCTCTAAATCCCACTCAATCGGTCAATCCCGTCATCGAGTGGAATAGAACCCTTCTGGTCATCGTTCGGACTTCGGGTGCCCAACCGGCCACCATTCATTCGACGCACAGCTTCGCTATTCTGCACGCTGCTATCTACGATTCCGTCAACAACATCGTTGGACAGTTCACTCCCTATTTAGTCCGCCTTGCCGACGTGTCTCCCAACACTTCTCAAGCCGCCGCAGCCGACCAGGCTGCCCACGACGTGCTGGTCTCGCTCTATCCAGCATTTCAGACCACCCTGGATGCTGAACTGCAGCAGGATC
>Ga0207046_10029_pt1 | contig 39154 bp, 30 predicted proteins | sample Alteio_BWMinCont_66_FD_153303 | JGI IMG/M metagenome (GOLD analysis project Ga0207046, IMG submission 153303) | Enriched cells from forest soil in Barre Woods Harvard Forest LTER site, Petersham, Massachusetts, United States -... | ecosystem: Environmental > Terrestrial > Soil > Temperate forest >...
TGCCAAGGCGGACTGTGATTCAACAGTGCTGGTCTCATCCACACTCTTGACCTCCGTCTGGATTGCCGCCGGCATGGATTGATAAAGTGCTTGAATTTGCGGAACCAAATAAGGATGCAAAACCCAGGCTGAAATTCCCGCCAAGCCAAGTGCCAACAAGAGCACGACGAAATGCGTCGCCGATTTTAGGCAAATCAAAAAGATCAGGACAACTGCGGCAGCTACTACCACAACGGTCCACGTCCGTCCGCCGGTATATTTTTCGACCACATATTGTGTTTTTGACTTGGAAGGAATGAACGTCCCTGCTGGCAGTGGTGCCGCATCTGCTTTCATGCCATCTGTGCGCAGCACAATCCGCCCATCCTCGGCCATCACGCGAAAAACGCCGGTTCGAATGCGCTCTTGCGCTACCCGTTTGTCGGTGAACGCAAGAACAGCGACTCGTTCTTCCTCGCTGGCGACGCCACGGTCGAGGAGTGGCAGTCCGTTCTCCGTGCGATGTATGCCGATGGGGGATGGTTCGCGCGGCAAACAAACTACGGGTCGTTTCTCAACGAAAACATGGAACTGGCCAAATCTCGCAACGGGAGGGAGGCGTTGCAATTGGAGCAGAGCAGCAGTCTGGCAACGCTATCCAAGCAGGAAATGCGTCAGTCTCTGGACGCCGCCTCTCCGTCCCTCGCATCGGACAATCAACTCGACTTGAGCCTATGACCACGCTCGACAAATCCGTATGTCGGTTGACGCGGGACGCGTACGGGCATGGCAGAAAAGCACGCAGGCTGGTGGTTGTGCTCGAACGGGGCGACCTCATCACCATCCGGGAACATCGTTGCCGAGCCAAACACACGGCGCGATTATATGATGTTCTCTGGTGGATGCTCCGATCCGAGGCCGACAAAGCTCACATGGAAAAGTTGCGCCAGAACAAAGCGCGAAAGGCGGCGCGGCTCGCCGAACAACGGCAACGACGCGCCGAGCGGAGATTATTCCGCCCATCGTGACAAATCCGAGGCGGGATTATTCTCGCTGCGGGTTGCGGCTTTCGCCGTAGAGCCAGGCGACGGACACCCGCAGACACTTCGCAACCGCCGCGACTTCGTAGTCCATCAAATAGCGGGCCTGCTTCTCGATTCGGGAGATGGCGGTTTGATCCATCACTATTCCCTGATTGGCAAGTCGGCCCGCCAGATCGTCCTGCGAAATCGGCGGCGTGGCGCGCAGCCGGGCTTCCCGAATGCGCTTGCCGACGATGTTTCGCTTGGCCGATTGATGAGTTTTCTTCACGGGCATGTGGATTTCACATGCCGGAAAAATTATAGGAGAAGACCGCCCATTTTATGTGGACTTCACATACAACCGATGCGAGGTTGCGGGAGCGGCGTGAAATTTGGAACGCGGCCTTTGTGACGATCCAGCAACAACGCAAGGAAAAACTTCCCAAGTGAACTCGAAATTGATAAACCCAAACGAAGGTCAACCGACAACTTTTGTATCGAAATCATTACAACAGGTTGAAGGGTTCATGGTATTCACGTTCACGACGGTGACGAAATTCATGAAACGCAACGTTGGCAGACACTCAGAAGCGACCGAAGAAAGCGCGAAAGAAGAACACGAACAGCTAATCGCCCGGCTCCTCAAGGACTCCGCAAAGAGGGAAGCAGGGGAATGGATCGAGAGTGGCGGCGATGAGCGGAGCCGGTCTGTCGGCTCCCGCAAGACAAAACAGGACTCCCTCAATCTGGTTCAGGAGATCTACCGCGCCGGCGCAGTAAAAGTTTTGGCGGTCAACATCCAGCGCCGGCCAAAGAGCGTCGAAGAACATGCCGGAAAATTGGTAGTGGAACTGCCTCTAGACCCTGTGCGTCGCGAAGCTATTTTTGACTGGTGCAAAGACCAGGGCGAGTCGCTCGGCTACTCGCCGGAGATGGACCAGGGCGAAACGCACTTGTTTCTACTTCTGGATTGAGTCGGCCGTACGGAACGCCTCGCGTCGAACAGCCAGAAATCCGCCGGATTCGTCCAGTGTCAGACACCCGCAGCCCATTCCTTCCGTAAGCAGGTCCGTGGAGACTGCGTCGCCGATCAACTTTTCAACGGCGTCCCGCATTGGGCGCGCGCCAAGTTTTGGATGAAATCCGCGTTGAACCAAAAATGGCAGAACGGTTTTGTCGGGAGCCAGATCAAATCCCTTTTGCCGGAGAAATTTCAATTCATTGTCGAGAAGCAGTTTTGCGATGTCCAGTTGGTCATCATAAGTCAAGCGATTGAACACCAGTTTTTCCGTGATGCGGGCGAACATTTCGGGCCGCAATGACTGTTGGGCGCGGGTCAACACATGGCGCTCCATCGTGGCATGAGTTGAATGTTGAATGTGCAGGATTTCGGCCGCGCCGATGTTTGACGTGAGCACGACGTAGAAGCCGGAAAAATCCAGAGTCTCGCCGCTAGCCATCGTCACGCGGGCCGCGTCGAGGATTTGGAGGAAGACATCCAGCACCCTGGGATGCGCCTTCTCAATTTCATCAAAAAGGAGCGTGCCGCACGGCGACCGGTCGAACGCCATTCCCAAAGTGCCTCGCTCGCCGAGCTTCGCGCCGAGCAACAAGCCCAACGATTCCTGCGTTTGATATTCGGACATATCGAAACGTGAGAGTCGTTCCTTATCGAAAAGATATTCCGTGAAAGCCAGGGTGATTTCGGTTTTCCCCACGCCAGTCGGGCCTAAAAACAAAAAACTGCCTCGCGGGCGTGTCGGTTTTGTTAGGCCAAGTTCTCCGCGTTGAAGAATCGAAATGACGCGGGGGATAACGTGATTCTGGCCGCGAATGCGCTGGCGAAGAAATGTTTCGAGGCCGTGCAGACGGGCAGCGGGTTTTTCATCGGGTTTTGGATGTGTTGTGTCCATGCCAGCTAATCAAACACAGCGGCAGCCAAAGATTGTAATGATTTCATTACAAGGTCAGGTATCGCCGTGAGGTAAAACAGCCAGCATGAAATCAATTCTCCTAAGTAAATTCAGCGGATTCACTCCCATTCTCGCACAGGCCGCAGGCGGCACGAGCCTTTCATCTGCGGCGTCATCGGCGCTGGGCATTGTCATGCTCATCGGTTTCATTTTCGGCACGATTTGCGTGGTCAGCGGCGGATTTGCCATCCGGCGCGGCGACGCGGATTCCGGGAAGCTTTCCATTATCGGCGGCCTCATCATCGCGGGCGCGCCGGTCATCGTGAAGGCTCTGTTCACCGCATTCGGCGTAGGCAGTTCCGCCGTTGATGTCGGCTCCTTCCAATGAACACGACCGACCTCAGATTCACGGAGACGAACAGCGCCGACGATTCGCAGGGCCGGACATGGGGACTCGACGGTAATCTGTTCTGGTTCATGGCGGGCGGCGCTTTCGCCTTCGTCATTGTTTTGCTCGTCTGCTTTAGCGCGATGCGCATGGGGTTCTTTGCTTCCGTGCTGATAGCGGCGTTGCCGCTGGCGCTGTGCGCCACTTACGTCTTCGTTTTTCGCCAGGGAAAACCACGGGGCTATGACTTGGATTGTCTTGACTACTGGTTGAGCGGGGCCGGCTTTGGGCCAGTTCCAGAACGCCAACCAAAACATCCGTTATGTTTGAACGAACGCCAAACGGGTACTTCCTCAATGATTTGATCGTTTTCAATTCGTTGAAGGAGGGCGGCTATGTCTCGAAGGGCTTCATTTTTGAAGCCCCCGACCTGAGCAACGCGCAGGTCAGCGAGCTAAACGACTTTCAGGACCAAATCTCCCTCATGCTGGCCTCGCTCGGCGAGCAGCAACGCCTTCAAATCCAGTTCTTTTCCGACTCCGATTACCGGCAGGAACTGCTGCGTTATCAGGACGAAACCAAGGCGGTGACAAATGTTTGGACACGCCGCGCCCGAAACCATCGGTTTGATCGCTACTGGCGCATGATGGCCGACCGCCAACTGCGCCGCCAGCGCCTCGTGTTTTATATCTCGCGCCGCATTGAATCCTCGGCTTGCGGATTACATTCCAAGTCCGCCTTGCAGGATTATTACGATCAGCTTCTCGCGCAGTTCCGCTCCGAATTCGAGCACGTCCATGAAATGCTTGCAGGAATCTTCGCTGGCCAGGGAGCGCGAATTATACCGATGAAGGACGCAGACCACTACCGGCACTACATGAAGTTTTTGAATCCTTCGATGGCCGACCGTTTCGATTACGACCCCATCGAAGGCTTCGACCCTCAATTGTCCATTCAGGAGAATTGCTGGCACTCCGAGGGAAACGGCCAAGCGGACTTCGGGTTCTTCATGGACGGGCGCTATCATTCGATCATCGTCTTGTCGCGCTGGCCCAAGGCGACTTACCCCGGAATCATCCATCGGCTGACCAGTCTGCGCCTGCTCGACTACAACATCACGGTCAACCTCGACCCGCTTCCGGTGCGCAAGGAAATCAACAAGGAGGAAAAAGAGCACGACCGCATCGCCGGAGATTATGCGAGCGAGAAGAAACTTTCGCTGCTCACTGTCATGGAGAAAAAGCAAAAGAAAATCGCGGCGTTGATGCAGGGGCACACCATTCCGTTCCATGTTCTTTTTGCCGTACGCGCATGGGACAAGACCAAGGAGGGGCTTATCGCCAAAACGACGGCGATTAAGAACGCCATCAACGGAATGAACAGCGCGCAGTATTCGGAAAGCACGCTGCCCAGCACTTCCAAACGGCTTTTCTTTGAAACGTGGCCGGGTTGGACGTGGGGCAATTATTCGGCGCGAAAACTCTACGGTGAAAACCATTACATCGCCGACATGCTGCCGGTCGTCTCGACGTTCACCGGGCATCTCGACACCGCCGAGGCGATTTACGAAGGCCCGCACCAGAATCTTGTCGGCATCAAAACTTTCTCCGGCACGGCGGGCAATCAGTCGCCGCAGCACGCCGTTCTGTTGGGTATGAGCGGCGCGGGCAAATCGGTCACGGTCTGCGACCTCCTTTCCCAAACCGAGGGTTATTTTGCCTACACCGTCATCATCGAGGAAGGATTGTCCTACGGAATCTACACCCAAACGGTGGAACCTGACGCCAAACCCATCGTCATCCAGCCGGACGGCGACATCACCATCAATTACCTCGACACCCAGGGGTTGCCTGCGACGCCCGATCATCTGAGCGCGGCGACCGCACTCGTAGCGCGAATGGTGGGCCACAGCCAGAGCGAGGATAAACAAATGCTCCGTCAAGCGCAGATCGCCAAATATATCAACCTGCTCTACGAGGACGTTTTTCAGGATTGGTCGCGCAAAAACGACCATCGCATGATGGAGATTGCCCGCCGCGCCTGCGTGCTCAACCACTATCGCAAGGAGAAGATGCCGCCAGGCGCAACCACACTCGAAGCCTTCGCCGATTTCCGGGACTGGCTCAAGAACGACGAATCGGCCGGGCGGGAATATGAGAATCAGATTACGGAAGCGGAAGTGCTCCGCTTCCTGAAAGAACCGGTGACCAACAAGGAAGTGCGCAACATCGCCTTTGCCTATTTCTCTCCCGCCGAATACCCGACGCATCGCATGTTGCAGGAATTGATGTCGCTGGACGCAAGCGGCGCAGAACGCGATCAAATCGTTGAAATCTCCACGCTTCTGCTTCCGTGGTGCCGGGATGGCAACTATGGCGCATTATTTGACGGGGCCAGCAACCTGTCGTTGACCGGGAAAATCGCCCATTTTGAATTGGGCTACATTCCCGATGCCGCCAAAGAACTCCGGTCAGCAGCGGGCTTTCTCATCACCAATCACGCCCGAAAACACATCATCACTCTGCCACGCGCCCTGCGGAAACGGAACGTGTACGAGGAAGTGGCCCGTTTCCTCGACATCCCCGGTGGCGAGGAAATCGTCAAGGAGAGCTACGCGCAGCTTCGCAAATTCAATTGCTGGAACATTTCCATTGTGCAGCAGTACGCACGTTTCAAACAGAGCCGGATTCGTTCGGCCGTGTTCGGCAACAGCCGCCAGTTTTATTTGATGCGCCAGAATGACCGGGCGGATCTGGACGACATCGCCCAGGACATCGCGCTGCCGGAAATCACGAAGCACACCATTATGAACTACGCGCTGCCGGACCATCAAACCGGGCAAAAATATTCTGCGTTCACGTATCTCCACGTTGATTCCAACCGTCCGATCTGCGGCACCGCGCACAACATTTCTTCCCCTGAGATGCTCTACTGCTCCAGTTCGAGCGGCGAGCATTTCGAGAAACGAGCCAAGGAACTCCGTGCTTCCAGCAATATTGTTGACGGCATCCTGGCTCACTCTCGCGAACCTCAACTCTTGGAGACCGTATGAAACGCATCATCCTGATTGTTCAAATCACGCTCCCATTCCTATTCGCCGGTTGCTCGGCCATGCGACCCGTCGCGGACGTGGCCGCTGCGGGAGGCGGCGGCTATCTCGCGAACGATTTGTCCCACGGCAACCCGGCCATCACGGCGGCGGGGGCTGCGGGTGGAGTGGTCGTCAGCGAAGGGGCCTTCTATCTCAGCAAAAAGCAGTCCGACAAATCCTTTGTCAACGGCTACGAAAAGGGCCGAAGCGATGCCGTCAAGCAACAGTATTGGCTGCAAGTCAATCAACAACATTCCCCGCCGCAGCAGGACGATGTCCGCTACTACGAAATTCCCTTGCCGGAACAGACCATTGACGGAGTCATTCTCAAGCCCACGACCAAGTATCTCCGCATCGAAGAATAAAAGGAGGCATTATGAAAATCCCGCTCACAGTCCCATTTGTCCTGCTGCTAGCGGCGTTGCCGGTCAACGCGCAGTGGATCGTTTACGACCCAACCATGAACGTCCAACAGATCATTGACCAGGCGGAGAACATAGCCAAGTACGTGCAGATGGTGGACAATCAGGTGCAACAAATCCAGCAGCTCACCGCCCAGCTTCAACAGCTTCAACAATACAACAAAGCATTCGGCGACCCTTCACTGGTAGTCAACGTCACCGGAGCAAATTCGCTGGTCAGCGACCTGCAACAGCCGCCTGTCGGCCAGAACTTCACAACGCTGGAGACCGGCTCGGATGGCGTGGCTGCTTTTACTTACACCGGAAATGGTCTTTACGTCCAAATTGGGCCGACGTTCAACACGCCATCCGGCAATCAAGTCCAGAGAAACACCAACTATTACCGGCCTTACGAAAGCGTCAACCGTGCGACGGCGAATTACACCAACATCGCGGCCTCCGCCTTGCAGCGCCGGGAAATGCTCAAGACCAACATCGCGCAAACCACGCAGGCGTTGCAATCGGCGACCACCGCCTCCGAAGTTCAAAAGCTGACGGGCGTTCTGATCGGGCAAAGCGCGGCGCTGGCCGCGACCGACAAGGAAATTGACCAGGCCGGAACCATTGGCGCCATGCAGGACATTGAGAACCGCAATGATGTTGAAAAGCAGGCAACCGCGCAAAACGAGGAGCAAAAAGCCGAGATGGTGGAAACGTTTGGCAATTACCGCACCAATTTCACGCTGCTCAGTCAACCACCCATCTTTCAGGAAGGAAGCCAATGAAACTCAAACTCATTTTACTCGCCGCCATCGTTCTGATGACCGGAACCACCGTCGTTGTGCTGCTCGTCCAACCGCACGGCCAAACAAACTCCGCCGGTTCACCGGCGCACAGTCCGCTTCCGGGGGCGCTGAGCAATTACAATCAGACCTTCAAACTGAACACCCAGCCGCCTCTTTGGCCCGCAACGCAAAACAGCGGAGGCACCAATGGACTCACTGCAAAATGAAACACGATTCACGCCGGTCAGCGGCAATGGACATCACGCGGTAACGCCGCGGCCCCGGTTCGATCCGACCCGCATCTTCGTGGAACGGGACCGTTTGACGTGGTTCTGGTTCGCCTTCGCAATGCTCGTATTCGCCGCATCGGCGATTGACCGAATCTATTTGGTGCAGAGTTTCAAACAGCGCGAGCGCGTAATCGTCGTTGACCCAGCCAATACGTTTTACGTTTCGCCGCTGTTGAAATTCTCGGAGGCAAAGCAGTTGCACGCGCAGCAAAGCACGCTTGCGGCTATGGCGCTGTTGCAACGCAATCCCAAGGGCTTCGACAACGACGACTTGCTCAAGCAAATGTTTTTGAAGCGGGCCTTGGACAAAGCGAATGCGCTGCGCGCCGCCGAAGACCCGGAGTTCAAGGCCAAGCAACTCCACCAGAAAGTGGAGGTGGGCCAGGTGGACGTGCTCAACACTCGCGAGGACGTTGTGCTCACTCAAGTCACCGGGCAGCTCGTGCGCAACGGCATCTTCCAGGACCGCACTTTCACGGAAGTGATTCCGTTCAAATTGCTGCTCCGCCTCCAGCGCAATCCAAACATGGTGCAGAACGGACGGTTCCCAACCGCCGTCAACGATTTCAAGTATGAAAACTCTCGCAATTAGCATCCTGCTGGCGGCGTGTCTGGTCGCCAGCGCCAAGGACAAAGCGATACGTGAATTCGTCCTCGATGAGCAGACCGTCTATTCGATTCCAGTTTCGGTCAATCGCGTGACCACCATCAGTTTTCCAGGTCCAATTTCCGCGATTGACGCCGCCCAGGTGACGGTGGATACGCGCAAGACGGCAGAGTTTCAGATTGCGCACACCAAAGGCTCGGCCTTTTTTTCGGTTCGCGCTCTCGGCAAAAAGACCGTCACCAACGTCAACGTGCGATGGAACAAGAAAACCTATGTTCTGGAATTGGTCGAAAGCGACGAGCCATTGCTCTCGGTCATTTTTCAGGTCCCTGCCGACACAGGCGGCATTGTTCCAGTGGTTTCGGTGACACCGTCACGTTTGCTGGCGTTGTTGGACAAAGCAAAGGCGTATTCCCTCTTGCGGGCTTTCCACCCGGAGGCGGTCGCCCAAGTGGACTACCGCAGCTATGAAAAGGAGCCGCGAATTGTTGATTGCAAAGATTACACGATTCAAATCGCCGAAGCGTTTCGTTTCGACCCGGAAGACACGCTCATTTTTCGCGTGCTGCTCAAAAACAAAACGGACCAGGCTCTCACTTTCGCCCCAAACGGTTTTTCGCTGCGGGTAGGCGACCGCACCTATCCGCAATCCATCAGCGACGCCAGCGGAGTGATCCCGCCTAAAGGAGAAGTTCCTGCCTACTTCGCCATTACTGGCACTCCCAACGGCGGGCACAACGATATTTCGCTCAAAAACGATTTCTTCGTGATTCTGGAAGCCAAGCCCGCACAACCACCGCCGGAGGGCAAACCATGAACGCTCGCGATGCGGTCAACTTCATCAAGAGTCCCACCGGGGCCTTTCTTGGTTTTTGCATCCTCGTGGCCGTCGCGCTGATGCTGGCAAAAGGATTCCAGCCGGCCAAATCGAATTCCGCTCCGCTCTCGTTGATTTCCAAAGCGTCCGCCGCTCCCGCCCCGCCTCAGACCATGCAGACGGTCCAGAACGCTGGCTTCACGCCAATGAAAATTCCATCAGGCTCAAATCCTGATCCGCTTCCGCCTTCTGTAGCACCAAACCAGCCCGTCACCGCACCAGCTCTAGCGCCCGAAATTCTGTCGCTAAGTCTTTTTGCGGAAACACCCGAACCAGAGCCGAAACAATTGAGTAAGAATTACGCGCCGTATGGCCGGCTCATCCCCTGTGAACTGATTGTCACGGTGGATTCCGCCGCCATCCGCACTCCCATCATCGGTTTGACGACGGAAGACGTTTACCATGCCGGACGCCTCATCATCCCCGCCGGCACCGAGGTCCACGGCACCGCGCAAACGGATCGCTCGCGCGAGCGCATTGCCAGCGGCAACGGTTGGACGCTGGTTTGGAAGACGGGCGAGGAACTCAAGCTTTCCGGCATCGCCCTTGACCGCGACACGGATTCGGACGGCACGGGTTGGGGAATCACGGACGGCAGCGCCGGATTGCGCGGACGGCTGATAAAAACCGACGACCTTGCAGAGATTAAATTATTCGCGGCGTCTTTCTTGAGTGGCGCGGCGGGATTATTGACAGAACGTCAGCAAACCATTTTTGGCAATACCGAGACGCCATCCTTGGGAAACGCGCCGCTGCAAGGGGCGGAGAACGTGCTGGGCGCGTACGCCCAGCAAATCTACGACTCCATTCAACGCGATGGCTTCTATGTCCGCGTTCCCGCTGGCAAGCAGTTTTATCTTTACGTCACCCAAACCATTGACGAATCGGACGCCGCGATTGGTGAAACGCGGTTAAGCGACAATGATCCAAAACCCGACGCCATAACCAATCAACCCGCTCGCGAAATGACTCGGCCGATTTACGGCCCGTCATTCAATCCGCTCTATCCGAAAGGAATCACGCCATGAAAAGAATCCTGCTGTTGTTGCCACTCCTGTTCATTCCCGCGTGCGCCTCCAAAAAGCCCGTGATCGTAGCCATGCCCCATGCCGTTCCCGGAACGGTTCTCCCGCCCGGGGACATGGAATCCGTCCGCTACGGCGAGAATCTCAAAGCCTATCCGGTGGGGCGTTACATCGACCCGAACAACAGCCTGGTCATGCACGAGGGGCATACCGTGTATCGGGTCGAGACGACCGCCAAATGGAACCTGCACCCGAACGGCCCGGCAAATGTGCCGCTCGGTCCGGCCTTGGGAATTGTTGATCCGGCCCACAAAGATGGACCGCTCACGCCCGAAATCGCCGCAGAGGTCGAGCGCCAAAAGGCGGCGACCCAGGCCCTCTTGGAACAGGGTTCGCGTCTCAACCAAACGCTCGGCCAGCTTTCGCAAAGCGTCGCCGCGACCAAGCAAATCTCCGAGGACAACGCGAGGCTCAAGTCCGCGCTCTCTCTGACCGAACAGCGTCTGGAAACGCTCGAAGAACAATTTCGGCAGAAACAGGCCGAAGCCACGTTCACCACGCCATCCACCCCGCAGTCGCAGGGCACGAATGACTGGTAACACAAACAAATAAACAAAAGCATCATGCAAAAGCTAAAAGCACGAGAGGGCACCAATGCCCCACCCCAGAATGGGACCGCGCCACAGCAGTATCGCGAGAACCCGCAAACCAACGAAAAGATAGACGCCTGGATCAAGGATAATCCTGACCGCTGGGCGTACTTCAGCAGCCTCCCGCCTGAGCGGGCGGCCCGCAAACTCGTTCTGAACGAGATTCAAAAGTTCGAGCGCCAGCAGAAAATGAATGCCGGCATCATGAAGAAGCTCGATGGCGACCCGGAGGCCAAGCAAGCCTACGAGACGCTCTTGAAACGGCTCCCCGAAGATCAGCGGGAGCGGGCGATGGCGTCCGTCGCACGGCACGTCCTTCGCATCACCGCTCCGCGCCAGGAGAAGCCGAAACCAGAAGGAACGGGGGTCAGGGTTGCGGCCTAGCGACAGCGCGCTTGGCAAAGACTTACGATTCCGCTCAGGCTTCCGTCGCTGCCGTCTGCCCTGTCCCCCTCCCAGACTCCGCGCCGGAACCTTCGCTCCATGCGTAAGACTTTGCCGGGCCGCTTGCTGAAGCAACGAGTTGGCTTCGGATGCCGTCGCTGCGAAGTGTCTTGCGACCGCATCCCCTTGGGATGCGAAGCCCCATCGGAACATGGCACGCAGCGGCGTCGCTGAAATCTCGCAAAACCGGCAAAAATCGTTTATTGTTTTATGGCCGTAAAGCGCAACAAATCGGCTGAGAACAGTCAACTAGACCTATTTTCTTATGCAAGAAACACCAGTCACCCTGACCCAGTACGGCCTGATGGCGGAGAAGCATTGGCGCGAATTCCGGCCTCGAATGGTGAAGGAATTGGAGGCGAAGGGCAGGCTTCAGGAAGCCCTCCTCGAGGCGGAGGAGAAATCGAAGGACGCCATGTACGTGCTGACCCTGAAGCTGATGAAACAAGGATTAACGGCGCAGCAGGCCCACGACCAGGCGTGGGAAATGTTGAGGGAGGAGTTTATCTTGTTGACGCCGGAAGAAACGGCGTAGCCCTCAACCAAAACAACTACCGCATTTCCGACGCGGACGGCGTCGGCGAAGGTTCACTCAAGGAAAAATGCCGCGCCAATCTCGCGGCCATCCGCCTCGTCCGCAAAATTCAATCGGAGAAACGCTCCGCCACCCAGGAGGAAAAGTCCGCACTCGTCCGTTATGTGGGTTGGGGCGGTCTTCCCCAGGTGTTCAGTCCGGCCACCGACTGGCAGGCTGAAAATGTCGAATTGTCATCCCTCCTGTCGGATGACGAATTCAAGGCGGCACGCGCCACCACGCTCAACGCCCACTACACCTCCGCCGCTGTCGTGAAAGGAATGTACGCGGCTTTGGAACGCCTGGGTTTCAAGGAGGGGCGGATTCTGGAGCCAGCATGCGGCATCGGCCATTTCATTGGATTCATGCCGGAGGCGATTCAATCCCACTCGCATGTCACCGGCATTGAGATTGACCCGCTCACCGCCCAAATCGCCAAAACTCTCTACCCCGACGCCGACATCCGCAATCAGCCTTTTGAAAATGCGAAATTGGCGGATGAGTTTTTCGATCTCGCGATTTCCAATATTCCGTTCGGCGATTACAAACCATTTGACACGCGGTTCAACAATTACGGTTTTCTGATTCACGATTATTTCTTCGCCGCCACCTTGGAAAAAGTGCGGCCGGGCGGATTGATTCTGTTCATTTCGTCACGCGGCACGATGGATAAAGCCGACCAGTCGTTGCGAAAATATGTTGGCGACCGCGCCGATCTTTTGGGGGCAATCCGGCTTCCCAACACCGCGTTCAAGCGCAATGCCAATACCGAAGTGACCACCGACATTCTGCTTTTGAAAAAGCGGCAACCCGGCGAAAAGGCCAAGGGACCCGCGTGGCGCGACGTGGCTCCTTACACCAATTCCAAGGGCGAAGTTCTCGAAATCAATCAGTATTACGTCGAACGCCCACAAATGATGTTGGGCGAGATGCGGCTCGAAGGACGGATGTATCAGCGCAACGAACCGACATTGGTCGCTACTTCGCGTGACCTCAGCAAAGCGTTGGCTGATGCGGTTGCGCTTTTGCCAGAGAATGTTTATCAACCGGTGCAGCACTCTCTCGGTGCTTCCACCGAGCAGGTCATCATTGCTCCCGGCCATGTCAAACCCAACGCCTACACGATTCATGATGATGAAATCGCCATCCGCGACGGCGAGCAATTGAAGCTGCTGAAGCATCTGCCCATACAGACGAAGCTGCGCATTCGAGGGATGATTCAAGTGCGCGACGCGGTGCGCGAGTGTCTTCGGACGCAGTTGGAGGACAAAGACGAGTCCGACATTGATTTGGCCCGCGCCCAATTGAATCAAAGGTACGACCGCTTTCTGTCTCGTTTCGGCCCGCTGTCGGATCGCGCCAATGCGCGCGCCTTTCAGGGCGACCCGGATTTGCCGCTCCTGATGTCGCTCGAAAATTACGATGCCGAAACCAAAAGGGCCGCGAAGACTTCGATCTTCCGCGAAAGAACGATTCATCGTCAAAAGCCGGTCGAGTCCGTTAATTCGGCCAAGGAAGCTCTGATTGTTTCGTTGAATGAAAAGGGCCGCGTTGACCTGCCGCACATGGCCCATTTGGTGGGACGACCCGTAGAGGAGATTCTGCCGGAACTAACCGGAGTGCTGTTTCTAAATCCGCAATCACAGGAATGGGAAACGGAAGACCAGTACCTATCGGGCAACGTCCGCGAAAAATTGGAAACTGCCGAAGCTGCCGCTTTGACCGAACCGCGCTTTCGGGAAAATGTCGCGGCGCTCAAAACGGTTCAGCCCGAAGACCTGTCAGCCACGGAGATTGACGCTCGTCTCGGAGCTTGTTGGATTCCGGTGAAGGATGTTGAGCAGTTTGTCCGCGATTTGCTGGCCACCGACGACGCGACGGTGTTCTTCACTCCGCAACTTGGCTCATGGACCATTCAAGCGGGCTATTCAGCGAAAGCCACGGTCGCCAACACGACCGATTGGGGGACGGACCGCGCCACGGCATTGGAATTGATTGAGGACGCGCTCAATTTGAGAACACCCACCATTTATGATCGTATTCGGGACGGGAAATCGGAACGTCAGGTTGTCAACGCCACTGCGACGGAGGGCGCGAGAGAGAAACAACAGAAAATCAAAGACCGATTCAAGGAATGGATTTGGAGCGATGACGAACGGCGTGAGCGGCTCACGCAAAAGTACAATCGGGAATTCAATTGCATTCGGTTGCGTGCTTTCAATGGCGACCATCTGACGCTGCCCGGTGCCAGCCAATCGGTTGTGCTCCGTTCGCATCAAAAAACCGGCGTTTGGCGAATCTTGCAAACACCCAACACGTTGTTGGGCCACGTTGTTGGCGCGGGCAAGACTTACACGATGGTCGCGGCGGCAATGGAATTGAAACGTCTTGGGTTGGCGCGGAAGCCCATGTTCACCGTACCCAATCACATGCTTGGCCAGTTTTCGTCCGAGCTTCTGACGCTCTATCCCAGCGCCAACATCCTCGCGGCCACCAAGGAGGATTTTGAAAAGAACAAGCGCCGCCAGTTGATGAGTCGCATCGCCACCGCCAATTGGGACGCAATCATCGTCACACATTCCGGCTTCGAGAAGATCCCAATGTCCGAGGAGAACAAGCGACAATTCTTCCAGACGCAATTGGAGGAATTGGAGCGGGCCATTCTCGACCACAAGCAGGACCATAACAATCGCCGCATTGTCAAACAGCTTGAGGCGGCCAAGAAGCGGATGGAGACGCGGTTGAAACTCATGGCGGCGGACGAGAAAAAGGACAACACCTTGGCCTTTGAGGAACTTGGTGTTGACAGACTTTTTGTGGACGAGGCGCATTTCTTCAAAAACTTATTTTACATCTCGAAGATGACCCGCATTGCCGGCCTGCCCCAAACCGCATCGGAACGGGCTTTCGATATGTTCCTCAAAGTCCAATATGTGCAGAACACCAATGGCGGCGGAGGGGTGGTATTCGCCACCGGCACTCCGATTGCCAACAGCGTCGCGGAGATGTACACGATGCAGCGGTATCTGCAAATGCCCGCCTTGCGTAAACAGGGACTGCATCATTTTGATTCCTGGGCCGCAACGTTCGGCGAACCTGTCACGGCGATGGAACTTTCTCCCGACGGCGCAGGCTATCGTCTCAATACCCGATTTGCCCGGTTCATCAATGTTCCCGAATTGATGCAGGTCTTTTGCCAGACAGCAGACATTCAGACCGCCGAAACGCTCAAGCTGCCCATTCCTGAATTGCATACTGGAAAACCCATCATCGTGCGTGCTCCGAACACCCCGGAATTGAAAAAGGTGGTGAAAAGCCTGGTGGAACGCGCCGAGGCCATACGCAGCGGACGTGTCCGACCCGACGAGGACAATATGCTAAAAATCACGTCGGAGGGTCGAAAGGCGGCTCTGGATTTGCGAGTTCTCAATCCCCGCTCGCCAGATCAGCCGGACAATAAAATCAGTCTGGCCGCTGACCGGATTTATCAAATCTGGAAGGACACCACAGAAATGCAGTGTTCGCAATTGGTCTTCTGCGACCTTTCGACACCGTCAAAACTAAAACGGCAATTCTCGGCGTACGACGATCTCAAAACAAAGCTGGTGCAACGCGGCATTCCCGCCGAACAGATTGCCTTCATGCAGGATTTCGACAGCGACAACCAAAAACATCTTTTATTCAAGGACGTTCGCTCCGGCAAAATTCGCATCCTCATGGGCAGCACGCAAAAAATGGGTTCGGGCACCAACGTGCAGGAACGGCTGGTCGCGTTGCATCATTTGGACGCGCCGTGGCGTCCCGCCGACGTGGAACAGCGCGAAGGCAGAATTCTGCGGCAGGGCAACGTCAATAATTCGGTTCAGATTTATCGCTATGTCACCGAGGGCAGTTTCGATGCGTATATGTGGCAGACGTTGGAGACAAAAGCCAAGTTCATACATCAAGTGATGACAGGCGATACGCACATTCGCCACATCGAAGACATTGACGCCAGGGCGTTGACCTATGCAGAGGTAAAAGCCATCGCTTCGGGCAATCCGCTGGTGATGGAAAAGGCGACCGTGGACGCCGAAATCACCCGCCTGACCCGGCTGCGGTCACAACATGGGGAAACCCAATTCCGCATTCGTTCGCAATCCCGCCGCTTGAAAGAGGAAATCCCGTTGCTCACACAGCGCATCGAAAATTTGAAGTTGGATTTGAATGACCGTCGCGACACACGCGGTGAATTGTTTGAAATCGAAATCGAAAAGTCCGCATACAAAGACCGCCCGATTGCTGGCGAACTCTTGAATCGCATCGCCAATCGCGTGGCCGGCAGTAATGAAGAACGCAAAATTGGCACGTTCGCTGGATTTGGCCTGTTCGCCCGCCCGACGTTTTTGCAGCGCGTGGAAATCGTGTTGAAGGGGCGCAATCACTATGTCGCCAACGTCGGGGAATCCCCGTTGGGCACAATTCGCTCTGTTGAGTATGCGGCGCAGAACATGGAGGAACGGCTGAAGACTTGGCAGCGCGACCTTGGGGAGGCCGAACGCAACTGCCGGGAATTGGATGGCAAGGTCGGCGAGGCGTTTGAACATGAAGCCAAGCTGCTTTCCCTCGTCGCCCGGCAGCAGGAACTCGAAAACTCCCTCGACATCACCAAAAATCAGGCTGCGAACTCCCTTTCCGCCGAGGAATCCACCGAAGTCGAAACTGCGCCCGCCGAGAAAATCGAGACTGCCGCCCAAAAACAGGCCCCGAAAATGCCCCGGAAATCTCTTGCTGTCTGATGCTGAAAACCCAACAGATTGCAATTTGCGAGTCGCACGGCGGGGCGCAGTTGCGCCAGCCGACCTTTCGGCTTCGTGAATCGCCGCGCTCCATTGTACCGCTCCGCTGCGCCAGTCAAGGTATTGCTCGCCCCTTCCTCCCTCTGCGCTCCACCTTGACAGTGCTCGCTTCGCAAGAAAATGCGGCTCTTAGGAATTCACGAAGCAGACCATTAAGCCTTCGGCTTTTGGTGACGTGCCCGCGTCCGCCAATCATTTGCGGGACTGTTCCTCTTGGAGTAGATTTTCGAGTCCGATTGTCACCGCTTTGTCACTTTGAAAATCAGATGTTGTAGTACATAGAAATAGGAGGGGAGGACGAGCTTGACGTGTTTTATGAAAGCTCACAATTTAGTCGGACCGCAAGTCAGGAAGCAGCGGTACAATCTCGGATGGTCACAGGCCAAGCTCGCCACCAAACTTCAACTCAAGGGCCTTGATGTTTCCCGCGAAGTCGTCGCCCAAATCGAAGGCCAGATTCATTGCGTTAAGGATCGCGACCTGCCGTATTTTGCCGCTGTCTTCCAAGTCGAAATCCCCGCGCTGTTCCCTGAATTTCCGAAGAATGCCAACCTGCACGACACCATGAAGCGGTTATTGCGTGACGAGGTGGTTGAGGCTCCGAAGATTGTAATGAAATCATTACAGGGCGTGGCTGCAAACTTGGTAAACCATAGCCAAAAGTATGAACGCAACGGCACAAGCCCAGCCCCAGCCGACAACGAGCGCGGAAAGGCTGGCGTACTCAATTCAAGAGTCGGCGGAAATGCTGGGGATCAATTACTTTAGCGTTTACCGGCTGATCCAACGCGGAAAACTGAAACCCTGCCGGGCCTTGAGGGGCAAATTGCTCGTTCCCCGCACGGAACTCCTGCGCTTGCTCAAATCGGAATAGGAGGACTATGCTAAAACGAAATGGTGAAATTTGTGAAGCGGCGGTTCCTGACTATCCCGGACGTTTGACCGCGATGGAGAAACGAGCTTACTCGGCTGGCATCGCCGCCATTGAAGACCAGCTTCGCGACCTCGAAGAAGCAGGACGAGCATTGACGGAAGTGGAACGGCAAATTCCCGATTGGAAAAACGGGGTGGAACACAACGGAAATGGTACCATGCTCGACCTCTCCTCCAAAGCCGAAGAACAATGGCACGTCGTCAAAACGCTCGTCAAAACTAACCGCAGCGAACTGCTCTTTTGCGCTCGTGGCGCGGGGGACGATAAGGAATTTGCCGTTTTTGAAAAGTTCGACCCGACTTCGGCCTACGCGCAAGCCCAGGGCAACCCGGAACTGATCCTGACAAGCAACAAGGCCACACTGTTGTTGCAGGATTATGTCGAGAGCGAACGCCGGATGCTCAACCTTGTCAAACAGGACCTCGCCGCGACGGTGGAGGAACTCCTGAGCGAGAGATTCCCAGGCGAGAACAATACGCGCGTCGTCAAAGCGGTCTCTGCGCGCTGCGGTCGGTGCATTTCGGGGAACGGCGAGGCGCAATTACATCCCAAACTGGACCGCAGCGTTAAAATTCGTCTCTGAGCAGGAGGTTGTCATGTCTGACTTCAATTCGATGTTTCCTCAGTTTTTGCAGACCTGCCTGCAATTGAAGTCGCTCTTGACGCCAGTTGCCTTCGTGCTCATTACCGGCGGTCTGATCGCCGGAACAATTGCCAGCCACCGCAGTGGCATCGCTAATCTGCGCCTGCTCGGAAGATTGATCGGCCTCGTGATGCTGCTGGTTTTTCTGCCGACATGGGGAAATCAAGTCGTTTCAATTGTTGACGATACAGTGAAGAACGTTCTCAAGGTTGACCCGTCCCAAATTCACGATCAGTACAAGGCTGCGTTGGAATTGAAGAAATCGCAGGACGGAAATCAAAGTTGGTGGGAAAAAGTGACGCAGTGGCGGGCCTCGATGGTCGAGGCGCTGATGACAGTCGCCTTCGCGATCTTGGGCTGGATTGCGAGCGCCATTATGTGGTGGGCCTACGTGTTGCAGAGCGCGATTCTCTTCATTGGTTACGCGCTGTCACCTATATTCATCGGGATGATGGCTTTTCCATCGTTGCAGGAGGTTGGGCGGCGATATTTGCTGAATCTGCTCGGAGTGATGGTGTGGCCGCTCGGTTGGGGCGTCGCTGGCCTCGTCACGCAGGGAATGCTCACGTTCATGACCGACCGTTCATTCCTCAGCACGTCCGCAGTCGGCACCGAACTTTATTCATTTCAGAATCTCATGGGCTTGGCCTTCCTCGGGATCTGGATCATCTTCAGCACCGTCGCAGCGCCAGTCATTCTACAAAAATCACTGATCTCCGGCAACTCGGCTGCGGCACATCTTTTCAGCGGCGCTTTCGCAGCAGGGCGGGCTGCGATGGCGACCGGCGCCTCGACAATGGCAGCCGCAGGACTCGGCCAAAGTGGCGCGGGATTGCTTAAAGCGGGCGTTGTTGCCACCGCTGCTGCGGGCGAGACGTTGGGAGGTAGTGCTCTAAACAACGGTGGTTCGTTGATTGGTTCACTTGCGCAGATTCGCGCCTTTCAGGAACCCAGGGCAAACTCGCAAGCGGCCAGTCGCTCTCGATTCCCTCAGAATGATCCGACAGGCGACAAAACCGTCGAAGAATTGCTCCGCAAGACTCGGAACCCTTATTCTCAGGGATAGCACCCCGTGCGTTTTGTTCCGGATTGTGCTAGATTTCGCTCGTGGAATTCTTGGCAATCATGTCTGTTGGAACGCTCATTGCAATTTGGGCAGTCGCAGGATCGCGCCCCAAGAAAGGCAGTGGAGTCTCGTACTTGCCCCCGGTCGTTCCACCGGAAATGAGCCCGCCCTCATCGCCCGAAATCTGGCAATACCGACCTATTGACAAGGCCGAACATGCCGAGGCAATTCGTAGGCACGATTCCGATCCCGCTCACAATCCCTTTCCGCTTCCCCGCCCCCCGGAGCCGTGAGTTGATTCGATTCTGGCGACTTGGCAAGGGCGAGCATCAATGGTACAAAGCCCAATATGAAAGCAATAGTTCTTCATAATTATGGCAGCCCTGATGGGCTAGTTTATGAGGACGTTGAGAAGCCAAACTGGAAAGCGGATGAAATGTTAGTCAGAGTCCGTGCGTCGGCGGTTAACCCGATTGACTGGAAAATACATGACGGCTTCGGTGAGATGTTTGGACTGAAATTGCCAATCATCCTGGGATGCGAGATTGCTGGGGTGGTTGAAAACGTCGGCGCAAACGTGAAGCGATTCAAGCCAGGTGATGAGGTTTTCGGCTTTATGGGTTTGCATGGAGGCTGCGCTGAATTTGTAGCCGTAAAGGAAGACCAAATCGTCCAAAAGCCATCAACACTCGATTTTGAAAATGCAGCCGCGATTCCGGTTGGCGGGCTGACTTCATGGCAGGCAATGTTTGATGTCGCTGAACTGAAGAAGAATCAAAGAATCCTCATACACGCGGCGGCGGGCGGCGTTGGTTCGATTGCCGTGCAGTTGGCGAAAACTAGGGGCGCTTACGTCATCGGTACAGGGTCGCGCAAGAACGAAGATTTTGTGAGAGGTTTAGGCGCAGACGAATTTATTGATTATAACAATCACGATTTTGCAACTGTCGTCAAAAATCTCGACGTTGTCCTTGATACAGTCGGCGGCGAAACCCAAGAACGCTCCTTTAGTGTGTTGAATGCAGGCGGGTGTCTGGTCAGCGTTGTGAGTCCGCCATCATCCGCGCTTGCAGAGAAAAACGGGGTCAAAACACGAATGATGGCGGTTCACGCGGACATTCAACAGCTCAATGAAATCAAAACACTCGTCGAAGCGGGAAGAGTCAAAACCCACGTCGAAGTTGTTCTGCCTTTGTCTGATTTTAAGAAAGCACACGAATTAAGCCGATCAGGACGTGCTCGCGGGAAAATTATTCTACAAGTTCGATAGGCTCACTCGATTCACCTAAAAGTGCAGGGCGAATACGGCATTCAGCCGAGTTCCGCTTGGCCTGTTAGCGACCGCAGTTTCAAAATATCCGTTTAGAAAGAACTCAAAATTCTTATTAAAGATATAAGCGATCCCTGGGCCGATTCCTAAAACGCGCTCTTCCGTTCCTGCGATTGAAACACCATTGAACTTGCTCTCGGTAATTTGTTTGAAATAGTAGCCGTTGATTCCACCGTAAAGGTGATGCGCGTACAGATTGTAAGCTGCGTCAAAATTCAAATGCACGGCCTGACCAGCCTGAACTGATGTGGTGCCAGGATGCGTAAATGAATAAATCGATTCGGGATTACTGTTCACATCGTTCCAAAGGTAGTGTATGCGCCAAGACATGACCAAATCACTGCCGAGAAAGAGCGTGCCTGCCCAGTATGGATTCACGGAAAGGAAGTTAGCGCCGGGGTTTAGCGCATCGTTTCGGTTGTAGCTTCCAGTCGGCACGATCACATCGAGATCAATTCGATGCATGAACATGGGATTTGTGCCATGCATAATGGGGTCAAATTGGATTGCGGGACCGATGGTTAAATCCCCAAGAACACCGCCATTGGCGTTGAAAGGAGTGTTCTTCGGAGAGGGATTAATACTGACCACCGGTATGAGCGCATCTATGCCAAGACGAGCACCGAGGAAATGAGGCTTGTCAGCCAGATAGATCAGTTGATTTAGGCTGGTGTAAACGTTGAGCTTCGGCGCACCAGGGAGTGCGTTGCCGTGATCATCATTAAATCGGTCCGCCGAATACCATTGTAAATATTCGTTAAAATAAAACCCACTCTCGGCATTGGACCCGTTGATGGATGCCATCCCGTCAAAAAAGCTGCTTGCACCGAGATTAACTGTCGGCTCTTCAAAAGCGAGCGATGAGAAGGGCGATAAAAAAAACGCCCCGGCGATAATCAGTTTGCCCGTAAACACTTTTTTCATTTGTTTCAAGAGTTGGTGGTTTCAGTCGAGTCTTTCAAGTGAATACATGAATTTGCAAGAACAAAAAGGAACGGCGGCGCGCCTCGAAGCTTCCGCTTCGAGGCGCCACTGAGTGGCTATGGATTACCGAGCAATACGACTCGATAAAATCTTTGGCCTTCAAGCTGTCCGCGGTCTTGCATCATGCCTTGGAATTGGAATTCCGACATGGTGAGAGTGCCCCCAAGATTTGTCCATTGGGAAAGGTTGGTGCTGGTCTGCAACTGATAGACCACTCCCGGCAACGCGTCCCAAGTGATGACGGGAGTTCCATTTTGGACGGTCATATTAATTGCTCCCATTGGTAGTTGATAAACTGGAACGACAACTTTCGACGAGGTTACACTCAAGGTCAATGTCGTGGCGTTCGTGTCGCTTGAGGGCAGTTTGTTTCCGAACTGGTCAGCCCAGTAGGCGAACGACATATCCTCAAGTGTGGCCGGGGCCGTGAGATGAATTGTTGACACTTCATCATTCCGGTAATATCGAAGAAATGGAACCACTCCGTTCGTGCGCGAGGCGATGTCTGGTGTGTCGATGGCGATTTGTGGCTCCGCACCGCCAACTCCGAGCACTTCAACACTGCTAACGTGCGATTGTTGATTCTGATACACATATTGGATGTCCAAGGTTAACCCGTTCAATTGAATCGGGATTCCATTGTCGCTGTAAGCCTGAACAGTCAATTCCATATCAGAATCTGCTCCAAGGTCTGCGAAAGTGTCTTCGATGGTTGCGTTCGGCAGGCCGACGAGTGCCCCAATAAGGGAACCGATCAGTGGTGATGGCTCCGAGGGGAACGTGAGCCCGTGTTTGAGATCAACGACAGTGCTCCAAACCACTGGATTTTGAGCGTCATCCGGGTAATGGAAGAATTGATAGAGATACCCGTTATTGGCGATTGTCGAAGTTCCCGAGTGCTGCAACGTAATCGTGAGGGTCGCGATTTGATGGATTTGGAAACCGGTTGGAATCACTGCATTAATATTTGTAAAATTAATGGCAACCAGTCGGATATTCTGCTGAGAAGGCGGGAAAATTCCTAACCGGCTAAGATTAATGTGAACTGGCCCGCCGTCAGTGTTGAGTTGATTTATGGTATTTTGGTCGAGATCATAGAACACACGACTTTGAAGAGGAGCGAAGTTGTTTTCAAAATAATCAACGATGTTGTTGGCAATCGCGGACAAATCAGTTTTATACAGCGTGACCACCGGCGCGAAATCGGAAGGATTCAACTGTACTGGAGACGTCTGTGCGAGTTGCTGAATTTCGGAAATCAGACTAGTGAGGTTCAGATTTCCCGGATACTGTTGAAGCGTTTGATAGCGGTACGCGGCGGCCGTGAGGGCTTGGTATTTTTCGATGTCGTCGAGTGCATCTGCCGCGATAACGTCAAGACGGCTAACCAGCTCGTCGCTCAATACAAGCGCGCCGCTATCCAACTGATCGTCACAGGCTGAAATCGCAAGGATATCCGATTGGATTCTGTCGCACGCCGTCGAAATGGTCTGGATTGCCGTTGCGGCGGATTGCGCAAGCGCTTGTTTTTGCTGCATTATCGAATTCAACTGGGCGGCATTATTCGCGAGGATCGGATCGGTCGATTGAATTTTGGCAAGCTGTGCTTGAACATCGCTGGAACTAATCGTGTTGGTTCCGAGAAGGGTTTGAACCGCTGACACGCCGGTCTTGATGGGAGCAGTAATGGCTTGCAGATTTGTGAGGTAAGCTCCCCAATTTGTCACGGTCGTCAGATTAAGCCCGCTCAACTGGTTTGCGAGCGTCGTACTGGCGGAAACGAAATTGGTCGGCTGGGCACTGGAAAACATGGTGCTTAAAGCCGTCGTCAAACCGGGGACCTGCGATATGTCTTGCCACGGTGAATTTTGGTCAATGCTGTTAATGTCATTGGCGACTGTGAGGGTGCCGTTTACGATACCGTTGACAGGAGCAGCGTACGGCGTGAAGTCGGCAACGGCTGAAATTACTCGGAGCGCGGTCTGCCAAATCGGCACCTGCTGCTGAAGGTGAGTGTTTGCGACATCCGCCTGGGCTTGCTGTAACTGGACGGTCGCAATCTCTTGCACATTGGCCTGCAATTGGGCGATTTGCTGGTTCAACTGTGTGGCCTGATTTTGCATCGGAGGGATTGTAGCGAGCGTCGAATTGATGAGACTCGTCTGAGTATTGATATCGGTTAAGAGGTTCTGCTTCGATTGCTGAACTGCGGCAAGTTTATCGGTAATCGAACGATTTGCGCTATTGATGACCTGATCGAGGTACACGGGGTAAGCCAAGCGCTCGATGTCTGAATCAAACGCGGCTTCTGTGATCTGGAGCGAAAGCAAAGGGGCGTAATTAATTGGCCAGCCATAATACGTTAGCCCCGCGGCCAACCGATGAAGCAGTGTCTGAGCTTCACCTTGAATCTCCGAGAGTTCGGGGCCATCAGCAGAGTTGGTCGCGTTGCTGATATTGTTGACCAACCCGACCAACGCACTTTGAGCCAACACGTAATCTTCCGCTTTATAGGCGTCTTTTGCAAAGGTCAGCGCGATTTCGGAATATTTGGCGGTCATCCACATGTTCGTGGAACCTGAAATGACCTGGACGCCATTTGTTCCGACTGGAATGTCGGCCGGCGGGCTTGTCGCGTTTGTTCCGTCTTGGGTATATACGAAGCTACCTCCGGCCAACATGTGCCAATACCGGCCGTGGCTGTTATCATCCACTTCGGCATGATAACTGGTCGTGGGAGTTCCGGCATGGCCCCCGCTGTAATTTGTTCCCTGTGTGCCAGACATTCCCCCAGCAAGGTCTGCGTATGCGCTAACGTCAACTGTCGTCGTCAACGTTCCCGCCGCACCTGGATTTCCGGGCTTGCCGGCGCTCGTAGCCGAAGTTCCGGAGGTGGGGTACGCTTCGGTGCCGTAGTATGCAACATGCGACGGGTCGCACTTGCTGCACTGAACCACCCTGTAATCAATCCAAACGGCGCACCAATCGGGCAGGCCTTCTTGATTGTTGGCTTGGCTCGGTTGGCCAAGGTCATTGGGAACCGCCAGTGAAATGCCGTCAATTCCGTTAGCACCGGGGCCTGGATCGCCTCCTCGTCCCCCGTGAGAGATGAACCGATTTGTCTTGGTAGAGGCTGAAAAAAACGTCCCAATGATTAAGGTGATGTTCCCTGCGTTTTGGCCCGCAGAGCCATTTTGACCAATTGCCGTGGCCGGTGCCGCCGCCGCCGGTGTGGTTTCAAGGGCGGCGTTGTCAGTTCCACCGTGAGCAGGGTTTGGTCTGAAGGCAAGAGTTGCAGAATTAATTATGACAGTGGCGCCGGGGAGGTACAAATCGCTCATAATGGTCACGTTGCTGGCGTTGATGGTCAACTGACCAACGTCGGTCGCACCGTTCAGTCGTTGCCAAAGCCCAGCGGGATCTGAGTCGTCGAAAACGACTTGATTGGCGTTGATCACGATATTCCGTGTTTGCTGGGTAGCGTTGTTGAAAGGCACGGCGATGGCGTTCGTCTGTTCCGTGACCTGCGTGTAAACAGCGCTGGTGGGATCGGGCGGAGGGGTGACGGGAGGAAAAGATGTCACGTACTCGCTCGGCAGCGTGGATGCCATAATGGCGACCGGACCTAAACCCAAATACGTCGTCAGAAAGGCCACGATGAAACAGCGGAGTCCGAAATTGGCGGCCCGGGAGGATGCCGCCACGAAACTGAAGGCGCTCTGGGTGGAGCGCTTGAATTGATATGCCGCAAGAGCAATGGTCGTATTCATAATATTTAGTTCAACACGAACGAGCATATTCGGTCTGCGTTATTGTCGCCATCGACTGACCCTCTGCGGACGTTTCGCGCATCCTTCCGCGCGCTTCCAGTCATGTCTCCGAGAAATCTTCCGAAAGACCCTCCGAACGACCTTCCGAAAATCCCTTGACGCTTCATTTGTCATTACGGACAATGCAACGCGCCATGCCCGACAGACGACCATCAATACGGTTCCACCTGAAGACAAAGGGGAATCAGGAATTTGTTTTGAGCTACGTCGAAGTCTCCAACGGGTCGAGAACAGTCCCATGGCGGGTGAAAGAAGCGCGGGGACACGAAACGATGCGAGCATTCTGCATCGCTTTGCTTTTCACAAAGTTTAGGTCCGACTACGAACTCAACCCGCCCTGGTACGAAATCACGGAACCCAAGGAAGGCAAGAATTGGGCCAAAACGTTCTCGGAAAGCCTTGACGATAACAAAATCGCCAGTAATGCGAAATGGTGGTTTGGCGGTGAGGAAGGATATCGCGGCTTGGGACAAGACGTGCAGGCCGTCTGCGGATCGGCTTTTCCGTTCGAAGCGCACGAGCACGGGACCAAGGCAGGTTTCAAGATTATTTTTAAAGCCACGAACCGGGACGGTGAGTCCTGTTGGGCCATTTGGCGATTGAAATTCTTTGATGAAAACAAAAAGGAGATACGAGGCCCTAGCTTATTAAAAGTGGCGCGCAAGTTTGAAATAGATCAACAGAAGTGGGTCAAAAAGGAGAACAAATGGAAATCAACGCTGCCAAGTGACCGGGTTATTGGGAAATGGAACAAAAGAGAGAACCCGGTACCTAATTTGGAAGCTATGCCGGCGCGCGTCCAAGCTTTTGTCAACAGCGAGATTTATTCTTCCGTGCGGCAGAATCTCATGTCCCAAATAACTAACGCTCTGCGTCCGGGCGACAAAAATTGCGCCCGGGCCGTGCTTCATGGCATAAGCGGCATGGGAAAGACACAAACCGCGCTTTATTACGCTCATGAATGTATAAAGGACAAGCGACGCTTCACTACCGTGTGGTGGATTCGCTCTGATTTGCCTGAAACAATGGCCTTGGATTATGCTGCCCTGGCTTATGGATTAGGCATTGTCGAGGAAAACACGCCGCCACACATTGCTATACCCTGCTTAAGGGGCCATCTTGCCGCAAGAGAGAAATGGCTTCTCATATTCGATAGCGCAATAAATGATCAGATCACGCGAGCATACTTTCCCGACGATTCTGGACACATACTCATAACTTCCCAAGACGAGTCTTGGGACGATAGCAAAATCATCCCGATTCCCACCTGGACAGAGAAAATTGCGACCGCCTTCCTTCTCAAAAGGACCGGACGCGCGGCATCCGACGGTCCAGCGGCCAAGAAGATCGCATCAACAGTACATTTTCACCCGCTCTCCCTGGAACAGATCGCCTCGTACCTCAACGCACCTGAAGCCAAAAGGACGCCGATGCCATTGGAGGTGTTTCTGAGGGATACTCTACAGCGAGCAATACGCAGCCAACCTGAAGAATTGCTTCGGAGACTTGAGAAACACGCCCCAAAGGAACATGCACAAGGCATCGCCACAACCTTTGATCTCGCGTTTGGGAAGATTACACCTGCGGCTGCCGAATTGATTAACCTGTGTGCATTCTTTGCACCAGATAAGATTTCGTCGCAAATGTTGGCTGCAGGCGCGGAGCATTTGCCCCTGCACTTGCGCGAGATTATAGACAATACCGCATCTTGGGCGAACACTTTGGAACTCGTCCGCACCTATTCGCTAGTGCTACCGTCTATTAGCGAAACATTTTCGATGCACGGTCTTGTTCAACTGGTGGCAAGGTGTAAGCTTGCTGAAAATGCCCGGAAGGAATATGCAGAGCGCGCACTTCGGGTTCTGTTGAGTGCGTTTGCTGCATTTCCGGAGAACAAGCCGAGGGATTCTGAGGATTTAGAACATCAAAATGGCGGTGTCGAACTTCAGTGGGATGATGTCTTCCCGCATTTCGTTGAGACTTGCAATATCATCAAGGACTATGGCTACCAACTGAACGAACGATCGAGTAGTGTGGCGCGACTCGTTCCCTACTTGTACTCCAGAGTCGATCCTCGGCAAATTGGCGCGCCGTTGGATAGGATTTCTCCAGACGCAAAGATGTTCCGGGTGATGTTCAGCCGGATTGCTCTAAAGGCTGAAAAGGAAATGGCTCTTGAACGAGATTTGGAAAACGCAATGCTGCCTTGGCGCGAATCTAACAAAATCCGCTTAGCGCTGGCGTTTAATTTATTCTTTCGGGGAGAGATCGAGAGATCTGAACGCGAATTTGATCAGATTACGTCTCAATGCAAAAGGAATAGGGCTCTTAGCCAGGATTTCACAGGAATGATTGCTTTGCCTATGCTAGCCACCATCAGGAATTACCAAGGAGACTTTTCCCGTGGACTTGCACTTTCTAAGGAAGTATTAGGAATTACTGGCGGATTACATAACGATGTCGACCGGCGCTTTATTCAACCGGCTGGGCAAGCTTTGTGGGCGTTGGCGGAGGCGACTATGCGAATTAACAATTTTAGGGTGCTCAACGAGTGTAAACTCGCATTGACTTATTTGAATAAATCGTACGCGATGATTGAAAGATGGTATCCTCAAGCAAAAGCTTTTTGCCTAGCAGCGTTAGGTTTGGTTCAGGCACATCTTGGAGATCTAGCTGAAGCCACAGAAAAATGCACTCGGGCTAGGAATGAAGAGATGGTTGACCCATTTGCCAGAGGTGTCGCGTATTTTTATTCCGGCGAAGTCAGTCGGATTATCACAAGAAAGCAGGAGACACCTGACTTTACAGAAGCAATCAACTTCTATAAAGACGCTTACAATGTATTCAATTTAACTGATGCCAAGAGAACAAATGATCCTGACGCGACTGAATATTTGTTTTATCGAGCAAGGTGCAAGTTTCAGATTGCCGCAACTTATTTCGAGCAAGAGTCGGACGGGGAAAGGCCTCTTTCCCAAGAGCACGCAAGATTGGCGTTGCAGGAATCCGCGCGATACGGAGTGTATCGCGATTATTGGATCAGAGATTCTTCCGAGGCGTTTTCAAATTTTGTCAAAATGCTAATAGCTGGCACGAGTGGATTTGATGCCGAGATTTGAGATTTTGTTCAACGATGCCGGAGTTCTGTAAAATGGCGAACACGGCGGTCGTTGACGGAAGGCTCAGGTATTGCATTCGCAGGCTTTCTTGAACGACACTTTTTGGGCCATTTCGGTTGAGTGTTGATCTCTCAAATGGCCATAAACCTTCATCGCCAGAGCACCGCCGTCCTTGTGGCCGAGCCAACGAGAGACTGTCGGGATGTCAACGCCAGCCTCGATACAACGGGTTGCGAACAAGTGGCGCAGGTCGTGGTGGGTGATGCGAGCAAAGCCAACAGCCTTGGCGGCGCGGTCCATAGCCTTTTGGCATTCGGAAACTCGCGTCACCTTTCCGCTCTTCACTTCGTCGGGCCGGGCCGCTCTCATACGTTCGAGGAGTTGGCGCATGTCCGGGATCATCGGCACTTCCCGCGCCTCCCCGATATGACGCCCTTTGAGACCCGTTTCCGGCGCGCCGTTGACGATGATTTTGCCGCGAGCGAAATCGCAATCCGCCCAGGTGATGTGTTTGGCTTCGGTGATGCGAAAACCGCCGAAGGCGAGGAACTGCACCAATTCGGCACACGACTTCGAGAATCCGCTTCCGCTGTTCTCGATCTCCTTCACGAATTGTTCAAACTGCTCCGGCTCTGGCAAGCGAAGGCGTTTTGACGTTTCCGAGAGGCGCTTCATCTCCTTCGCCTTGGCCGGATTGTCCCGCCTGGCACCGGTTTCGATTCCAATCTCGAAAATGGAGCGCACGATGCCGAGTGTGTGATTGAAACTCGTCGGGCTGTAATCCTGGGCGAAACGGTTGCGCCATTCGATGCACTCAGCCTTGGTGATGTCCTTGATCGCTGTGGCCTTCACGCCAGGCCACGACTTGAAAAAGGCGTCGAGGCGTTCCTGGTGATATGCCTTGGTGCGGGGCTTGAAATCAGGGGATGTGTTGATTCGCTCGATGTAAATCTTGGCGGCCGCCTCAAACGTAATGCGAGGATCGCTGCCGGAAGCGAGCAGGACCTGTTCGTCTTTGGCTTCCTTGATTTTGTCGGGCAAGCGTTGCGCCGCGACGCTCAGAACGTCCGTGTTCAAGCCGCGCCAAATGAGCTTGCCGTTGCTCCTGAAACGGGCAAAGTACTTTCCAGATGAAGCGTTTCGAACGAGATTTGAATACTTGGTTTTCTGCCAGAGGCTCCCGGATTTCGCGTCATTTTTCGCTTTCATGCCTCAGTATAGAATATCAGTATAGAAAAGTCAATTCTGGCGCGATTGGAAAAGTCATAACATTCTTATAATAAGCATGTTATGATACGTATAATTTTTGATAAATACACTGCCTTCTAAGCAGTGGGTCGTGGGTTCGACTCCCGCCGGGCGCGCCATTTATGATCAACTGGTTGAAACCCCATTTCTGACCGACATCATGCGAAATAACGATGGTTTGGTCTGTCCCCCGTGCGCGATCGCGCAATTGCAGAATCGAAAGGACGTTTGAAACAATTCCACTATTCTCCACTACCCATCACCGTGACATCCGAGGCGCGTTCACTGGGAGTGACTGTCAGTCCTGTAACTTTTCCGTTTTCGACATGCCCCTGGACCGTAGTTTGATACGGTGCGCGCAGTTTGAAATCGGCCGTCCACTCGCGCGGCCACGCTGGCAGAAGCAGGATGCGCTTGCCGTCGCACTGCATCAACATAAGCTGGAGCGTCGCCATTCCGGCGCCGCCATCGTCCATGTCCGGAATCCAGTCGCTCTTTTTCCAGAACCACCGGAATTGTTGCTTGCCGTAGAATGTCAATTCCTCGACGACCGCCTTTTTGGCGGCAGCGGTCAAGCCTAGCGTGGCTGAATCAAGCCCGTCCTGGCCCCAACAGTGGGACATGTGAAAGAGACGCGCGTTATACGTGTCTCGCGCCAGGGTCAAGTCGGCCTTGCCCACGGCATACAGCCGATAGGGAAAGACGGTGTAAAGCTCCGGATTCTCGGCATTACAAGTTGCGTCGTAATGTTGCGCGGGGAGAATTGTCGGTGTTCCATCGGCATCACCCTGGCCCTTTGGGGGAAGTTTTCCATTGGCCGTCCTGCCCAATGGGATGGCAGGAAGGCTTCTCAAAACGTGGGACCACAGAGTCCGTTGGTCCTGGCTGCCCAAATCTTGCGGCAGGGAGAGAAGGCGCGGCAATGCGCTGGTCAGTCCAGCTATGTCTGGAGTTGGGTTGATAGCCGTCTTTTGATATGTCTCAATGGACTGGGCTGGGGAGAATAGAATCTTGCCATCCATGCCCCGCTTCCAATGCTGGTCATAATAAGTGATGACAGTCTCGGCCACTGGCAGGAGGGAAGTCCGAGCAAATGTGGCGTCCTGGGTATAGTCAAAGTAATCGAGCATCTGGGCTAGAACCTCCAGCCCGCCCTGGACATGATACCGCATCCATGCGCTTTGCAGCTCCACCCCCGGATTGTCCCAGCCAAAATCATTTACGTTCGGAAGGCCCCAAAAGTAGATGGTTTCAATGAAAGCGCCGCCGTCATGATGAAAGTAGGCTCGTGTGCGGTCTTTGACTAATGGAATGTCCTGCACGTACATATCGAACCAAGGCCGCAGCAAATCAAAATCCCCCGAGGCTATTAGTGGCCAATAGAGCATACGAGTGTTTTGATTCCAGAAGCAACCGCCCCACGTTCGGTAATCGGGATCGCAACTTTGCTCGGTTGAGCTTGTGTTCTCAGGAAGGTCATGTCCGACCGTGAAAAGTGAGCCATTGAATTTAATCGGTTGTGCACCGCGCCCCGCACATGCCGTCATATAGCGCTGCATGATGTAACTTTGGGAAATTTTTTCGGCTTCCGGCGTGCCGCCGAGATGGAGCCAGCTTCGGTCCCAAAATTGCGTCCACCATTCTCCATGCTGTTGGCGCGCCAAATCGATCTTCACAGCTTTGATGGAATCCATCTGGCGACTTAACGTCTCTCCCCATGCTTCCGGGGAATCTACCTGCTTCGTCAGCGCGTACAGGTTTAAACAAAATGATTTTTCAGGCTTCGCCGATTTAAGTGTCCGATCGTCGATAGTGATCAGCCCGTCGCCGGCCATCATTGTCCCGAAGCAGCGATGAATGAGTGGATCGGGATACTTTGTCAAAAGGGACTCCAAATGCTGCTTTTCAAACACCAAGGGATAGATGGTGCGGGAATTGAAATGGCACCAGGCGACCTGATTATGCCGGCTGGCCAAGACCGTGTCGGGATCAAATGTCAGGCCGTCAGGATCATTGCCCCATTCAAAGAATCCGTCCCGTTGGACGGCCTTTTGGTCCAGATGATATGACTTGGTGCGCCAGAGTTCGGTTTTTGCCTCCAACCCGACGGGACTATCGGCGTGAACTTCAAGGTGGACTACAGGATGGTTCGCATCGGCCCAAATTCGTATCATGGTCGCCCCGCCGCGGATTTGAATCTCGCCCGATTCCAGTTTCAATTCCTGCGAGAACGACGCGCCGTTTACGAACGGATTAGGCGTCAACTTGACACGCACTCGACCGAGTTTTAGTAGCTGGCCGTTCTCACTCCAGGCGTCGGACTTTGCCAGGAGCAAAACAATGTCGCCGTTTTGCTCGGTCCATACGTTCGCAGCCAAATCCCCATTGCCCAGGGGCATGGAGTTGTTTTCGTTCGTTCCGAGCAAATTCCACGTAACGTCATTTTTCTCGACGGATTGAGGGAAGGCGGGAGCGGTCCAAAAAATACAAAGAACCCACACAAAGACGATGCAAATATTGCTGGATTTCATTTATGTATAAAATATCAAGTTCTTCAATTGGGTGCTACTGTGCTGTGTTTTCTATATTCTCAGGCACAGGAACGACGTACCATCTAGGTCCGCGCCGGAATCCGGAAGGGCCCGGCTTGTCGCGCATTAGGCCAGTCAATACGAAATAATTCTCGAGATGCTTGTTAAAAATAGCTTCGCCCGCGCCGACTTCGATCATCCCCGGATCCTGGTCCGCGCCGAATCCTCCCAGAGCAGCCCCTTTGATGCTGGGAACGTATCCCGGCCATTGCCCGTCATTCCAAGTGTATCCAAAGTAAAACGGGTTGGCCACTTCCGCTTGCATCTTTGCCTTCCATTCGAGTCCAAGCTCGGCAAAGAGTTCGCCGGGATTGGCTGCGATCACAATATCGTCATTAATCATGATCGTAGTGATGCGAACATCGAAATGTTTCTCTTTGTTGAAACGTCCGGTGAACTTAAGGGCCGCGTCCCGATAATTAATAGTCGCGTCATCGGACTTTGCGTTTAAAGATTTTGCCACTTTCACCGTTTCATAGGCGAGAAGCTCTCCCATCCGTTCCATCGGCGTATAATCAGTTTTGAAGGGATCATTCGGGCCGGTCTTCCGTGGAACGGTGAATAACGGAGCCACATTGCCGGCCGCTCCGTTGACAAACAGGCAATTGACATCGCTGCCAAAAGCTTCCTCAACTTTTCTGGCGGCGACTCCGGGAAAGTCGGCCGAAATGGCATAACTGAGGCAAACCACGTCCGCATGACAGGCATAGTTCATGACGATCGCGCGCGCCTGACCGTTTGTATCGTCAATACGAATGACGCCCACTTCCTGATCAACCGGCCCAAAAGGGATCCGATCGGGATTGATTGGAGCGTAATGATCATCCCCCATCCACGACTCACGGGCATGTCCGTCGTCACGCACAATCAGGCGTTTAAAACCCAATTGGGGAAAACTTCTCCGCCCAGCGGAAATCCTTGCCGGGAACATATTGGTGACAGCCATCTCCACCGCATGGATGACTTGCTTTTCATAGAAGGCTTTGAGGTTACTGTACTCGGGACCTTTTCCCGGCTTGGATGGCGCAGTGTGATTATGCGACGAGCAGAGAAAGACTTTGGCAACACCGTACTTTTCCTTGCAGATTTTCTCGACATTGTCGCTAGTGAAGACGGCAAGGTCAACAGACACGAAGGCCACACGCTCGCTGTTAATTTCCAGGACGAGGCTCCGGGCATACACCGGATCATGCAGAGGTTCGTCGGTCACTGGCGTGATGCTGACCTTTGCCGTTCCGGCGAAAAGCTTCCCCGCCATGCCGTACACGTTACTCGGAAAATCAAGGACGCCGGAGACGATAAAAATAAAAAGAAGGAGTTTTATCGTTTTCATAATTGTCGTTGTCGCAGGTGTTAGACGGTCGGCTTCTTTATACTGGATTGCAGAATTATTAAATACCGGATCGCGTTTGTCACGAACATCCCCGGAAGAAGAAATTGCCAGACGGGCCTCAATGAACCACCGAAAAAAAAGACACCGTTTGTTGCCCAAGCCATTGCCGAGTCGATTGCTGCCAGTTTTAGAGGTTGGTGTTGTAATAAGTACTCACCGACTGGAGCCATTGCAGGTCATAGGGCGTGACCGGAGGCGGGTCCTGCTTTGACGCCGCGTCGGCCAAACTATAGTTTATGAGTGCAGCATCGTGCCACGAATGAATTTCGGCATGGCCGTCGCAAAAGGAAATGCCGCAAGCATTATTGTGATACGAGGCGGGATGATCGACCCAAGTAGTATCCAGTGGGTTAATAACCAGAAAGGCGTCGTTAATGCTCCACGGGTTTTCATCCATCAACAGCCACGTTTTCGACGAACCGGGCAGGCTCAAATCGCCAGCTTTGTGGTACAAGGTGCATCCGTTGGTGGATCCCAGATCTTGAACGCTTGGAGGCGCCGGACTGATCCATCCATTCATTGACACGCTACGGCTCTTGGGCGTGGTAGTTTGAACATAATTATTGAGAACACACGTGTTATCAGCGGGACAAATATAGACGGCGGCGCTCTTCACATACGGATATAGCAGGCCAGCCATGATGAACAGGTTGGTACATTCCGCCAATTGGTCCTCCCGCCCGGGGCACCACTGGGGGTTGGCCGTGAGATTCAAAATCGTTGGCTCAAAATTTTCGTCCCCGTTGACCATCAGATAGTCTCTGTTGTCGCCGGTGTACATGATCCAACCTAAGGTCAACTGCTTTAAATTGCTGAGACACTTGATCCCCTGGGCCTGCTGCTTGGCCTTGCTCAATGCAGGCAGAAGCAGTGCCGCCAAGATCGCGATAATGGCGATAACCACCAGCAATTCAATGAGAGTAAAAGCCATTTGATCGCCTGGCCTTTGAATACTTCTGGCTATGGAATCAGGTCCACTGATCGTAGTGACAGCGGCGCCATCGCTTTCAAGGCTGGGATCTGTGTTCATACTAAGAATCTAACAATCGCTAAATCACCGCACAATCCCCGAAAGCGGTGATTAGCGTAATTTCCTCGGAATATAAGACTCGTCATTACGCGCAGAAATCTTGTTTCCTTCACTTCCCTTCGGCGCAACATCCGCAAAACCTCCACACTCACCGCTTTCGGGGATTGTGCGGAAAATTGGCCTCTGCTAAAACTTTCGCATGAACTCTCACTGCTGGCTTGGAAGGGCCGACTATTAGTCTTCTTGCGCAACGACGAAAAACGAATCCAAAATCGAATAAGTTATAGGCACCGATAAACGCCGACGCCAATGGAAAAAAACACCTTTAGTAATGACAATGAATAGTTTCCATTTCAAGCAGGAGTGGAGTGGGACTGCCTTGGGCTTCACGTTGATCGAACTTCTCGTTGTTATTGCCATCATTGCCATTCTGGCTGCCCTGCTTTTGCCAGCATTGAGCAAAGCCAAAGAGCAGTCGGTCGGCATCAAGTGCATGAACAACTTGAAGCAATTGACATTGGGATGGACGGCTTATGCCGGGGACTTTAAAGACATTGTGGCCCCTAATGGCGGTTTGGGCCAGGGGGAGGACAGTCTCACCGGGGATATGTGGGTGGACGGCAGCATGCAGGATGTTTTGCAGGATGGCGCCGCGACCAACGTCACCTTTATTAAAAATGGCGTTATGTACCCCTACGTAAATAGCGTCTTGGTGTATCGCTGCCCAGCCGACCTGTCCAGCGCTTTTAGAGGAGCCTGGCTTCCATGGGGGTTGAACGGTATTCCACGGGTGCGCAGCGTGTCCATGAACACCTGGGTTTGCAGCGGCACCGGAGTTGCTTCTCCAGATCCAGCGGGCGACCTCACCCAGTTCGGTAAAATTTCGGACATCATACGTCCGGCTGGCACTTGGCTCTTGTGGGACGAAAGCCCATGTAGCATCGATGATGGCTGCGCCGTAATTACACCCGGCTCCAGCACTTATGAAAATCCGCCTGCCACTTATCACAATAATGCCAACGGCATGTCTTTTGCAGATGGTCATGCGATGATCAAGTTGTGGCATGACCCAGCCATATTGGGCCACAACGTCACAATCTACGGAACTCCTCTCACCGGCCTTAATGTCCCCCCCCTGGACGGAGGGGTTGATCTGCGCTGGTTGCAAGCGGTCTCTACTTACGGAGCGAATGGAGCGGTAGCGCCGGACCCGTAATCGTATTCCTACAATCGAGCGAAATTAAAGTGAACGCAAATTGATTAGAGCGAGTTAAAACATACAACTATCAATTAAAGACAATGAAAAAGACCATTCCTAATACTCGACGCACAACGTCCCTCGTATCACTCCTGGCGGTTTTGGCTGCGGGCGGCCTTGTGCTATGCGGCAACGTGACCAACGCGCAACCATCCATCACGGGAATCGTGCTCCCCAATGCTCCCAACAACGCCAATGGCTTCAATGTCGGCTCACTTCAATTTCAGGGTGTGGTGCCTCCGAACTCCAACCAGTTGTCCTTTCAAGTCTCCTCCGGAACCGGCGTGACTGCGCTGACGGTGCAATTAACCGCCACGACCTTGCCCGGAGGGAGCAGTTCACTTCTGCTAACCCCGACATTTGGTTTGACAGTCTCCGGGCCGAACACGGGCGAGAGCGTTGTGGCGCCACTTGCGGGCGACACCGTTTACACGGCTGTCGTTACCGCCACCGATGCCGGGGGCACGGCCTCGTCCACATTGAGGTTTGACACGATCAACCCGAATTATTTCACGTTTGAAGCGGAGGATTTCGATTACGGCGGCGGCCAGTTCTTTGACAGCCTGCCACCAGGTACGTTTCCTGAGCTCGATGCGTATTCCACCCTGGCTGCGGTCACCAATATTGATTGCAATAACCACAGTGGAGGAGGCGCAAGCTACCGGCCCAATCCATTGGCGACCGAGGGGGAGGGCGATACGCCCCGGTATCAGTATGCCAGCACCGGTTTTCCGGATTTCGATATTGGGTTCAATAACAGAGGCGATTGGGCCAATTATACGCGGCACTATCCGCCAGGCGTTTATAACATCTATCTGCGAGGTTCCGGCGGCGGCCCCACGGCCAACGCATGTACCATCGGTTTGGTGACCTCCGGCTATGGCACCACCAATCAGACAACAAATGAAATGGGCGCATTTTCGGTGGTTGGCCTCGGATATCAATCTTACACCTGGTGTCCGGCTTTCGACACGAACGGCAATTTGGTGGCTTGGGGAGCCGGTGGCGACCAGGAAACGCTGAGGTTCACGGTGGCTAACGGTAATTGTAATGAAAACTTTTACCTGCTGGTGCCCGCGTCACCAAACGTCACGCCCAACACCACCAACGTGTTCCAGGGCAACCCATGCACGCTCAGCTTTTTCCCATATGCGTTGGGCGCGCCCGGCATCGTCTGGCAGACAGACAACGGCACCGGCGGCAAAACATGGAGTACCCTCTCTGGCGTTACCTCCACCAACTATACAGTCCCTTCCAGCACTTTGGCTGTGGGGCCGATCCAATATGAAGTAGTATTGACCATCACCAGCAACTCGCTTCCGGTAAGTGTCACCAGCGCCCCGGTCGCGCTCAACATCCTCGCGCCAACCAAGCCGGTGCTAGTGCAAGATACATACCCATCATCCGCCACGGCGGTCGTTGGCCTGGCTTCCATATTTTCCGCGTCGTTCACCGGGCCAAATCCCATCGTCTATCAGTGGCTGGTTAGCTCCAACCTGGGCGCGACCTTTACTCCGATTGCCGGACAAACCAACACGTCACTGACCGTGCTCGACCTCTCTGTTTTCACCAATAAGTATGAACTGGAGGCCAGCAATGCGCTGGGCGCGACCTTTAGCTCGCCAGCCACGCTCATTACGACGCCCGCGCCAGCTCCGCCGCCGATTCAGCTCGCCGGCGATCTGGTGGCTGAATTGCGCTCGGTTGACCTCGCGAACGGCGGGACTGTGTGGACCAACCGGGCGGGGTCTGCCGCCAGCGTGGGCAACTTTCAGAGAACCGGCAAGGGATCCCTGAATGTGTCGAACAACACCGTCAACCCCGGCACACCGCTTTGGGGCGCTTACGCTGTCAACGGCCTGTATGTCAACAGCAGTGGCACGGCGGTGCAATCCGCGTCGGTGGCGCCGGCGGAAATCAGCACTAACGGCACATCGTCCGGTGAAGCATGGATTTATGCCACGACTATCTCCGGCAACAACTCCGTCATTGCTTACGGTCTCCAAGGACAAAGCGCCCATCCAGAGGAAGACCGCGAAATGAATTGGGGCCACGGCTCCGGGTGTTTTTCAGGTGACTTCGGGAGTCTCGATGCCTCATGGAATTCACCTTATCCGGCGACAGGTGCGTGGTTTTATCTGGCATGGACCTGGGACGGGACCAACGCTATCGGCTATATTAACGGCGTACAAAACGTGCATCACACTTTAAGCGCGTCCACGACTTTCAATGGCTATCCTATTGACTCTGTGGACACCGTTATTGGCGTAGGCGCGGCGCTGGGAGGAGGACCTAACATTGGCGTGGACAACTTCGGCGGAGGATGGATTGCCTCGGTTCGCCTGTCGAGCGGCGTTCTGACATCCAACCAAATTTCAAATAATTTCGCCGCCGGCCTCCTGGCCACCGTTCCTGTTACAATCTATCCACCGAGCGTTTCGCCGACGAACATTGTAACCGTAGGCAACTCACTCACGTTAAGCGCGGTGGCGTCGAATGCGCTCTATACATTCACCTATCAATGGCAATCGGACAACGGCAGCGGCGGGACGAATTGGACCGCGATTACCGGCGCGACCAACTCCACTTACGCAATTAACACCACCGGACTGGCACCGGGAAGTTATGAGTACGAAGTGGTCTTAAGCAACAGCACCTACTCCATTGGCGTTGCAAGCTCACCCGTTACTATCACTGTACTGGCCGCCACTCCGCCGGTCTTGACGCAAGATGTGAGTCCATCTTCGCTCACCCAGTACGTCACTCAAACCAACACTCTGGCGGCGACCTTCACCGGGGCGGCTCCGCTCACACTGCAATGGCAGGTCAGCGCCGATGACGTGC
>Ga0207046_10011_pt3 | contig 38816 bp, 26 predicted proteins | sample Alteio_BWMinCont_66_FD_153303 | JGI IMG/M metagenome (GOLD analysis project Ga0207046, IMG submission 153303) | Enriched cells from forest soil in Barre Woods Harvard Forest LTER site, Petersham, Massachusetts, United States -... | ecosystem: Environmental > Terrestrial > Soil > Temperate forest >...
CCGCCGGCGCCAGTTGGTGCGAACCCGTCAAAGCCCAGCCGGTCACGGAGTGATCAAACACTACGTTCGTCCACAATGTCGGGTTGTGGCAGGTGCCGCAATTGGCCGCCGCAAAAGACGTTCCCGCCGCTGAGTGCGTCGGATTATTGGTTTGCTGCCACGTCGTCAGATGGCACCCGGAATTCCCGCAATCCGTCGGCTGAATTGTCAGCGTCGAATAGTTCCCCACATGGCACTGGTCGCATCCCGTAACCTTGCCGGCCGGCGCAATCTGGTGCGAATTCGTCAATGGGAAACCGGTATTGGCGTGGTTGAACGTCGAATCCGTCCACGTCGTCGTATCGTGGCAGGATGCACAGATCGAAGTAGGAAAGCCCGCGGTGATGTGGTTAGGCACGGCCCCGCCAAACGTCGGCGTGCTGTTCCAGGCTGTCTGGTGGCAGCCATAACAATCCGTGTTCGCGGCCGTGAACGTGTAGTTGTTGCCTACGTGGCAATCCGTGCAGGCTACCACTTTGCCCGCCGGCGCCAGTTGGTGCGAACCCGTCAAAGCCCAGCCGGTCACGGCGTGATTAAACACGACGTTCGTCCACAATGTCGGGTTGTGGCAGGTGCCGCAATTGGCCGCCGCAAAAGATGCTCCCGCCGCTGAGTGCGTCGGATTATTGGTTTGCTGCCACGTCGTCAGATGGCATCCGGAATTCCCGCAATCCGTCGGCTGAATCGCCAGCGTCGAATAGTTCCCCACATGGCACTGGTCGCATCCTGTAACCTTGCCGGCCGGCGCAATCTGGTGCGAATTCGTCAGCGGGAAACCGGTATTGGCGTGGTTGAACGTCGAATCCGTCCACGTCGTCGTATCGTGGCAGGATGCACAGATCGAAGTAGGAAAGCCCGCGGTGATGTGGTTAGGCACGGCCCCGCCAAACGTCGGCGTGCTGTTCCAAGCCGTCTGGTGGCAGCCATAACAATCCGTGTTCGCAGCCGTGAACGTGTAGTTGTTGCCTACGTGGCAATCCGTGCAGGCCACCACTTTGCCCGCCGGCGCCAGTTGGTGCGAACCCGTCAAAGCCCAGCCGGTCGCGGCATGATTAAACACCACGTTCGTCCACAGCGTCGGGTTGTGGCAGGTGGAGCAATTGGCCGCCGCAAAAGACGTTCCCGCCGCTGAGTGCGTCGGATTATTGGTTTGCTGCCACGTCGTCAAATGGCATCCGGAATTCCCGCAATCCGTCGGCTGAATTGCCAGCGTCGAATAGTTCCCCACATGGCACTGGTCGCATCCTGTAACCTTGCCGGCCGGCGCAATCTGGTGCGAATTCGTTAACGGGAAACCGGTATTGGCGTGGTTGAACGTCGAATCCGTCCACGTCGTCGTATCGTGGCAGGATGCACAGATCGAAGTAGGAAAGCCCGCGGTGATGTGGTTAGGCACGGCCCCGCCAAACGTCGGCGTGCTGTTCCAGGCTGTCTGGTGGCAGCCATAACAATCCGTGTTCGCGGCCGTGAACGTGTAGTTGTTGCCTACGTGGCAATCCGTGCAGGCTACCACTTTGCCCGCCGGCGCCAGTTGGTGCGAACCCGTCAAAGCCCAGCCGGTCACGGCGTGATTAAACACGACGTTCGTCCACAATGTCGGGTTGTGGCAGGTGGAGCAATTGGCGGCCGCAAAAGACGTTCCCGCCGCTGAGTGCGTCGGATTATTGGTTTGCTGCCACGTCGTCAAATGGCATCCGGAATTCCCGCAATCCGTCGGGCTGATCTGCAAATTGTAATTGTTGTTGATGTGACAGTCCGTGCAGGCGGTCACTTTGCCAGCCGGCGCCAGTTGGTGCGAGCTCGTCAGCGGAAAACCGGTGGTCGAGTGGTCAAAAGTCGCTGTCAGCCAGGAAACCGTATTGTGGCAACTGGAGCAGGCCGCAACCGGAAACACCGTCGCCGCCGCCGAGTGTTTGGGGTTGGTCGTCTGCTGCCACGTTGTCAAATGGCATCCCGAATTTCCACAATCCGTGGCAAGTATCTGTAAATTGAAGTTACTGCCCACGTGGCAGGTCAAGCAGGGAACATTAGCGTGTCCCGCCGTGAGCGGAAAGTTGATCGGGGGAGCGGAATGATCGAACTTGGCCCCCAGCCAGCTGTCGAACGAGTGGCACTGCATGCAATTCGATGCCGCGAATTGCGGTCCGGACTGGCTGTGCACCGGATTGGTGGTCTTATTGTAATCCGACAGGTGGCAGGAAGTGCATTCCGTCGACAACCCCAGGAACTGGCCTACTGCCGCGCCCTTGTGGCAATCTTCGCACTGCACGGCCGCGTGAGCTCCCAACAGCGGGAAGCGATTCTGGTGATCTTTCACTTGCTGGACGGCGATGTTCCAGCCCTGAACGGTGTGGCACTGTGCGCAGTCCGCGCCCATTTTCCGCTGGTGGACGTCGGTGTGGCACTCCTGGCAATCCTTGGCGACGTTGGTGAAGACCGGCTTGACATGGCACTGCACACACGGCACTTTTTCGTGCATGCCACGAAGAGGGTACTTAGTCTTATTGTGATCGAATTCCACCACGGTACGGATAGGACGCCAGCCCTTGGCGGTGTGACAGTTTTCACAAGGAACGGCAAGCGGGCCGTGCGGACTCCGCGTGGTATCCCGCTGGGAGTCGGGCACAGGAGCACGGGCTGCCCCGGTGAAAAGGACAAGCCAGCACAGTAGCTGAATCCAACTAGACGTAACTGCCCCCCAAAACCTCAGTTACCCTCGCCCTTGGTCGGTCTTCGCAGACTGGGCGGAGAAATCAGCACGCTTTGTAAGCCGGGTGTAAATTCTGCCTCAAGACGCCGGCCAAAGGCAACTGTACTTTTGGCCAGTTTTTGGACAAGGCCTGGGTGTAACAGGACCCGGTACCAAATGGAATCTAGCATGGAAATTACAGACTCACCAGGAAAGCCATAAGGTGGCGTTCTAGAAACCCATCTGCCGGCTAGCTCCTAGCCCCCTGGGCGCTGTGGGGCTGATCTCCTCGCTTGCTAACATCCAAGTGCAAGTATCAACGGGTCTGACAACCAAGGAAAAAACGGGCTACAACGGTTTTACATCTGGGCCGTGGCAGTCCGTACATTTCGAGGGCGCCTGCTTGTAAATAATCACGGGCTTGTCTTCGACCAGTACCGTCTGCTTGTGACACTTGTCGCAAGCCACGTTGGCGTGCCCGCCCTGAAGCGGAAAATGTGTCCGCGTGTCATGATTGAAGATTGAGGGCACCCAGCGCTGCGAATCGTGGCAATCGGCGCAAGGAGTTTTACCGGCCTTTGCGAATTGAGCTTTGTGTGCGTCCTTGTGACAGTCCTCACAAATTTGCGAAGTGCCCTTGAACTGCACCTGTCGAGAACCGACAGGAGCCTTGTGGCAGGCGCCGCACTGCACCACGCGGTGCGCGCCGAGAAGCGGGAATTTCGTTTTCGCATGGTCGAAGCCGTTGATATCGGTCCAGGACCGCACGTTGTGGCAGGCTTCGCATCCCTCAGGTGTGCCGTCGGCGCGTCGCTTGGCCATGCGATCTTTAAATTCGCCGTGGTGGGGATCCGAGTGGCAGGCAGTGCAACTGCGATCTTCGAAGCGGAACGGCATGATTTTGTCGGTGCGGCCTGCCGCCCCCACCTTGTGACAATCGGCGCACGGAACGGCGGCGTGGGCTCCGGTCAATACGAAACGAGTGTCGCGATGCTGGGCGATGGTAAAGAGGGAGCGGTGAAAATCGCGCACGGTATGGCAATCTTCGCATTTGTTGGAGTGCGGAGCGGAGGCGAACTGGCCGTCATGCGCGTCCTTGTGACAATCCGTGCAAAGAGCGAATTTGACCTTGTAAATCGTATCTTTACCGGCGGCCAGATGGCACTTAGCGCACTCGACGGAAACGTGTTTGCCTTTCAGCGGATAGCCCGATGTGTCGTGCTCCTTCACTTTGAACAAGGAGGGTTTCCATCCATCCAAAGTATGGCATTCGGCGCACTCTCCCTTTTTAGGACGAGCTTCGAATTGGCCTTTGTGGGGATCGGGCTTATGGCAATCGTTGCAGTTCGCAAATGGCAGGGGCCTCTTGAAATCATCATTGATGTGACAGTCTGCGCAATTAACCTTAGTGTGCATTCCCAGCAACGGATATTTTGTCTTCGAATGATCGAACGCAAATGCCGGCAATAGCTTTTTCCATCCCGCAGTTGTGTGACAGTCCTCACAGCGTTGTTTGAATGCTCCTTTGTGCGGATCGATATGGCAGTCAAGGCAGGATTGGAACTTCATGTCCTTGTAACGCGCCGGTCCGTCGGGCACATTTGGCTTGTGGCACTTTTCGCAGGCCACTTGGATGTGCTGGCCGGTCAATGGGTAGCGAGTTTTAGAATGGTCAAACTGCTTCGCGGCTTTCCAATCCGTGAAGTTGTGGCAGCTCTGACATTCGTTTCCGAGCTGGCCCTTGTGCGGATCTTTGTGGCAAGTGACGCAGTTCTGTGACAATCCGAAGAAGGATTTCGAAAGGTCCTTCATCTTGATGAGCGCGCGCTCATCGGCAACCATGTTGCCGGGCATGTGGCATTTCTCACACGCAACGCCGGCGTGCTTGCCTTCCAACTTGTAGCCCGTCAGCCGATGATCGAACTGTTTTTGCGGTGGCTCCCAATGGATCAGACCGAAGTCTTCTCCGTTGTGGTCCAAGTGGCAGTGCACGCAGTCCTTGCCGTTCGGGCTTTTCATCTCCAGGCGCGCATGGTAGCCGTGGTTCGCAGCCAGCCGTCGCGCTATCTCTTTGTGGCAATCGAGGCACTTGAAGGTCGGCACGCTGGTGCCAAATTGATGGCAACTCGCGCATTGCGAGGTACCCGACAAGGATTGATGAGCTTTGGCAAGAGGCCCCGGCGAGATCTGCGCGTGGGCCGGTCCCGCAAGGAAGGCTAGGGTCAGCGCACACCAACGGAATGCACCGAGCAATAGAAGAAACCATCTCCGCATCGAGGTAAGCTGCTGCACAGCGAACTGACAGGGTGCCACCGAATTCTCCCCTAAACTCTTCAATGAGAAACCTGGTTGCTCGAACTTAACACAGGGCCGCAAGTTTCGGGCCACATAACGTCGCAGTGTGCTTATTCTGAAATGAGAACGCAATCGCCCTTTGGTCCAGGGACGAGGACAGGGTAAGACCGGGGAGCAGCGAAACTTGAAGTCAGCGAATGGCCTTACGATGCCGCTTTGAAGCGGGCCTTCAGCTTGGAAACAAGGGATGCTTCGAGAGTGCCGTTGGACTCCAGTTCCCAATGTTCCCGTTGCAGCGCAAACTTGTCTGCGGTTTCGCCATAGCCGCGGAACCTGGCGCGGACGATGGTGCGCGTGAAGCCGTCAGCCAACGCAGAACTGCTGATCTGCACGAAAGCGATACCGCTTCGCCACTCCACTTTATCGGAGCTGGAACCGGCTCTTGTGGCTCCGAGTAGATCGTCCTTGCTCATTGCCAGCGAAAACGTCCAGGAGTCCTCCGTCACGTGTTCTTCTACAATGGTCCAGTGCTGGTTTCGAAGATCGAACTGCAAGTACTCCTGAATGTCCAGCGCCGAGGAGGAAAGCTCGATGCAAGCAGGACTGTCTTGTAATTCTCTGGGAGCATTCTTTGGCGGCTTCTTTTTGGGCCTGGGGGCCGAGGAATTCCATGAACTCGCGCAGGGCCTGGCGGGGCCCGTTACCTGGGGGGCTTGGCCGGATGAAGCAGCCGGTGTCAGCAGCAAGATTGCGAGGAGAAAAAGCATACTCCAAAGTCTCATGTTACGGTCTCGTTCAGCGAGCGAGATTGCGAACTTTCCATTTCTGCATCGCCACGGCTGCCTTACGTTGCGAGATGAATACTCGCCGTCGGGCACCCCGGCGTTTTTCACCTGCACGGTGTGCTCGAGGAACCAGCCGCCTTCGTTGTTGAACACCTCCTTGAGATTGCCTAGGGAGAGAGTGTTCACCGCCACGGCACTGGCTTCCACAAGTTGTGGAACGGGCGGCGAGCAACAGCCGTCATCTTCGCCAAACCGAGCATCGTCGAGCAATCGTCGCCGCTCTTCGGCGCGATGGATGGGGACATCCACCGAAACGTGTCGCTTAGCAACTTCAGGCGTATGGCGAAATTTGAGAGTTTCGGCGAATACTTCAGCGTTCCGAAGTTCCGAGTGCCTTGGTTTGGAAACCTCTCCGGTCGCCGCCGGTGCTCTCTCCGAGATCTGCGAAACCACCGTCTTCTGCACCATGGCCGTACTTCTCCTCCCGCTTTAATTCCTCGCGAATGCTTACGCAGGAAAATCCTAGAGCGGAGGAAGACGAGCGCCCCTCTCTCTAGCCCTGGTTCAGCCATGCACTTCTCTAACACCATCTGACCGTCTGGCTGAATATTGCTGAAAGCGATTTCCATCCCCTCATTCGATCGCGCCTAGACTACCCTACCTAGAGCCTGAAAGTTCACGCTTCCGTGGGTCATCTTTCTACGGATCTTTGTCCCCGGCGTAAAGGGTTTAAGTGTATTCAATGGCATCCAACCAGACTCAGATCGCTGGTCCTCCCACCGATCTGAGTCTCCGACTGAACATCCGTCAGTTCGATATTGGCTCGGAGTAGACAACCGCGCGCGGTGGCGCGCAAGCTGCATTGCTTGCACCTCCCAGGAGGCCTTGCGGTGGTTCCCAATACGTACGTATGCGGATCCGAAAAGCCTACAGAGGCCCGGATTCGCTATGGCTACTACCGTATTTATGTGCTTCTCCCCCGTTGAGGATGGGTGGTGAATCACAGAAACTTCTATCACTTGTACCGGAAAGAAGATTTGAAGGCGACCAGAACGATATAACCAAGCTGACCCTGCTGAACCGCAGTGAGGACTTTCGCGGCCATCTGTTTGATGGAGGTGAAATCGACGCCGGAGAGAGCGAGTTTTTCCTGTGCGGCGAGATTCTTCGCGCGCGATAGCTTGATGCGGATCTGGCGGACCAGTTTGGTGAGAGCTGCATCATGAAACTCCAGTTTTTCCACATCGAAATTTGCAGAACGTAAATACTCAACGTAACTGGCGATAGGTTGGGCATCGGCCAAGCAGGCGATCAAGGGGAATAGGCAGTCCAATTTCTGTGAGAGCATCTCTCGGCGGGTGAAATCGCTGAGACCTAAGCGGCCTCCAGTCCAGAGAACGCGCGCGAGTTCGCGAGCGGTATTTGATTTATTTGGACATGCGCAGAAGGCACCCTCACAGATGACCGCGTCGAAGGACGCGTTCGGAAAAGGTAGCCGTTCGCCGTCGCCACAATTAAAGCGGACACGAGACGAGAGTCCGTTGGCCCCAGCGAGCTCGGTGGCCTCTGTGACATTTTGGCTGCTGCAGTCGAGACCGACAACCTGGCATCTGAAATGCTTCGCCAGAAAAATGGCGCTAGTTCCCTTTCCGCTGGCCACGTCGAGAACGCGGCTTTTGGAAGTGAGCTGCAATAGCGAGCCAAGGCGTTTGGTGAGCTTCAGACCTCCCGGATGGAAGGAAGCACCAAGCAGGGGTTTGGCGAGATCGCTCTCACAAAATTGCGCGCGATTTTTGACGTTTTCATCGGGGCCGAGAATGGGCTTTGCTTTCACGGATTGTCCGTTGCTTTCCTCGGCTAAGCAATCTGAGCGTTGAATATCGGTTCCGGACCACATTACTGGGGAACTCGAGAGTAAGAGGACGTGAACGAAGTCAAGGTCTTCCTTCCGGGGGCGAACGGGTTTAGAAACTTGCCGGCCACAGTCTCCAGTGAGCGCGTATCGTCCTCGCCTTCGCTGGCACAGACTAACCTGAAATTTTCACACCCTAACCGTTCCAGTCGATTCGCTATCCGTGTCCGAGGGCTGGGCAGCGGCATACAGACCTTATATGTAAACTGTTTGTAAATTCTACTCCTTGCGCGAGCTCAAAAACAAGCGCCCGTTTGTTCAGCTCTGGGCTAAGCCCGGGTACTATCCAACCTTGGTACCAGAGAGAACGAAGCTCCAAAAACCAGCGAAACAACGCCGTTCCAGGACCGCCAGGGGGGTTGGCCAAGCTGGCTGAACTTCGCCATGGGAGAAATTCGATCGGCCGCGACGGCGGCGGGCAAAAACAGAGACCTGCCTCAAATATCGGACAAATCCATGGTCGCCCGAGCGCGGTTAGTTTTCGACAGATCGCAGAAGACTTTGCGGGAAGAACCCCATTCAGGCATCCCGGCGCAAATGGCACACTTTGCAAGCATAGCGCCTAAGAAGATCCGAGCCTTCCAACACCTAGTTAGGATTGCGCATCAAATGTAGTGGACCAGCGGCTGATCCGGCCCCTTTCTTGGCCAGCGAGACCGAGCGGCAAGTCGCTTCGCGCGTTGAAGGTTCTATGTTCGATAAATACGAGCGAAGTTTACAGTTATCTTACATGTTTTTACTTTTCAGCTTCGGGGAAATGTCTTCTAATGAAGAGCGTGCAGAAAGAATGTGTGCCGAGAACGGGCCTGTGGAGCCCTCACCGGCAGGGTGATGCCATCCTTTGCGATTTCCCACACGCCGATGATGTCAGAGAAGGAGCAGAATAAAACGTAAATCTAGTCCGATCTCTGATGGGAATTTGGAAGTGAGTTGGAAGCGCCCAAGTAATAGAGGGAGGGAGAGAGAAAGTGATCCTCAACCGTACCGCGCAGTCCGACGAACGCAGCGTTGCACAGCTCGCGGAGGACGCCACCGGAATAAGACCGCAGCTGACCCGAGGAGCGGAAGCACTTGCCGAATTATATGAACTCCTTGAGGAATATGCTCCTAGTTGGTACAGGCCGCAGCATCACGAAAGAGCCGAGTCAGCTCTGCGACTGCTCAGAGAGCATTGAAGAGTCGCGTAGAAATGCGAGAACCTGCGAATGCCGATTCAGGCCTATTCATCCCCGAAACCTATAAGCAATGCCCGGCATAGTGATAATCAGCGAAGGGCGCTTGGGAGACTTCTCGAGTTTCCGGAGCAGACTGCGGAATAGTTGGGATCGGTTCGATAGCTCCTGGGAACAGGATATTCATAATTGGCACACAGATGTTCTTGGACTACTATAGATTCCGTTTTGACGCTTGGAAGAAGCCGTATGTCCAACCAATGGAGCAGTCTTGGCACGACTCCGGTGCGGCTATCCCTAATGCCGCTTTGCGTTTTCAATTTTCTATCTGCCCTGTCCGTGAGCTTCCGTTTTCGATTTGAGCACTCCGCCCGCGCGGCTCTCCCCGGTGCAGGTTTTCTCTTGGCAGGGGAGTGTTTTGCCCGGTTTCTTCTGGCGGCCGATGCCAGCCATTAAACTATCGGGCACCAATATTGGGATTTGTCAGTTTCGTGGCGCTCACGCTTGTGTTCGAGTTTCTAAGAGCACCTGGTCTGCGACTTCCTCCTGTTCCAGGCCTCGCAGTTCCGGTCTGCATGATTCTGTTGTGGACAGCACGCTTGGTTCTTGCCGCCTCCTGGCAAAGACCCCATGGGGGCGTGAGGAATGAACACGCGACTCCGACTATTACCAGCGGAAATAGAGTGGTCGCAAGCAGAGCTCGCAGCACACATGGGAGTATCGCGCGCTTGCATCAACTCCATCGAAACGGTCCGCTACGATCCCAGTCTCCCGCTCGTCTTTAAGCGCTGTGGGTCAGCACGCCGTCTGGCTTCTGATTTCGGGACTTCATTCGAATGAACACACGGTTGCTTTGCGTGCCCCTCCAAATCCTTTCATTTTTCTTTCTGCTTCCTTCTAGAACAGGTGCACAGGGGCTGATCGTCGAGCCGGCAGACCTCATCGTAATTCACGGCCGCATCTATACGGAGAATCCCGCGCAACCCTGGGCCCAGGCTCTCGCCACTCGGGGCGGTAAGATCGTGGCTATAGGCGATGACGCCGTCATCGAAAGAAGAAGAGGCATGGGCACCAAGGTGATCAACGCTGGAGGAAAACTCGTTCTGCCCGGCTTTGCCGATTGCCATGTTCATTTTCTGGAAGGCTCTTTGAGCCTCTCCGGCGTGAATCTCGAACGCGCGAAAAATCCCTCCGACATCCAGAACAGCTTGCGCGAGTACGCATCGGAACATCCGGGAGCCGAATGGATCCTAGGCCGCGGGTGGAATTACGCGATGTTCAGTCCCGAGACCCTCCCCCACAAGAAATACCTGGACGAATTGTTTCCCAACCGACCTATCTTGCTGCTGGATTATGCTGGCCACGCTGCTTGGGCTAATTCGAAGGCCCTCTCCATTGCGGGCATCATTCGCGAAACGCCGAATCCGCAGAATGGCATCATTGTCCGTGACCCTCAGACCGGCGAAGCCACCGGAGTCCTTAAGGAAGCAGCTCAGGATCTGGTTTCCAAAGTAGTTCCTGAAGCGACTCGTGCGGAAAAGCTTAAGGCTCTCGGCGCGGGCATGAAATGGGCGAACGAACACGGCATCACCCGCATTCACAGCGTCAGCGCTAACTTTGAAATTCTTAATCTATTCGATGAAATGCGCCATCGCGGAGACCTTAACGTGCGCGTGTATATGGCCTATTCCCTCAATCCCCCTCAGCTCCGGCCTAAGGATGTCGATGCCATCGAAGCGGCCCGGAAAAAATTCCGCAACGACTGGATTGATGCTGGCGCCGTCGAATTGATGATCGATAGCGTAGTGGAATCACACATGTCCGCCATTCTTAAATCCCCTAGCAATGATACCGCTGTGAAGGGCAATCCTTTTGGGGAGCCCGCGGACTACACCGTGGCGGTGACGGAGTTGGACAAGCGCGGGTTCCAGCTTTTCACGCATACCGTCGGAGACTATGGCGTACGAATGGCCTTAGACGCCTACGAGCATGCCGAACAGCACCATCACAAGCGCGACCGCCGCCCGCGCATCGAGCAGATCGAAGCAGTGGCTGCAGCCGACATCTCGCGGTTCGGAAAACTCGGCGTCATTGCCAGCGTGCAGCCGCTTCGCTCTTATCCGGATTCTGATGCCCGCGACGTTGCGGCGCACAGTGTCGGCCCTGAGCAGACTTCCCGCGGCTGGGCCTGGAAAAGTATCTTGGACACCGGAGGATCTCTCGCCTTTGGGAGCGACTGGCCGGTCGTGACTCTCAATCCTTGGGAAGGAATACAAACCGCAGTGACCGGACAAACTTCCGAGGGAATACCGGTGAGCGGGTTTATTACTGGAGAACGCCTAACCGTCGAACAGGCCGTTAACGCCTACACGCTGGGCGCAGCCTTCGCTGGCCGCCGCGAGAAAACCGAAGGCTCTCTCGAGGCCGGCAAGCTGGCCGACTTGATCATCGTCTCGCAGAATATTTTTGACATCAATCCGCATAAGATTGGAGCGACGAGAGTACTCACCGCGATCGTTGGGGGGCGACTGGTCTATCAGGCGGATCCTAAGTAGCCTGGCGCGCGATGAAACGTCGCCAATCATATTGAGTTTTTTTGCTCGCACCAGCATGCCCCGCTTGTCAGAGGCGTTCCCACAACGAATTTCAAGGGCCACTGATCGATGACCAGGTTAAAGCCCCGGGGCTACGTCTTCTCAAATCGCCGACTTATTCACAGATTGCTTCGACTTGCACTGACTTGATGGAATGGCTAGCCGCCACTGCGAAATAGCGGGCGGCCTGGGTTTGGGTTGGGGCGATTCCCGCATTGACTGCCCTCTCAATTGCGCCGGTTTCAGCGTTGACCAGCTGATGGATGCCTCCCCCAAGCCGGACTTCGAGCGTTCTGATCTCGGCAGCGGAAAACAACGCGTTTGGCTGGCCAAACACGACCTCGGACGAGGTTTTCGATAACCGCCCAAAACTTTGCGGATTCTCAGCGTGACCGTTTTCGAAAAAACCATTTTAGAAGGGTCTTCCAACTTCAGCGACAAGTTCTCGGACGCTGAGTCCTGTAATGGGGCAGCCCGGAGTTCCAATAAGTCATCATGATCGATCGTGACCGAAGAGATAGTCGGTAGGCAACACCTCGTTGATGAAACGGAAACGGGCTGAGCAAGTTAGGGTGCCACAGGTTGAAAGAAGGAGCCGAAAGGACCCGCATCGTGCGATGGCGGAGAGGTGTGCGCGAACCCGTGATCAGCCGGAAAAAACTCTTGCACGGGCCGGCGTCGTTAGAGATACGGCGTTTGCGGAATTCGACATGGTGTTTGACGGCAAAAATTGCCGACTGCCGCGCAACCGCTCGCATGTACTTTGAAATTGAACGGCAAGGTTCGAAGGACCAGCGTCCAGTATCGCTAGCGCGCACCAAGGGCGGAAAACTGAGGCCATGCCGTCCGTGGCTTTTCGCATTTCCTCCCTGGCGCCAAGGCAAGACCCACAAAAAAAACTACTTCTTGTCGTAGATATCTACGGGACGTGTATCGTTCTTTAAAGCGTCGAGATTGATCCAGTAGTAGGCGCCGAAGGTCTTTTTCTCGGGCCAGATTTCGTCGAGCGTATCAGCATCGTAGAGCGTGCCGGCTTTCATCACCATGGCGATATTCGCGGTGTTGTGAATGTCCTCGAGGGGATTGGCGTTGAGGACCATGAGGTCGGCTAGTTTCCCGGGTTCGAGTGAGCCGAGGTCCTTGTCGGCACCGAGGAAGTGGGCGCCATGGACGCTAGCAACTTCGAGGGCACCCATGTTTCCGAGCGCGCCGGCGAGCATCCAGACTTCCCAATGCGAGCCGATGCCGTGGGCCTGTCCGTGCGAGCCGATCGCTCCATAGCCGCCGTTGGCGATAATGTCCGCGAGCCCCTGCGATTGCACGCCGAAGTGGTAGTCCGTCAGCGGGCGCATCCAGCGGCGCCGCAGATGCGGCATGAGCTGACGCCAGGGAGTCCAGCGCTGGAGTTTGGCATCTTTCCAGACGTCGCTGATCTGGTCGAAATACTCCTCGTTCCAGGGTGCGGTGCCGCCAACGGTGAACGTTGGCGAGTAAACCGTGTGGGACTGGCCGAAAAATTTCGCAACGTCGCCATAGAGAGGCACATAGGGCGTGGGATGCTCAAAACCGGTTTGGCCGTCCATGAGCATGGAGATCTTGTGCAGGAGATCGCTGGAGCCTTCGCCGGTGACGCGCAGATGCTGTTTCCGCGCAATTTCGGTGATCCACTGGCGTTGCTCGCGGTCCGGCTGCAGATATTGTTTGAGAGCTGTGGCGCCGTACGATGCGATGCGATTGATCTCGTGTTCGGTGACCTCCAGGCTGGTGAGCTCATTCCAAGTGGGGCCGCTGCCATTCAGCAGAGGGGTGGCCGTGGAAAAAGTTCGCGGACCGATCGAGCGGCCCGCTTCGATCATCTCGGCCAGCGGGAAGACTTCCTCGGACCACGTCGAGGGATCGAGAGTCGTGGTGACACCATATGCGAGATAAACGGCCGACTCGAAGTTGCGCGAAGCGGTGATGCCGCCGGATTCGCGATGATGATGAGCGTGCATGTCCACGAATCCCGGAATGATGGTTTTGCCCTTGGCATCAATGACGCGATTCACGCTGGCGGTAGGGCAGTCGCCGACGCAGGTGACGCGTCCCGCCCTAATCACGATCGCGCCGGATTCAATGACCTGCTTGCTGGCGAGCGTTACGATGCGCGCATTTGTGAAGGCGATCGATCCTTGCGGGATTGCTCTCGGGACGCCGAGGTGAATTTCCGTTGTGTCCGTTTTTGCGGTATCCGTGTGATAGAGGAAATATTTGTTCGCGTTGCCGTACTCGACCGTGGTGGCATCGCGCCAGCGCGGGTACATGCCGCCGTCCACGCTAGCGGGTTTGATCGTGAAGGCCGGCGCTTTGCTGCGATCCAGGCGAATCGGCTCCTGGCCAGTGGCGTCGAGCGGTAGCGGCGCTAGGTAGACGTTGTCGCCCTCCTGATAGGCGACCTGCTGCCCGTTCGCGGAGACCTGAACGAGGGTGGCGTTCGGAAATGTTGCGTGCACTCGCCGGTCCGATCCATCTTTCTGAACGGACACCAGATCCGTAACGCTCTTTGCTCCAAATGGGCCTTCGCCTTTCTCAACGCGATGTTCGGTGAAGTAGATGCGGCCTCCGGGGCCAAACTGCGGGCGCGCTCCGGGCCCCTCTTGCGAACCGACGCGCGCGATCGCCTGGGGTGCCCCGGCGTCAGGAGATTGCACGACCATGTCGTACCACTCGTTGCGGGCCCAGGCCCGGCCGCGGAGAGTTACGCCGGAGCCTCGTGAATACGCCAGCGCCGCGCCATCCGGGCTCCACGATGGATTCAGATATTCTCCGGGCTCCTTCGTGAGTTGCCGCGGGGCGCCACCTGAGGACGAAACAGTCCAAAGCTGGCCATGCTTGTCGTCGTCCCAGCTCGCGAAGGCGATAGTCTTGCCATTCGGAGACCACGCCGGCGAAAACTCCCCCGGACCGAACGAGTCTAGAGTGAGGCGCTTGGGTTTGCCGTTGGGCAAATCCATGAGCCAAAGTTTGTCGATGGCTTGGAATACCAGCTGCTTGCCATCGGGTGAAGCGCTCTGCCAGCGGATAAATTTCGCTTCGAAAGGGTCGTCGCGAAGCGGCAGCGGTGACCAGGCCATCTCGGAGATCGTGCGGTGCACATGAACGGTGAATGGGATGGTTTCAACCTTTCCATTTTCCACCCACAGCCTGCGAATCTTTCCGCCTTGGGAGATCAGCATCGATTTCCCGTCAGCGCCCCAAACCATTCCGGGCAGTATCGGCATTTGCCGCGAGATCTCTTCCGATTCGTCCAATTCGATGGGGTCCATGAGCAGACGCTCTTCGCCGGTCTGCAAATCGCGCAACCAGAGCGAAGTTCGCGGGCCGAAGACGTGGCCCTTATAGGATTCCAGCCCATCGGGGATGCGCCGGCCGAACGCCACGAGCTTATTGTCGGGTGAAACTTCCGGCGCGATGCCTCCGCCGCTCGTCCCACGGTCCTGCTGTTCTGCCTGGCCACCCGTAATTTCCTCGATTTTCCGGGTCTGCAGGTTCATGCGGCGCAGTTGCGAACAGCCGAGCATCGGATCGGTGTGGCCGAAGGGAAGCGGCGGGCACACTTGCACATCGAAATAGAGAAATTTTCCATCTCGAGAGATGGAGTGCCAGCCCGGGGCTTTGTCCTTTGCGACAAGCTCGATCCCGGAGCCTCCGTCCTTGTGATACAAAACCAGCGTCCAGTTGAATTCGGGGCCACTTTCCACACGCGTACCCTGACGCTGCACCACGATGTAATTGCCGTCCGGAGTCCAGACGGGGCAGAGGGCGCGCTGCGTCTTGTCGGTAAAAACAGCGCGAGGGTTCCTGCCGTCTGCGTCCATGAGCCACAAATTGTTTTGCCCTTTGCGGTCGCTGATGAAGGCGATGGTTTTTCCATCGGGCGAGTACCGCGGTTGCATGTTGAGGGCGATGCCGGAGTCCTGCGTCAGGCTTTCTGCCTGGCCACCGCTTGTAGGCATCCGGTAGATGTGGCCCAGCAAATCGAAGACAATCCACTTGCCGTCGGGTGATTGATCGAGGGCCATCCAGGTCCCTTCGCTGGTATCGAAATCGATGTCGCGCGTTTGGCCGCGGGCTTTGGTGGTGTCCCACTCAGCGGGAGGTTTTTCCTGTGCGGAGACGGCGGCACCTCCGAAGCACATGAGTACTAGCAGGAAACCAGGGATGCGCAGACGTCCTGCATCGGCAACTCGCATCATGCATCTCCTCGCAAATTTTGGTTCGGTATCTCCACCACAGGCCAGGGTCCCGAGGCGCAACATCCGTTTCGGCACATTCGCACGCGTACTTATCACGGAGCAGACGTCCGGCGCAACAGGAAGTCGGGCCGCCGCAACAAATGTTTCTGTCAGCTGCCGTTCTCGCCGCTCCTCGACTCTCGACTTTGGAGGACGGAAGAGCGCCCTGGAGCGCTGGAAGCGCGGCGTTTTCGACGCCGAGGGGATACCAGTGCGTGAAGAGCACTGTGGTGGTAGCGCCGGTGTCAGGGACTAGCCGTTGAAGCCGGTGATCCACCGCTCCTCTTCTTCTTCTGAAAATGGATCGCACATCGTCAAAGCAAGGTCGTCCTGGAGCAGACGTTCACGGCATCAGCAAAGCGGACTCTATGCTTGGCGAAGTTCGTTTTAGCTTTGGCCAGGTCCCATTCGTAGCTCACAGTTCTTAACGTCCGTCGACTAGCCCTGTGACCGGCGTCCGATTGATTGGCCCGGACTCACTCTTTTGGAATTGCCGCAAAATCTGCACAAGTCCTCGAGCGGTGGCGAAACTCCGGACCGAGTCCTATAAGTCGAAACGGGTCATTCGGGCAAAACCGCCTCTCGGCTGGGGTCGGTAATGGGGGCCGCTTTATGTGTCACTAGCAGACCGAAAAGTTTCTCACTTCCGGCAGCCCTCGCATACTCCGCTTCTTTTTCCGTGATGCCCACGAACTCAGTAAACTGGAATTGGCCAGACGGAAGCTGCTGGACACCGTTGAATTCAGTTGCCGGTGTGAGCAGGACCCAAGTAAGCTGCGAATCCTTTCCGTCAATGGGACTCCTCAGCGGTATTCGATCCCAGATTTTCAACGGACCTCGCCCCGAGAATTTTCCCGCAGCCAGTAGAAGTTGGAATGCCACCATCCGTTGCAGCAGGAGAAGAGCCCAGCGTGATTGCGCCGGACTTTGGAAAACGAACTCACATCCAAGTCCTGACGGCGCGTTAGGCTCAGGCGAATCTGCTTCCCACGCATTCGAGAGGCCCGACGAGACATAAACCCAACTACGTCTTTTCTCCGTCGGCTCAAACTCAAGAACGCCGTGCGTGAGCCATCGGGGATCACAAGAATCTTGTCGGAAAACGTTCGTGAAGAGTTCCCCATCGAGCACGTAAATGCCCTGGCGTTTCGGACCGAAATGCTCGGTGTAGAGCTTTTCTTCGCGAAACTCCCATGCTTCTTCAAACTGTCTTTGCCAACTCTCGTCAACCACAACGGCTCCAATAAGTGATTTGCAGACAAAAGTTTTCCGGCAATCATAGCGGGTGATGACTCCGTTTCCTACCAGCAATAAAGCCAACTGGTCGCGGTAGGGACGACCATCGCTGATCGCCACTCACAGAACCGCACCGAGCGGCGTTACCGCACGTGCGGTTCGATTGAGCGGGGTGTGGAAACGGAAGCATGGCGGAGCCACTGAGGCAGCGGCAGACGAAGGGTCGGCAACCGATAGGCTCCACCTAAAACACCGCGCCACACCTCGACTCGACAATATACGATTGACTCTGACATCCTGCCGTTGGTGCACGCCTGTGTGAGCTGAACTTAGCGCCTTTCATCCCGACGCACCACGTGGAGAGGATGTCATGCTGCACTGCCGTAGATCCTAGAGCTGCCTCGGGGATATGCTGCCCACGTCGCATCCACGGTAAGCAGGTTCGGCGTGAGCGCTGATTCTAAGGAGGAGGTTCCATGTCGCCTCTTGACAAGCCCACTCGCAGAGAGTTTTTGGTAACCACTTCTTCCGCCGCTCTGGGCGCCGCAGTGCCTCTGGCCGGCAGCCCGGCGAATACACCAGTTGCAGATGGCCCCACGACGCCGGATCCGGAAGTGCTTCCTTATTCATTGGAAGAACTTTTCTTACGTGGGCCGCAACGCACTTTCACTGGCGACAAAGCCGCCCAAATCGCGATGCCATTGGGAGGAATCGGAGCCGGCTGCATCTGCCTGAATGGGTACGGCGGCTTGCAGGATTTTTCGATTGGGAATCATCCTTCCACGACAGCTTTACCCAACGGCTTTGCGCCCTCCAAAGCTGCGTTCGCCATCCTCCATATCAAAGGGGCTTCTCCCGTTACCAAACTGGTCGAGGGACCGTTCCCGGTTTTTAAGATTTACGACCAGGGGCTTCAGGGAGAGGGATACCGCCGCGGAGGATTCGAAGGATTCCCGCGCTTTGAAAAGTGTATCTTCAAGGGAGAATATCCTTTTGGGGAAGCTAAGATCAGCGATTCATCTATGGCTTTGCAGGTCACGCTGAACGCCTGGAACCCTTTTATCCCGCTCGACGACAAGGACTCCGGGATACCCTGCGCCATCCTGGAATACACGCTTCGCAATACTTCACCGCATCCCGTCGAGTATGAATTCTCCTACCATCTTTCCCATCTAGCTCCCGGATGCAGGGGAGAAGAATCGAATAGTCTCAATACCGTGATCCCTGGCCGCGGTGTGTTTCTGCACAATTTGGAAAAGCCCCATGCCGAAGGCTTTGGCAGCGCCTCACTGCTCGCTATAGGCGGTCAACCCCGCATCAAGGGCATGTGGCTGCGTAGCCCAGGCTGGGAATTTGACTCACTGTCGGCACTCTGGCGCGAAGTCTCCACAGGAAGATTCACCGCCAATGATGGCTCCAACAAGATCGATACGAGTGGGCGGAATGGGTGCTCGATTTTGCTTGAGGGCGCTCTAGCGCCGGGAGAATCGCAAACCCACACCATCGTGATCACCTGGCATTTCCCGAATTGTTACGAGCAAGAGGGTGGGCTTCCGGTTCCTGAGGCCCAAGGCTCAACAGGGTGCCGCGCTTTTCCCGAAGAAAAGCCTCCGCTTTGGCGTCCCTACTACGCCACGCTTTGGAGTGATGCCCGCGAAATAGCGCTTTACGTTGACAAGCATTACGCTTCATTACGAGCGCGGACGGTTGCGTTCAAAGAGGCTCTGTTTTCCTCCGCCCTGCCGACTTATGTGCTGGATGCTGTCTCCGCAAATTTGGCCATCCTCAAGTCTCCCACCGTCCTGCGTTTGGAAAACGGCGATCTTTGGGGCTGGGAAGGATGCTTCCCCGATGGTGGCTGTTGCCATGGTTCCTGCACGCACGTCTGGAATTATGCCCAAGCCTTTGCTCACCTCTACCCCCGCCTGGAGAGCACACTGCGCGAATCGGAATTGTGCCGCTCCATGGATGAAAACGGCCACGTTACGTTTCGCTCTGCGCTCCCAGAAGGCCAGGTGAAACATGACTTCCACGCCGCCTCGGACGGGCAGTTGGGCGGGATCATGAAAGTCTTCCGCGATTGGCAGATTTCCGGAGACCAGGATTGGCTTAAGAAAATGTATCCCTTGGCGAAACGCAGCCTGGACTACTGCATTCGCACTTGGGATCCGGATCACCGCGGGGGCCTCTTTGAGCCCCATCACAATACCTACGATATTGAATTTTGGGGACCGGACGGCATGTGCACCAGCATCTATCTGGGCGCCCTCTCAGCAATGTGGCAGTTGGCTGGTGCTCTCGGTCAAACGGAGGAAGCCTCGTTTTATGGCGATCTGGCCCGGCGCTGTGCACGCTTCATGGAAGAGCAACTCTTTAATGGCGAGTACTTCCAGCAGAAGGTGCAATACATGGAGCTGCGGAACACCTCCTTTGCCACCATGGTCGCCCAGGTGGACAACGCCAGCAGCGAAATGCAGAAACTCTTGAAACGCGAAGGCCCGAAATATCAGTATGGAAACGGATGCCTCTCGGACGGTGTCATTGGTGCCTGGATGGCCCGAATCTACGGAATCGATACTCCACTTAACCAGGAAATGGTTCGGAAAACCCTGCACGCCATCTTCAAGAACAATTTCAAGACCGACCTCAGACAGCATGCCAACGCACAACGTCCCGGCTATGCCATGGGACATGAGCCCGGGTTGCTGTTGTGCACTTGGCCCCGGGGCGGCAAGCCCACGTTGCCGTTCGTCTACTCAGACGAAGTCTGGACCGGCATCGAATACCAAGTGGCCTCGCATCTCATCGCGGAGGGCTTCGTCAAAGAAGGATTGACCATCGTTAAGGCCTTGCGCAGCCGCTACGACGGCCGGATTCGCAACCCCTGGAATGAATATGAGTGCGGCAATTATTACGCTCGCGCGATGGCCAGTTATTCATTGCTTGGCGCACTGGCAGGGTTCCGCTACTCGGCCGTCCAGCGCACTCTCTGGTTTGGTCCGCATCTCAGTATCCGGCCATTCACGACTTTTTTCTCTTCGGCATCCGGCTTTGGCACGATTGTGCTAGATGTTCGGAGCCTCACCATTCGAGTACTTGAAGGTGAGCTTGTGGTGGAAAAGCTGGTGCTGACCGATGGGTCCGAAACCAAGATCTTGGAGTGGGAATCCACTGCCCGCCCAGATACTCCCGCGATCAAAACCTTCTGACGGATCTTCTTTTTCAGTCCGAGCAGAGATTTGCGGTTAGGAAGTTGATTTGATTGCGGTTGATGTCGTTTGCGTAGCGCAAGCGTCTGTCTACATCTTCCCCGGCAGGGTCACGTCCAGTGCCGTTAGGATCTTTGTTTGGTTCGCTCTCGGCTGCGGTAGTTTCGTCACGGTTGTTTTTTCATCGACCTTGTAGTGCATCAGACACAGACTGCTGAGCGAGGCCAGCGCATCCCGTAAGGTGATGGCGTACGGGTTGCTGTCCGTGGTTCCGAAATGTTTTTGCAGCCGCCGTTCCATTTCACGACTCAGTTTTAATGCCAACATGCAGCAGAACACGTGGCCGCGCGTGCGACTCTCCTTGCGCACGAACAACGGCCGTACTTCCAATAGCCCGGTCTTCATGGCGCGAAAATCTCGTTCCACCTTCTGCAAACTGATGTAGCTGTCGTGCACCTCTTGCGTGCTCATGCTCTGGGGTAACACATCGGTAGCCACCACGTAGCAGCCCGCTAATTCCAGAGACGTGGCGATCGCCGCTTCCTGGCGCTCAAGCACCAGCATGCGGCCCTCGAGCTTCAGTTCCACCAAGCCGTTCAGCTTGTGCTGAGCTGCCCAGGCCTCCAGCTTTCGTTTTCCGGCTTCCGGTTGGCAACGCTGTTTTTTCTTCGTCTCCTGGTTGCGTGCCGCGATCTTTTCTTCCAGCTTCGCCAGTTTATCCTCCAAGCGATGGCGCTCCCGCGCCGCTTCCGTTTCATTCTTGCGCAGCACATAGCGCACGCCATGGTCCTCGACTTCGCAAAGCTCTTCGCTGAATAACTCCAACTGCAAAATCTTTCTTTTGAGCAACCCGCGGATCTGGGGATCGGTCAGCGCCGTGATGTAGCGCAGTTTCGCCTGCTCCAGCGCTTGCTTCCCCTTGCTCTTGACCATGCCGCGATCGCCGACAAAAACCAGTTCTGCGACCTGAAACTGCTCTTTAACAATCTTAATCTGCTCGGCGACCGTCGTCGGATCGGAACGGTTGCCTTTAAATACTCGAACAGCCAGAGGTTCGCCGGCGGCGTCGGTCAGCAGGCCGATGACAATCTGCAGCTTGCCCTTTTTGCCATCGCGGTTATAGCCGAATGCGCCCAGTTCGTTGCACTCGCCTTCCAGATAGCTACTGGTGACGTCGTAGAGAAACAAACGCGGTGGTTGCGCCCCGCAGCGGCGTTGATACTGGTGATAGAGGGCCCGTTCGATCTTTTCCTGGCGTGCACAAAGATCGTCGAGTGCGGCGTAAAGATCGTCTTCGTCGAACGCGTCTAGGCCTAACACTTCGCTGACGGCATGATCTTGCGCCCAGCGCACGGCCGATAAACGAGAACCTTGATGCGCCAGACGAGCCAAGACCAGGAACAAAGCCAGCTTGCCGAAAACGCTGTTGCCCAGAGCGGCGGTGAGGCCCAGGGCATCGGCGATTTGTTTCAACGTATACAGCACGCCAAAGATAGGACCGAGGGTGGGTTCGGCGAGCGCGGCATGATCAAACTCCCCGCGGAGGGCGCGACGGAGGGCTTCGATGCGCGCCGGATTCCAGTCGGAGAGATTGGCCAGCGTGCGATTCTTGACTTTGCCGTCTTCGCGGTAGGCCTGACGAAGGAGGATGGCCGGGGGAGACTTACGATTGGGGATGGTGGCGATGTACATGTCGACTAAATACAACATTTAATTTACCATGTCAAGACAAATATTAGTATTACATGACTACACAAGAGGGGGCGAAAAAGACTTAACCTGAACACCGAACGCAACTTATTCAAAGATTAGGGAGGAAGATCCGTCTGAGCTCCAGTGGCAAACTGCACTATTTCGTGGGTACAGGTACAGGCGCTGGTCCGGTTGACGATTCATCTTGGAAACGGTCTTCGCTTCGCATTCGAACCGCTATTGTACGACCCGATCGCAAGGGAGGTGCGCAAGCAATATCTTCATGGTCCCGGTATGGTCATGCCTCGTGTCGTTTGTTAAGTCTCTGGTTCATGAACACGCACGTCCAAGTCTCCGCGAAGGTGAGAAAATTCCTCTTTTGCATTTAGGAGAAGACCAGCGCCGACTCTTGATTTACCTGTATTCCGGCCTCAAGCTCGCTGTTGATTGCCGCGAGAGGCCTCAAGGTTTTTGATTCAGCGGCCGGGTAACGACCCTAATCATGGAAACTCTCTAAGTCTGGGTTTCGCAGAAGTCTGGAAATTTCACTTCTCCGAAACCGGCCACCCGCTTAGTCAAGACGTGCTGGGCTGAGATTGCGATTGGGTGACACAGATAAAGTATACTCCGCAAGATATCAGCGGCTTGTTCCTATGGTGCCACATAAAGGTATGCGCTATGGATGGGTTCGAGGAAACTAATCGGCGGCATATTGGCGCCGTCTTTCGCTTTGTAAGTCGTGGCCGGTAAAGCCGACGGCCCGGAAGTATTGTAGGTCAAGGAGTAGGGAGCCGTGACCACGCGTCCACACAAGGTTCACACGCAACTCGGCCGAGCCGCAGTCCAGATCTTTGCCGCCAATGATCGCATGAACCAGATTCTTATCGAACATCTTAACGCTACCGCCTGGAAAGCCAAACCGCCCGGCAAAGCCCGCACCATTGCGGCGATCTTCACGCACATGCACAATGTCCGCTCCAAGTGGGTCAGGCTTACAGCTCCGCACCTGAAGGTTCCACGACAGCTGAGCCGCGCACACTGCACGCCGCAGCAGGCTCGTGCGGGATTGGCCGAGAGCGCCGCTCGCTGCGCGGAGATGCTCGCTGAAGCGCTCGGCGATTGTGGGGGCCGCATCGAAAAGTTTCGCAGAGACGGCTGGGCTCGGCCTTGGCCGGTTGGCCTGGAAATGCTGTGCTACATGCTTTCTCACGAAGCCCACCATCGCGGGCAGGTGTGTATGCTCGCGCATCAGCTCGGATTCCCGTTGCCGAACGAGGTGACGTGCGGGATCTGGAATTGGGAAAAGCTGTGGAAGGAGTGCGGGTCGCCAGGCGGCCTCGGCTACGATTCTTAAGGAAGCTCAAGGGCCCAGGCCGCCCGGGGATGGGCCGCGATGGTGGAGACATCGAGCTCGTTGGCCCGAAGATGAAGTCTTGGTATCGGGGAGTCGTGCCGGGCGACAAAACAATATTCTCCGCATTGGGAAATAATCGGTCCGCGAGCGAGTGATGGTGCGCCCACTACCCGGACAACTGAGGCTTGCCGGACGAAGAGGATCAGGATTCGCCTCATACTTCGGTCCATAAGCACCGCTTCTTATCGCGCTTCTAGATCTCAGATACCGTTGGATTTGGTATCAGCCGGTCTAGCTGTTGCGCGGATTCCACATTGTTCCGGGCGTCCGTTCAGTGAGTAGAGCTGGACGCAGGCAGGGCGAAGGCGTACAGAATGTTTTGCACAGCGATAATGAGGTATTGTCGGCCGTCAAGTTCATAGGTCATTGGCGAAGCCTGCATGCGTCCTCCAGCGTTCAAGTGCCAGAGGGTTTTGCCGGTGGTCGGTTCGAGGGCCAGCAGGTTGCCAGAGTTATCGGCGCTGAAAAGAAGATGTCCGGCCGTCGTTAGAATCCCAGCCAGGCTTTCCCCGTCACCGAGTTCGTGGTTCCACACCACCTTGCCGGTGCGGTAGTCGAGCGCGCGCAACGTAGCATTGGCCCACAGGTTGCGGTCGCGCCCTCCCCAGCCTTCCGCCTTTCCCGTGACGGTGTTGTAAAAAACGCTAAAGAGGCGCCGGCAGTTGACATAAAACAGTCCCGTCTGCGGATCAAAGCTAGGCGCCATCCAATTGGTAGATCCGTCTGAACCAGGTTCGACGAGCGCTCCATCCGGGCTCGGAGCGGCTTCGGGCTTGGCGATGGGGCGCCCGCGAGAGTCAATGCCACTCGCCCAGGTTTGATCGATAAACGGCGCAGTGACCAGATGCTCGCCATCCGTGCGATCAAGTACGAAGAAAAATCCGTTGCGGCTGGCTTGGCCGAGAAGCTTGCGCCGCTGGCCTTTGAATTCGGCGTCGAACAGCACTGGCGTCTCAACGGCATCCCAGTCGTGCACGTCGTGGGGCGACGGCTGAAAATACCAAGCAAGCTTCCCGGTGTCGGGATTCAAAGCCACGATCGAACAGGTGTAAAGATTGTCGCCGGCGCGTCCCTCGCCCGCGAGCACGGGATTGGGATTTCCCGTGCCCCAATAGAGAAGATTCAGTTCGGCGTCGTAGGTGCCCGTCATCCACGTCATGCCACCTCCGTGCAGGATGGCATCGCTATCCTTGGGCCACGTTTCCGAACCCGGCTGGCCGGGATCTGGCTCGGTGTTCCAGCGCCATTGGATCTTGCCTGTCTCCGGATCGATGGATTCGAGAAAGCCGGGAACGTCTGTAACATCTCCCGAAACGCCGACGATCACGTGCTCGTGTACGACCAGTGGCGCCATCGTCGAGAAATACTCGAGCTTTGGATCGGCGAGCTCGACGATCCAACGCACACTCCCGTCTTTGGCATTTAGACAAACTAAGTGCGCGTCGGGAGTCGTAAAGTACAGCCAATTTTTGTACATCGCGAGCCCGCGATGGCCGATGTGGTCGCCCTCGGACTTTCGCTCGTAGTGCCAGATCATGCGGCCAAAACGAGCGTCGACGGCCCAAACGTTGTCAGGAACCGAAAAATAGAGAATGCCGTTCACTTCCAAAGGCGTGGATTTGATGGTCGTCCCCTGCGTCTGAAAAATCCAGGCCAGCGTGAGCGAATGAATGTTTCCCGCGTTGATCTGGTCGAGGGTGCTGAAACGCGCACCCGAGTAGTCCCCGTTATAGGTGGGCCAGGTATCGGTCGGAGGCTTGAGAAGCGCTGCCGGTTCGAGGTCTTGCCCCGCGGCGAACGATGGACGAAGCGCCAGAGTGAAAAGTGCGGCCAAGCTTGCAACCATTACTCGATGTAGCGCGCGCTGGAGGCTCGCGCACCTGCTCAAGCGATTCTTGCAGTCGCGCGCGCCCTTAATCGCCTCACGGAAGTGAAGAAGCATCCCGGCTCCTGTGTCTACTTGTGGCTTCTGTGTTTCCTACTTCAAAGTTTCCATATATGCGAAGAGATTGTGTACATCGGCCTGAGTGAGCTTAGCGAGCATCTCTCGGTGGGCCGCAAGAGGATCCTGAAGTTCCACCTTCACGCCATCGCGAGAGAAGGAGCGATACCAGCCCGATGCCTCGTGCAGCGAAACCACAAAGTCGTCCAGGTGCGCCACCGGACCCTTGATCTGCTCGCCAGAAGGCAGCGTCACTACCGCCGTGGTGTGCCGGCCATCGGGATAAAGCATACGAGCTTCAAGTTCGATGGGAGAGTACTTGGTTGCGACTTTCGCCAGATCACCGGTCGGAGAATGACATTTGTTGCAGCCCCCTGCACCATTAAAGAACGCCTTTCCATCGTCGGCATTGCCGGTGAGCAACTTCTCCACTGGATATACGCTAGGGAGCCCGCTCGAACGAAGCGCTTCAGCCGCCCGGGCATGCAGGAAGGCAGCTATATCGCTCACCTGAGCATCCGTAAGAGGCATCGGCGGCATGCCTTTATCCGGACGGCCATCATGAATTACTTCGCCGATCAGGTCACCCTTCACGTCGTGAGCCACAAGCGGTGACCGAACTAGATCAGGTCCACGAGCACCCGTCGCGTCCGGCCCATGACAAAATCCACAAGCCTGTCCGAACTGTTTGTGTCCCCGCTCGATCGCCGGGTCCGGGGTATCAGCCTGGGGCCGAGCTGGAGAAGTGAATATGGTGACGAGAAGAACGCTCAGCGCGCTGAGCGTTAAAGTCTTAGTCAGTCGTCTAACCGAAGCAACGCCGTATTCAGGTGTCATCACTCCAGGCTCCCCTGCGCGCCGAGTGGATTCTAGCATTGGGTGCCGAGAACTGCATCCGGGGAGCTCATCGCCCATCTCCCATATTGTCCATGTTGCTTAAAGCAACCGGTTTGCCAAGCGAATCGGTGGCCGCGACACCGGTGATGAGGCGCGCGCCGCGGCTGAACGTCAAATACTCAAAGCCCCATTGAACGAAGACCAGAACTCGGCTCTGAAATTCCACGATATAGATTAGGTGGATGAAAAGCCAGGTGAGCCACGCAAAGAGCCCCGCTAAATGGAGGCCGAGAATATTGGCAACGGCTGCGGCGCGACCGATGACGGCCATGTCTCCTTTATTGAAATAATGAAAAGGCTTTATCTCCTTCTTTCCTTTCAATCGGGCGCGAATGGTCTTTGCGGCGTAGCCGCCGCCTTGAATGGCCACCTGCGCGACACCCGGCAGCGCCCTCCCATCTCGGCCGAGAGAAAGTGCCAGATCGCCTGCGATAAAAATATCCGGGTAACCGGGAACGGTTAGGTCGGGATTGACTTTGATGCGGCCGCTGCGGTCCGTATCCGCCTTGGTGCGTTCGCCGAGTCTTCTACCGAATTCATTGGTTGTAACGCCGCCTGCCCAGAGCACCGTTCTGGCCGAGAGTCGTTTCGATTCGTCGCCGGATTTATAGGTGACGCCGTCGGCATCGATACACGAGACCAACACGCCCTTTTTCACTTCGACGCCGAGTTGCGAAACCAGCCTCTCCGCCTTCACCGACAGGTCCTCGGGAAACGCAGCGAGTACGCGCGGGCCACCTTCCATAAGAATGATGCGTGCTTCACGCGGGTTGATGTGGCGAAAATCATTCTTCAGCGTTTCATTGGCGATCTCCGCCAGCGCGCCGGCAAGCTCCAATCCGGTCGCACCAGCGCCGACGATCACAAAAGTGAGCCAGGAGCGCGCATCTTCCTCGTTCATCGAACGTTCGGCACACTCGAACGCGTACAAAATCTTGTGCCGGATGGCTGTGGCTTCTTCGACGGACTTGAGGCTGGGCGCCCACTCGCGCCATCCATCATTGCCATAGTAAGAGGTCTGGGAGCCAGTCGAGACAATCAGCGAATCGTAAGGAAAAGCAGCGCCGTCCCGCAGAATGACCTGCTTGGCATCCGGATCAATGTCAACGGCTTCGCCGAGCAGGACTTGCGTATTTTTTTGGCGGCTGAGAACTCCACGCAGCGGAGCGGCAATTTCGCCCGGTGATAAGGAGCCGGTGGCCACCTGGTAGAGCAGCGGCTGAAAAAGATGAAAGTTTCGGCGGTCGATCAGCGTAGCCTTCACCGGCGCCCGCTTGAGCTTTTGGGCGGCCTTTAAGCCTCCGAACCCGCCCCCCAGGATTATGACCCGGTGTTTCTGTTCCATACCGAGCACTCCCTCGAACGCAACCTCGTTCTCCCTAATATCATCTCATCTAGCGCGATTTTCTCAATTAAGATGTCCGAGGATCACGCGGAGGTACGGCATAGTTTTGGGCACGCATAATATGAAAACGAAACCTATTTCCAAGACACCAAACCGTGAGCAGATGGAGGGCAATGCCCTGCGCTTGCTCTGTTCTGTGCTCGTGAAGCCCGGCACCCGGCTGGAAATCTGCCGTCTCCTGCATTCGAATGATTTTCTGGATCCGCTCCGCAGAACTGTTTTTGAAGAGGTTCAAGCGGCGGGCGTAATCAGTTCAAAACAACTGCGTGCAGCGCTGCCGGCGCGCGTGACCGGCCGCGGATTCCCCGATTTCAATCTGGAGAAGCTACTAGCTCCAAAACTCGCGAGCGAGGCCGAAATCGAGCAGTTGTTCGAGAGTACGCTGCACCTGCTGAAGCTCGGCGGGTCAGACGACCCAACCCTCTTGGCATTCGGGGCCGATGCTCAAGACTAGTCATCGTGTGTTCACCGTTGTCGAGGCGCTGGCCTTGACGGGATACATCGCCTGGTACATTTGGCAACTTCAAAGCACGAAACCGTTTTCGTGGATCGTCTTCCCAATCTGGCTGATTGCAAGCATTGCCTTGCATCGCGACACTCCGAAATCATTGGGCTGGCGCGCTGACAATCTTTGGCTTGCAACTCGCCAAGGACTCCTGATCTTCGCAGCGTTTATTTTCTCCACGTGCCTGGCAGGTTTGTGGCTCGGGTCCTACCACCGCTTGCCCCTTCGTGTCTCCGAGCCTTGGCGTTTCTTCGCCTATTTCGCATTCTGTCTGTTGCAACAAGTTGCGCTGAATTCCTATCTCACGAATCGGCTTTCCTATGCGCTAGAAGAACCTCGAGCGGCCGCGCTCGTGGCTGGCCTCATTTTTGCCGCCCTACATTGGCCAAATCCGGTTCTCGTTCCGTTGACGTTCGTCGGTGGTACAGCAATGAGTTGGCTCTTCTCTCGTGAACGCAACATCCTCCCACTGACTGTTGGCCAGGCCATTCTGGGCACGCTCGTCTGGTGGGTTTTCCCGGTGTCGTGGCATCACGGAATGCGCGTGGGACCTGGCTTCTATTCGTTCCGCCCATGAGCAATGAGAGTTGGGGCTCCCGGTACCGAACCATCACGGCGGCGAGCGCAGTCCGCAGATGTCCCGCGACTCCGCCCGGCGCTACATCGTTGTTATAAATTCAGATGACCGTAATTCCCTGCCGTTTTTCGTGCCCCGCTGGCGCGCGGGAGCGGTTCGCCAGACTTCTCCCACACGCCGGGGATGACTGACGAACATTTCGGACAAGCACCCTGCACCAGCCGATTCTCGAGAACATCGTGCCAGGAACGTCTGATAATCAACTGGCTGCACTTGGGGCAACACGTATTCGCACCGGCGCTAAAAATATTTCCTTCGTACACGTAGTGAAGACCCGTTTCCAGAGCGATAGCCCGCGCCCGGTGAAGAGTTTCAGCGGGCGTGCGGGGCTTATCCTGCAGCTTGAAGTCGGGATGGAAGGCAGTGAAGTGCAACGGCACGTCTGGTCCCAGATGCGTCAAAATCCATTCAGAGAGTTTGCGCGTCTCCGCAGGGTCATCATTCAGGGTCGGAATCATCAGGTTCGTGATTTCAAACCACACTTTTGTTTCCTTCTTCAGCCATTCGAGTGTCTCGAGAACCGGCTGTAAATGCGTAAGGGTAGTCTTCCCGTAGAAACTCTCCGTGAAGGCTTTGAGATCGATGTTGGCAGCGTCGATATGGTCATAGATATCGTGAAACGCCTCGTAGGTAATGTAGCCGTTCGAAACCATTACCGTTTTCAGCCCGTATTCCTTGGCAGCCTCACAAATATCGATGACATACTCGCCCCAGATAGTCGGCTCGTTATAAGTGAACGCCAACGAATCGCAACCATGTTGGAGCGCCAATAAAGGAACATCTTCCGGCGCAACATGCTGGGACCTAACTTGATCCTGCCGCGACTTCGAAATGTCCCAATTCTGGCAAAAGAAGCACCCCATGTTGCATCCAGCCGTGCCCATACTGAACACACGTGTCCCCGGCAGGAAATGATTTAGGGGTTTCTTTTCTATGGGATCGACTTGCAGCGCCGCCGGAGCACCGTAGCCCAAACTGTAGAGTTTTCCGCCCTGATTGACGCGGATGAAACAAAATCCGGATTGTCCCGAATGAAGGTGGCAATGGCGTGGACAGAGGTAACAATGCACGCGGCCACCAGTTTCCGGCTCCCACCAGCGCCCTTCGTGCAACTCGTCGGTCTTCTGGAGGATCTTTAGCTGGCTCACGGACGGATCTTCCTTCCATTCAAATCATACGCCCACCAGCGCGCCGGAGCGTCGGATTGTGCTCCCGATGATTACCTGGCTAGAATAGAAGGATGAGAGTCAAGCGTGGTGACGAATTCGACGCTGGACACGCCGCCGTTCTGCAGCCCAGTCGACGAAATTCATCATATGGGACCGGTATTTCCAGGAAAGTCTCAAGAATTTTCGCGCGTCCAAATTACTCGCCTCCGCACCGAGAAAAGTCTCAAACCGCCAGCGCAAGTAAGGGCTCTTCCAGGGATTCAAGCGATACCCGCGTGCGACGTTCCAGTAGTACCGCAGTGTCTTAAGCATCGATCTCCCACGGGCAAGAAAGCCCACTCCCAAACTTTCTTCGTCTTAACTGCCACCCAGCGGCGCGGAAAGATGCTCATGCACCAGAAGCCACCCCGAGGAGCGCCGTTCCCAAATTCCTGTATACCGGATCTCTGTTTCTACATTCTTACCGTCTTTTGTTTTTTCAGATAAATGCATCGAAACCGTCGTCCATGCCACCGTCCCATGCCGCCGCACTTTCAGATCCTTCCCGGCACTCAGTGATCCGCTTTCCATGTTGTCCAAGAGTGCCGCCTTCACGCCTTCGTGGTATTCCTTCCAACTATGATAGGAAAACGGCGCGACGTCATAAAACACAAGTCCGTCCTCCTTCGCATAGAATCGCGCAGGATTATCCGCGTTCCCTGTGCTCCAGGCCGCGCAATAAGCGTCGATGAGCCTGCGAAACGTGGCATCATCTGTCGCCTTTTGCTGCGCACGGGCTCCCACGAACGTCAGCAATCCCCCCGCAAGCGCAACCGCAACATACAGCAGCCAGCGCCATCGTTCGTCACGTCTGGCGTTTGCAGTTTCTGTCCGCAAGTCCATCTCCGTCCGCCGCAAGATTTCTTCGGCGCTAGATTTGAGGAAAGCCACCCCGTCTTGCGCATACCCTATGGTGAATCGCTTGAATTTGCAAGAGGGGGTCTGAAAAGGGGTCTGAAACCCATCCCACCCCGGCCTCGCCCCGGTTTTTCACCCCGGCCATCCGCCCACTCGCCGGTAAATCCAGCCTCTTCGCCGAAAAACGAATGCACGCCTCGCGGGCACTGCGTAGTCTCGCCCCTGGGCAGACGACCTGCCCAATCTGGAGGCGAGCATGGCAACACCGCAACATGCTGGATACGAACAAAGGGGTTCTCTGGGCAGAATATCAATCATTCTAGGCTCCGTAGCCATGCTGTGCGACCTCGCCTTTCTGGCGCAACCCCTCGAACGAATGGCTGAAAGACTCCACGAAGGACTCTTCGCCGTGGTCCCTTCGCTCGGTCTGTCCTTCCTGAGTGCCGCGCGCGCCATCGCCTTCGATCAGCTCGACTACTTCTCACTCATCTCGCGTATCTTGGTACTATTCACGGCGATGGTGGCCGTCATCGTAGGGATCGTCTTGCTGCGGCCGCCATCCCCGCGCTCAAGGCACCAAGACCATTTGCGGGCATCCGCGTTCCAGGAACGGGAGACTGATAATGGATGATCGTGATATGCGTCCACAGCCGTCCGCAGGCCGGAAACATCAGTTGCTGGCCGGCATCATGATCCGCGGCCAGGGGCAGCCGGAAGCCTCCCGCGTCGGACTGGTCTGGGGCGCGCTGATCGTGGCGGCTGGCGTCGCGCTCCTTCTCGATCACATGGGTTTCATCGCCATCGGCTCGTTGTTTCGATTTTGGCCCATGATTTTGATTTTCTTCGGCGTCGGACACCTCTTCACTCCTTCGAACCGCACCTGGGGCGGAATTCTAATCGTCGTTGGAGCAGTCTTCCAACTGAACAGTCTTGGAATCACCCATTTGCGTTTTGCCGATATGTGGCCCCTGGCGATCATTGCGGTCGGCCTCATTCTCATGTGGGGCGCTCTAAAGCCGCCCGTCGTGGCGAAAGGAAGTGTCGACGCCGCCGACGTCCTCGAAGCCGTCGCAATCTTTGGAGGCACCGAACGGCGCATCAAGAGCCAGGCTTTTAAAGGGGGACGAGCCACCTCTATTTTCGGAGGCGTCGAGCTCGACTTTCGGGATGCCAATATCGACGGTGACGAAGCCACTCTGGACGTCAACTGCATCTTTGGCGGCGTGGAGATTCGCGTTCCTGACACCTGGAACGTGCATTCGCGGAGCATACCCGTGCTTGGCGGCTATTCAGACAAGACCGGCCCGGCGACGGCCCCCCAAGACTCGTCGGGCCCTAAGAGAAAGACTCTGATTGTCACCGGCACGGTCATTTTTGGAGGCGTGGAGATCGCCAACTAAGCGGTCTTTATGCACCCACTTCTCACACCGATCAACCGCTTCGGCCTGTACCTGCTCGCGTGGGTTCCCCTTGCCGGAATTCTGGTTTATCTAATGGCTGTACCCGGCAGCCTGGGCTGGCTTGATGCAACGGCCTTGATCCTGCCACTATGCCTGATCTATCAGTTTGTGTGCCTGTCGGCCTGGTATTCCTGCAAAGCGGCGCCAATTCAAAAAAGCACCGGCCAGCGCCTATGGCTGACCCATGTTTTGGCCGCTGCGATCCTCAGCTTTCTGTGGATCCTCCTCGCGAAATTGCTGGCCTACGGGCTTTCGCAGCTGCCCGCGTTTCCGGGACTAGACCGCCGCTTTGCTTCTCAATTATCGGTCTTATTTGGCGCCGGTTTCCTTCTCTATCTGCTTTCCGTGGCTTCTCACTACGTCATCCTGACCATCGAGGATTCGAACAAGGCCGAAGTTCGCGTTCAGGAAACCAGCATTCTGGCCCGGGATGCGGAACTGAAAGCACTAAAGGCCCAGGTAAACCCGCACTTTCTTTTCAATAGCCTGAACTCCATCAGCGCGCTCACCAGTGTGGATCCCGCACGCGCTCGCGAAATGTGCATTCTTCTTGCCGAGTTTCTTCGCACGACCCTGGGGCTCGGCGAAAAAGCGAGCGTCCCCCTCTCGGAGGAACTGTCGCTCCTCCATCGCTATCTAGCGATTGAAAGAGTACGTTTCGGCGCGCGCTTGCAGATGGAGGAAGACCTTCAGGAAGTTTCGAAATCGATCCAGCTGCCCCCGCTCCTCCTGCAACCGCTCGTTGAGAACGCCATCACCCATGGCATCGCAAATCTCACGGACGGCGGGACGGTGCGTCTTTCCGGGCAGAACTACAACGGGCGCGTTTTGCTTGCGATTGAGAATTCTTTCGATCCGGAGTCGGCCCCCATGCGCAAGGGCGGTCTGGGACTAAAAAATGTTCGCGAGAGGCTCGAAGCGCGCTTTGGCAAGGAAGCCAACATGCGCGTCAGCGCCGAAGCCGGGAGATTTCGAGTGGAACTGTCGTTTCCGGTGGATCCCGACGGGGTGAAGAGTTGACCAAGCAGGACGAAAAGAAGATCTCTGCGCTCATCGTTGACGATGAAGACCTCGCGCGCCTCGTCCTCCGCGAATTGATCGAAACGCATCCCGAGCTTGAAGTGGCTGCCGAGTGCGCAAATGGCTTCACGGCCGTAAAGGCCGTCGCCGAGCACAAGCCCGACCTGATTTTTCTCGATGTACAGATGCCCAAGCTCTCCGGATTCGATGTCCTCGAGCTGATCGGCACGGAAACCCCCGTCATCTTCGTCACCGCCTATGACCAATACGCAATGCGCGCCTTCGAAGTCCACGCTGTCGACTATCTCCTTAAGCCCGTCGGCCGCGAACGATTCGAAGCCGCTCTCGAACGAGCCAAATCACGTCTGGGAGAAAAAATGCCGCCACCTCCCGAACTGGCCGCCGCTGCACGCCCGTCAAAACAATTCCTCGAACGCATCGTAGTGCGCGATGGAACCCGCGTCACACTCATTCCGGTTGGAAAGCTCGACTACGCGGAAGCTCAAGACGACTACGTCGCTCTGGCCAGCGAAGGCAAAAAGCATCTGAAGCAGCAAACCATCGCAAGCCTGGAAGCCTGCCTCGATCCAGAGCGATTCGTCCGGGTGCATCGTTCCTACATAGTGAATTTCGAGCGGGTCGCGCGGATCGAGCCCTATGGAAGAGACAGCCGACTGGCAATCCTCGCGGATGGCACACGCCTGCCCGTCAGCAAAACCGGCTTCGCCCGCCTAAAAATTCTCCTCGATCAACGCATCTAATCTGCAATAGTCTAATCGCCCCGAATCCTTTGCAGGGGCGCGCTACGCTGTCAGCGTGCTGTGCCCCTTCGCGCCCAAGCACACCGACCCAAGGGTTACACCACTCAAGGCCCGCCTGGCAATGCTCACGGCTCACTATTGGCGACTCACTCTTCACCACTCACGCGCCCAACCGCCGCACCCAAATCCGCGAAGTAGCAGGCTTCCCCAAATGCATGGTGCGCCCGTCCGAGCGCAGCGTCATAGTCTCGTCATACTCGCGCTTCAGCACTTCGACTTTAGTCGAAGGGCGTAATCGCAACCCTTCCAAGAACTCCAGAAACTGGCCATCCTTCTCGTAAACACAAAGAATCTCCGCAGCCTCGTTCGCACGCAAATCCGAGAGCAATACCGCACCCTGACTCCTCAACTTCGCTACACCACCCCGCATAGGGACGCCGTGCGGACACGACTTCTTATCGCCAAAGCGCTTTTGCAGAAGCGCCTCGACTTCCGGCGAAATCCCGTGTTCAAGCCGCTCGGCTTCGTCATGCGCCTTCGCCCAGGAAAGTCCAATCACTTCCGTAAGAAGCATTTCCGCCAGCTGATGGCGCAAAGCTAAACGTTCGGCAACCATTCGTCCTTTCCGCGTCAGATCGATGCGCCCGGTTCGTTCCACGCGGACGTGTCCATCCCGCGCCATGCGCTTCAACGCCGCGGTCACTGCCGGAGGAGTCACTCTTAACTCTTCCGCAAGGCGCGCACTGATCGGCGTCTGGTCCTCCTCAAGCATCTCCCAAATAGCCTTGAGGTAATCCTCCTGCGAAACACTGGTTTTCTCGCGCCTCAACCGATCTTCTCCCGGATGCAAGTTATCGTTGGCCAGCACCCTTTTCGTGGGCTCTACGCGCCGTGAATTCACCGGTTACCGACTTTCTCACCCTGCCGATGAGCAGCACCACGCGACTCTCGATATCTTCGAAGACTCTCTGATAAGTCTCGGCGCTGGAGCCATAAGGATCTTCGACGTTCCAGTCTTCGACCTTCGCACAGTCCTGGAACAAAGCGAAATCATTACGACCAGTCATGTTGACGATGATATCCGCCGCTTCCAAATCATCGGCCTCAAGAGCCTTGGATTGCAATTCATCAGCCGGATAACCGTTCTTCGCGATAGTTAACTCAGTTAAGGATTGCACGCGACCGAGGGCGGCCAATCCAGCGCTGGAAACCTCCATCACGTCGGAACCGATGTGCGCCGCGATCGCCTCGGCCATCGGACTGCGGCACGAATTGCCCAGACAAACAAAAAGGACTCTCGTTCGACGGAAGCTTCTCACGCAGAATCCCTCCCGTATGACAGCCTAACTGGGAGGTGTGCCGGCTGCAACACGAACCAAGCTCTTTCAGCTTGCGTCCTTTTTGCTGCTCGTGTCGCCCTGGGGGCTATCCGCACGACCAGTCCTAAGTCGAATCCGCCTGCCCTTCCATTACTTTGGGACGCGGCTCCGAGGGCAATGAACTGTCGACCTGCCGCGCTTGAAAAGAAGCACTTTTATCGGCTAGACCGAGGAGACTGTAAAAGATAGGGCCCGCCGCATTCACAGACAAATCCCCCCCCCACGCTTGATGCGAATAAGCATTCGATTCTGCACAATTGTGGTGCAACTCTCTTTTAGCGTGAACAGCCTCGAAAGACCTAAGGTCACAATGCACCGGTGAACTGAAAACAAGGGGCTTAGCGTTGCGAGTGGCCCATTTTGCGCTGACCGCTTTCATCAAGTTTCGCGGGCCACAGGCCTTCAGGGACACTTATGAAAAGCCCGGGCGCTTGGCTAATCAGACTGTAGGTGACCCAGCCACTTTTGGCTGCCCTTCCATCGACTGCGGTGGGACCGCCATCCTGGCTGTGCGGTCATGCAAATAAACGGTCGCAGATTGCGAATCCCAGCTGGCTATTGGGCGACCAAAGCAGAGCGTCTCGAACTGGCCTGAACCAACTCCAAGAACCGCCTGTGCACCGCGCTATCTCGGGTCAACTCAGGATGAAATGTCGCCGCCATGACGTTGGCTTTTCGCACCAGCACGGGCTTGCCGCCATATTCCGCTAGAACTTCAATCCCCGGACCGACACTATCAATCACAGGAGCGCGAATGAAAACCATCTCCATGGGTAGGTTCGTCAACCTGCTCGGACCAAAAAAGACGTTGCTGGCGAGTTGCCGGCCATAGGCGTTGCGTAAAACGGTCATGTCCAGCAAACCCAAAGAGGCTTGCGCCGGATTCTTGACATTGGTCGCGAGCAGAATCGCGCCAGCACAAGTTCCAAAGATAGCCCCTCCAGCCGTGGCGAAACTGCGGATGGCATCAAACAATCCCTCTTCCTGCAAGAACTGCAGTTGTGTCGTGCTCTCCCCGCCAGGCAGGATAAGACCGTCACATCCGCCGAGATCAACGGGCGTGCGGACCTCGAGAGTTTCCGCCCCGAGAGTATCGAGCATTTCGGCATGCGCGGCGAAGTCACCCTGTACCGCCAAAATCCCTATCTTCACGTCATTAACTCCGTCGAGCTGCAGTTCGAAGGGCACGGCGTCGCCCTGCCCGTTCAAAAAAGGGACCAATCATCTATACCAATCTCTCACCATCCACGCGTCGAGAGCATGTCCTTCTCTTCAAGCTGGCGCACATCGATCCCGCGCATCGCCTCGCCAAGATCCTCACATGCCTCAAGCACCGCTTTCGGATCGTCAAAGTGCGTCGTAGCTTTCACCACGGCCTTAGCCCGTGCTTCCGGATCACTAGACTTGAATATCCCCGAGCCCACAAAAACGGCCTCCGCACCAAGCTGCCGGACAAGCGCCGCATCCGCGGGAGTTGCAATGCCGCCTGCGGAAAAATTTGGCACAGGCAGCTTCCCGGTCTTGGCAATCTGCCGAATCAGATCGAGCGGCGCGCCGAGTTCCTTCGCCTCGTGCATCAGCTCGTCTTCGCGCAGCATTGTTAGCTTTTTCATCTGGCTTACGATGGTACGCATGTGCCGCACAGCTTCCACCACGTTGCCGGAGCCAGCCTCGCCCTTCGTGCGAATCATCGCCGCGCCCTCGGCGATGCGGCGCAATGCTTCGCCGAGATTCCGCGCGCCGCAAACGAACGGCACGCGGAAGTCATGCTTCCAGACGTGGTTCTCTTCGTCGGCGGGCGTCAGCACTTCGCTCTCATCGATGAAGTCCACCTCGAGCGCCTGAAGCACTTCCGCTTCGGCAAAATGTCCAATGCGCACTTTGGCCATCACCGGTATGGTGACGGTCTGCATGATCTCGCGGATGATCTTGATCGAGGCCATCCGCGCCACGCCGCCTTCTTTACGAATGTCCGATGGCACACGCTCCAGGGCCATGACGGCGCACGCTCCGGCGTTCTCCGCAATCCTGGCTTGCTCGGCGTTGGTCACGTCCATGATGACGCCGCCCTTGAGCATCTCCGCCAGGCCGACTTTCACCCGCCATTGGTTTGCCATACCGTCTGCAGCGCCGCTGCCATTCACTTTCTTCGCGTCCATGTCACTTCTCCTCTCGGTCCAAATGTCTCGGTGTATTTCTCGCCGCCAAAATAGTATGTACTGCCTACCTTTAACTGCTGCGCGCTTCGCTCGTGGCCTTTTCTTTCTGGCCGATCACCACAAATCTTCCTGTGCCTTTGGCCAGCACTTCACCGGCGCTATTCCGAATCTCTCCAACGAGGAACAAATTGCGTCCTTTTACCTCCGTCTCGTAGCCTTCGACGACGATCTCCTCGTCCACTTTTACGGGCTTCAGGTATTGGACCGTCAGTTCCGCGGTTACCGCGCGAACCTCGCGAAACCGGCAGACTTTGCCCATGGCCTCGTCCAAGAGCGTGGCAATGATCCCGCCATGAGCCATTCCTCCGCCGCCTTGGTACGCCTGACCCAAAATAAACCGTCCTACGATCCGGCGGTTGACGTTGTCCTGCATAAACGTCAACTTCATGCCCAAATCGTTGGCTCCGCCGCAGCCAAAGCACTTGTTCGTCGGGTTCGGCGCTAATGCAATCGTGTCCGTCAAATTCGGCCAGCTCCGTTTTTCTTTACTTTCCCGCTTCCGGGCCTAGAGGCCACATTGCGATTCATACCAGCGCAACGCGGCTGCGTTCGGCACGCCGCACGCCGCGCTGCCGCTTGCGCATCTCCACGCGCAAGACCTCTGCCAGCGTTGCCACGCCGCGGGCAATTTGCTTTTCATCCAGTCCCGCGTAGCCGAGTCGCAGCGTATTAGGCAGGGGGTTCTGCACATAGAAGTAGCGGCCTGGCGCGAAGAGAACTCCGCGTTCTTTCGCGTGAATCAAGAGTTCGCTGGCGTCAAAGCCCGGCGGGAGTTCCAGCCACAAACACATACCCCCATCCGGACGCGTCCAGCGCGTGCCCTCGGGCATGTGCTTCTGAAGCACCTCGTCCAAAGCCAAGAGGCGCGAAGCGTAGACCTTGCGCATTTTCGCCAGATGCTTGCTGAACAATCCCCGCCGCAGAAACTCCGCGAGCGTTGCCTGGGCGAGTTGGTCCGTATGCAGATCGGTGGTCTGCTTGACGATGCGAAGGCGTTCGATGGCAGTCGCGGGAGCGACAATCCAGCCCACGCGCAGCCCCGGAAAAGCCACCTTTGCGAAGCTATCGATGTGAATGACGAGGTTCGCGCGGTCGATCTGCTTCAGGGAAGGCACGCGCTCGTCGCGAGCATGGAGCCGCGCGTAAATATGGTCCTCCACGATGGGCACCTGGTGGCGCCCAGCGAGTTCCAAGACTTTGCGGCGGGACGCCAG
>Ga0207046_10031_pt1 | contig 37599 bp, 32 predicted proteins | sample Alteio_BWMinCont_66_FD_153303 | JGI IMG/M metagenome (GOLD analysis project Ga0207046, IMG submission 153303) | Enriched cells from forest soil in Barre Woods Harvard Forest LTER site, Petersham, Massachusetts, United States -... | ecosystem: Environmental > Terrestrial > Soil > Temperate forest >...
AGGAGAAATGGCAGCGAGAGCGATATGGCCGTTGTTGGTGAGATTCTCGATGGAGAAAGTATCGAACGGCACGTGGCGGTTGCGTAGCACGATGGAATAGATGCCGTAGGCAGCAGCGGCAGCGATCAAGAGGACACCCAGAATACTAAGGCCGGTGCCGAATTTGTGTTTTCTTGCGGCTTCGACGATGACGGAACTGCCGGAGGGCGTCACTCTGGGTTTAGAGGAGGGCGGTTCGGAGGCGGCGGAGACGCGGGCGGCGGATCTTTGCGTGCTGGCGGGACGGCTGCCGGAATCGATTTCGCGCTGTAGTCTCTTGAGGTCGGCGCGCAATTCGGCGGCGACCTGGTACCGCATGTCGCGGTCTTTTTCGAGAGCTTTGTTGAGTATGCGCTCGAGTTCGGGGGGCACGTCGGGATTGAGAGTGACCGAGGGCACCGGGGCATTGCGAAGGATGTTGTCGAAAACGACGGCGCTGGTGGCGCCGGGGAAGGCCTGTTTGCCCGTCAACATCTGGTAGAGGACGGCCCCGAGGGAGAAGAGGTCGCTGCGGGCGTCGATCTCTTCGCCACGGGCTTGCTCGGGGGACATGTACTGGATGGTGCCGACGGCCATGCCAGGGCTGGTGAGCAGGGTGTTTACGGGAGAGTCGACGGTGTGGTCTGAACTATCGTCTGAGATTCGAGCGAGGATCTTAGCGAGGCCAAAATCGAGGATTTTGATTGTGCCAGTTTCCGTGACGAAAATATTCGCGGGCTTGATATCGCGATGGACGATGCCCTTCTTGTGAGCGGCATCCAGGGCGTCGGCGAGTTGGATGCCGATCTCGATAGTGCGATGGATAGGCAACGGACCGGATGGCAGGACTTTATCGAGGGAATCGCCGACGAGGAGCTCCATAGCGATGAAGGTGCGGCCGTCGTGCTCTTCGATGGCGTGGATGGTGCAGATTGCGGAATGGTTAAGAGCGGAGGCCGCGCGGGCTTCGCGAAGAAAGCGTTCGAGGGTTTGCGAGTCGCGCTCGTTCGCTTCCGGAATGAATTTGAGGGCCACGCGACGGCCGAGCTTGGTGTCTTCGGCTTCATAGACGACACCCATGCCGCCGGAGCCGAGTTTTCGGAGGATCCTATAGTGGGCGACGGTCTCGTTGATCATGATTTTGGGTGCAAAGTGGATGTTAGACGGTCGGGGAATTTCGGTCAATGCGTACGGAGAGCTCGGTTGTGTCTTAATTGCCCTCGATCAGAGAACTGTCGAGCGCACCACCAGGAAGCCGCAGGCCTGGCACAATTTGCGTGCTCTTCGCTACCCGGACGGCTCCCGGGATACGCTGGAAGAGGCCCTGCTATCGAATGGGGCAGGCTGGTGAAGCTTTGACGATTGAGAAGCAAGCGTTTGAGATTAATCCGCAAAACCCTGAGGTGCGGACACGTCTCGATCACTTCCGCGAAGCCGCGGAGCAGGCTACCCGACAAGCTTGCTCTCGCCAACCTTGAAGGCCTGTTCGGGTCCATCTCGCCGAGGGCGGGCCAGCCCCGCCCCAACAGGGTCTTACCGGCTTCGAGATGGTTCGGAGTCGCGCGGACGCTTCAGCTTTTGGGAGCGTAGTAGCCTTTGCGGGCCAGGACTTTTAGGTCGTGGTTGGCTAGGTCAATTTTGATTTTGCGAAATTTGCCGTCGCGGGCGGAGTTTGTTGGATAGTAGCCGAGGGTGTATTGGCTGCGGAGCTCTTCGGAGATTTGGTCGAAGGCTTCTTGCAGATGCTTTTCGGAATTGACGACGATCATGCGGCCGCCGGTTTCGTCGGTGATTTTTTTGGCGATGCTGGCGTTGGCGCCGTAGTGCGGGTCGTAGACGAGAAGGATGTGCACCACCGTGTCCGTGCGCTGTGCGGCTTCGATGGCTTCTTCAACACGGACTTTGCTGCCGTTGTCTTCGGCGTCGGTGAGGACGACGACGGCTTTGCGGCCGGCTTCTGTCGAGAGCTTTTCGTTGCAGGCGAGATACAGGGCGTCGTAGAAATTGGTGCCTTTGGAGCCCGATTGGGGGATCGTTCCGGGTGTGACCATGCCCCCTCCACCGCCTGTGTTGATTTGGGCTTTGCGAATAGCACGATTGAGCTGGGAGCGGTCGTCGGTGAAGTCGGAGAGCAGGTCCACGTCGAGGTCGAAGGTCATCACCATGGCTTCGTCGCCCTTGCGCATGACGCGGTTCAGGAAGCTGCTGGCTCCGTCCTGGATGGCGCCTATCATGTATTGTTCGCTGCCGGAGGTATCCATGAGCAACCCAAGAGTGATAGGGAGCGTCACTTCTTTAGAGAAGAAAGCGATCTTTTGGTCCTGATTGTCTTCGGCGACTTTAAAGTCGTCTTGCTTGAGGTCGGTGACGATGCGCTTGCTTTTGTCCCGGACGGTGACGAAGAGGTTGACCAGGTTAACGCTGGTCTTGATGGTGGGGCCTTGAGCGGTGGGCTCTTGCGGCAGCGCTGGGAGGGCCATGGCGGCGGCAAGAACGGGCGTGACGCACAGTGCTGCGAATTTCCTAAGAGAAGGCATGTATACTTTCCTCGACGAGAGTTTCCCGGCTGGAACTGGCAAGCTGGGTTCTTCGCCCGGTAAGATGCTAGCAAGAGGTACGATGGATGCGTCGCCGGGAGAGCGGGCGGCGGTGCCAGCGCTGACTCCGGGAGGAAGTTTGGCCCTAGGAATATGAAAAGTCTACGAAAAATCGCGGGTATGACCAGTGTTTTGTTCTTCGTGGCACCAGCTTTGTGGCTTGGATTTGCCGCGCGTACACGTCAAGAGGCGGCTCCGGTCGCTCAGGAGCCAGCCGCGCCGCCGCCGGACAATGCTCGGCTCAGTGAGGCGCGAGCGAAGATTACGGTCAACGCCAATTTGGTGGTGCTGCCGGTGACCGTGAAGGACCGGGCTGGAAGGCTTGTGCCTGATTTGGGCAAGGATGAGTTTCGTGTGCTCGAAGACGGCGTGGAGCAAAGAATCGACGTGTTTACGACGGAGGGTTTCCCGCTGTCGATGGTCATACTGATCGACAACGATCTGAAAAAAGGGGACGCCCAGGAGGTGCAAGACAGCCTCGACGCCATCGTGGGAACCATGAGTGACCTCGATGAGGCATTTGTTTGCCGCTTCGACCAGTTCTTTCACCCCGGCAAGGGATTTACCAGCGACCAGGACAAGCTGCTTACAGAACTCAGAAGGACCAAGCTGGATAGTCACAGCGGGGTGATGTCCCCCGGCGGACCGTTCAATGGGCCTACCATTAACGGGCACAATCCAGACGGTTCACCGCCGATCCCTGAATCCACACGGACCATCTTTGCGCAGCCGACCAAGGCGCTGGACGATGCCGTGTTCGGCGCGGCGGAGCTTTTGAAGAACCGTCCGCGCAACCGGCGCAAGATAATCTTTATTGTGAGCGATGGCGTCAACGGGGGAAAGAAGTACAACACCAATACTTACGACACTACCGTCAAGGAGGTACTGGGCCACAGCATCTCGGTGTTCGGAGTGGGTGTGGGAAGCGCGTTCTACGACCGCAGATTTGAGCGGCTCTCCGAATACGCGCACGCCACGGGTGGGGATGTGTATTACGCGGCGAAGAAGGAATCGCTGCAGGATCTTTACTCGAGGATAACGGAAGAGGCCCGCAACGAGTACACGCTGGCGTATGTGCCGCGGGAGACGAATAAGGCCAAGGACTACCACGACGTGGAAGTGCGCGTGAAGCGGGAAGGGCTGACGATTCTGACTCGCAACCGCTACTACACCGGCGGAATCGCGCAATAAGGAGAAAAGTTTAGCTGCGCGCCGGAATTCTCTTGACAGTGGCTCGCCGCACTCGTATACGGAGCGAGATGGCATGGCGGGCAGCGCTCGGCATGGCCTTAAGACTGCATACTCCGTGGTCCATGGGGACTGCGCGTGAAAGGAGCTTGACGATGAAGAAAAAGGGAAAGAAGGACGACGCTAAGGTACCGAAAAAGGGGAAGTAGGAGGTTTTCGACAAGATTCGGTTGGTTGGGGCGCCGCCCGGTGGGTGGTGCCCTTTTTTTATTGCTTCCGGGCCGCATGGTCGCGGCTATTCTCGAACGGGGGGTTGCGGACTAACTGCTAAGTGCTTCTTCATGGGCGGGGCAAATCGATTTGTAAGCGCAGCTTCGGCAAAGGTAGCCCGGTTTCGGAGGGAAGTGGCCAGCGCGGATGTCGGCGGCGGCTTCCAGCACGATTTTTTGGGCCTCGTCGAGTTGTTTGGCGTCGCGAGTGGTTACCTGGATCTGGTTGTCTTGGAGGTAGTGGAACACCAGGCGGACGGGGTTCCATTCGAAGATCTCTTTGGCGGCCAGGGCGTACAGGCTGAGCTGCAAATCTTTTTTGGCGTCGACGTCTTTTTTGGGCTTGCCGGTTTTGTAGTCGATGATTTCGACGTCTTTGCGGCCGAGGGAATTTACCTGGTCCATTCGTCTGATGATGGTGACGTTGTCCTCCATCGGTAGCGCAAAGGATTTTTCCAGTTCGAGGACCCGCGGCGCGTCTTCGAGCAGTGCGGCGTGGAAAGTACGCAACTGTTCGAGGCCATCTTGCTGGTAGCCCTTTTCCTGGTAGTCGTCTTCAAAACCTGCGGACGTCCACTCGGTTTCGAAGATGCGCGCCACCTCTTCGAAGGGGAGTTTTATGCCTTTGCGGAAATGCTCGATGAAGCGCTTGATGGTGGTGTGCATCACGCTGCCGAAGCTGAGCACGGCCTTGGGGCCTTCTTTCAGGCCCCAGGAACGGCTGAAGAGATACTGTTGCGGGCAACTGCGGTAGCCGCTGACGGCCGATGGGCTCAACGTGAGCGGTTCGGGAGCGCGAGGGTGGAATTCCAGGGCCCAGTCGGCGATGCGAGAGAAAATTTTCGGAGGATCGGGGGCGACAGGAAAAAGTTCAAGTTCACCGGCAAATGAGGGTTCTTTTTTCCCGAAGGCCCGAGGTGCGGGCAGTTTTGGCTTCAGCTGCCGGATGTCGCGGCGCTTGATCGCGGGATCCATAAGGAGGTCTTCGATGAACACCGGTATCTTGCCCTTTTTTTCGGTGAGCGTTGTGAGCGTGAGGCGGTTTTTTGCGCGCGTTAGTGCGACGTAGAAGAGGCGGCGCTCTTCTTGAATGTGGAACTGCTCTGCGGGTTCGCCTTCTTTCATGAGAGCGGCGGGGAATTCGAAGACGCGGGAGCGTTCCGTGGTTGGAAACTTTTTGTTATTGATGCGGAGAAGGAAGACTTGCGGAAACTCGAGGCCTTTGGCTCCGTGGACCGTCATCAGCTGGACGGCATCGCCGGGGAAGTCTTCTTCTAGACTGATCACGCCGCCAGCTTGGGAGTAGTAGTCGAGATACTCGACAAATTCAGCGAGGCTTCGCGTGTCGCTCTTGCGCTCCCACTCTTTGGCGAACTCCGAGAGGCGCGTGACGTACTTACGGTCTTGCGGGCTGGCGCGTTCTGCTACTTCCAGCCACTCGAGAAGAGCAGCAAGAATTTCGCGGGCCGTGCGGCGGCGGAGCCGTTTGCGTTGCTCGAAGAGGAATTCAAGCAGTTGGGCCAACGCGCCGGGTGAGGAATCGAAAGGGAGTTGCGTCTGCGGAGCTTCGAGCATGTCATAGAGCGCTTTTTTCCCTTTTCTGGCGCGCTCGGCGAGGCGCACGAGGTCGACGGGTTCGAATCCCCAGGCGGGCGCCGCTAGCACCCGGGCGCAGGAAAGGTTGTCGAAGGGACTGGCAATCAGGCGCAAGTAGGCCAGGACGTCTTTGACCAGCGGGTGATCGAGGATAGAGAGGTTGCTGATGACGAAAGGGATTTTGTGGCGGGAGAGTTCTTCGACGAGATCGTCGCGGTGTGCATGCTGGCGGTAGAGGATGGCGAAGTCGCGCCACTTGCACCCAGCGGCGCGGAGGCGCTCGAGTTCGCTGACGAGCCAGCGGGCTTCGTCGTGTTCGGTTTCCAGCTCGACGAGGCGGATTTTTTCGCTCTCTTCTTTGTTGGCGTTCAGGACCTTTTTGGGGAAATCGGCGGTTGTCGTGTTCATCCCAATGACTTGCGTGGCTACCCGGAGAATGTTGGGAGTGGAACGATAATTCTCTAGGAGCGAGATACGGAATGGCGTGGAGTCCTGGCCTCCCTTCCAGCCGGCGAAGCGCTCCAGGAAGAGTTTGAAGCTGCCGAAAGAGGCGCCGCGGAAGCGGTAGATGGCTTGGTCATTGTCGCCGACGGCCACGATGTTTTTTCTGTCTCCGGCCAGAAGCTCGAGGAGGCGAAGCTGCGCGATGTTGGTGTCTTGAAATTCGTCGACCAGGATGAAGCGGTATTTTCCCTGGAGCGCGTCGCGCAGCGCGACGTTGGTTTCGAGAAGCTCTACGGCACCGGTGATGAGCGAGCCAAAAGAAACGCGTTTTTTTTCGCGCAGCAAATCTTCGCTGGCGCGGTAGGCGCCGGCGATTTCCTGCTGGAGGGCGACTTCCTCGGCGCGTTCCTTGAAAGTGTCCTCGTCGAGAGCCGCGCGGTCGGTTTCTAGTTGAGCGGCTAAGCCGTCAGCGTAGCGCTGGTAGTCCCGACAGGAGACTAGCTCGTCTTGACAGCGCGAGAAGAATTCGACGAAGTCGTTTAAGAACTGGCCGGGATCGGCGAGGCGGCGGTACTTGTTGAGTTTGAGGCGCTCGAGATTGCGGCGGAGAAGAATCCAGTGATCGACTTTGTCGATCATCAGGCGTTCGGGCGCGGCTTCCTTCAGAAGGTTCTCGCAGAAGGCGTGGAAGGTGGCCAGGGTGACATTTTTTCCACGTTCGCCGGCGGCGCGTACGACGCGGGCTTTCATCTCCCCGGCTGCTTTGTTTGTGAAGGTGAGGCCGAGAATGTTCTCGCCGGAAAGGGCGTCGTCGGTTTCTAGGAGGTGGCGGATGCGTTCGATGATCACGCGAGTCTTGCCAGTCCCGGCGCCCGCAATGACCAGGAGGGGCCCCTCGCCGTGAGTGATGGCGCGGCGTTGGGCTTCGTTGAGCTTCAGCCCGGTTTCCGCCGGTGGATTGAGATCGAACAGAGTGGCCATGATTTAAGAAGGTTAGCCGATATTGGGGCAGACGGGAAACGGGGTCAGCAGTTTGGAGAATTCATTCTAAGATCGATTGTCGCGACACGCCTTTGTGATTCCTTACCTGCCTGGAGTTCTCGTTACTGTGCCAGCTTTCAATGTTCTGTGTGCGGAGACGGGAATACGCCCGGTGTGCTGGTGTTTCGAGCTGACGAATAATGTGACTTCCAGTTTGATGAACTTCGAGATAGCTCCATGCGCGCGAAGCAGCTTCTAGCCTCGCTACATTTGGTTTCAAGGCGCGTTCAGTTTTGTTTCGAAGCGAAAAGAGTAGAGCGCGCCGAGAGCGCACCGGCCGCAGTTTTGGCGTTAATCTCTGCGGATTTGCCGCGCGGTACGCTGAGTGATTCCCACTTTCCGGTTTTGCTGAAAGTAAGATGCTTGGCGAGAAACAAAATCTGGCCCACGTGATGAGCGTAGTGAGCGATCTGGCGGTTGATGGCTTGCATGACGGAGTGCGGCTCGCTACGAATCGTGACGGTTCGCGTGAGATCAGACTCCGCGAGCGGTTCGAGCGCATCGAAGAGATATTTCCAGCCGCGTTCCCACATTTCGATTACTTCGGTGCGGGTAGCGGGTGGAGTCTCAAATTCCGTGTCGCGGTTGCGGTCGGGTTTTTCGCCATCGGTGGTCAAGAAATCGAGCCAGCGCGAGCGCATGTTGCCGGACATGTGCTTCACAATGATGGCGATGGAATTGGATTCCGTGTCTAGGGTGATGAACAGGGCTTCGTCTGGGCACTGCGCCATGGCCCGGTCGGCCAACTTTTTGTAGTAGCGAAATAGGCCGATGGAATCTTGCAAATAGGAGCTGTTGAGCTGGTGGGGCATGAGGAATATTCTGTTCTGTCGGGAGCGCTTGTCAACGACCATTCGAGGGAATGCGCTCACGCCGAAGGGTTCGCGCGCGGTGATCCCGAGGATGGGGTGGCGGAAAATAATGCTTGACATTTCGCCTTTTGTTCGCCTACTATTCTGGCTCTGAATTTCGATTCCGCATGGGAGGCCGACATGACCATTGGACAAACGATGCTGCCTGAATTTGACCAGGAGATGCAGAGCACGCGCAAGGTGCTTGAGCGCGTGCCCGACGACAAGTGGGATTGGAAGCCGCACGAGAAGTCCGGGACGCTGGGCTGGCTTGCGGGGCACGTCGGCACGGTACCTGAATGGATTGCGATGACCATCAAAACCGAAGAGCTGGATTACGCGCCTGTCGGCGGCCCGACGTACCAGCCGCCGAAGATCACCAATCGGGCGGAGCTCCTCGCGGCCTTTGAAAAAGGGAGTGCGGAAGCTCGAGCGGCTCTTGCCAGCGTGAGTGACCAGGACATCGTGAAGGGCTGGAAGCTGCTTGCGGGTGGCAAAGAAATCTTTACCTTGCCGAGGGTCGCTTGTATTCGGGGCATGTGCATGAATCACATGATTCATCATCGGGCCCAGTTGACGGTCTATTACCGATTGGTTGGCGTGCCGGTTCCCGGGCTATACGGCCCGAGCGCGGACGAAGGCATGCCGGATTCGACAGCGGCGGCCGCAAACTAAAAGCACCTTGAGGCGAGACGGGTGTTGCCCGTCTCGCCTGTTCTTTCATCTTTTGCCGCCGCGACTGCTCCGGGCGCAACGTTGTATAATGGTGTGCGTTGTTCCTCCGGAGGTTTACCACGCACATGGAAACTCCTGTCATTCTCTCTGCTGTACGTACGCCCATCGGAAAATTCCAGGGCGGATTGGCTGGATTCTCGGCTATTGAGCTTGGCGGCAAAATTGTCGCCGAAGCTATACGGCGCGCGGGGATCGATCCCCAGGAAGTGGATGAGGCCATCCTCGGCAATGTGGTGCAGGCGGGACTCGGGCAAAATCCTGCGCGGCAGGCGGCGCTTAAGGGTGGCTGTGCTCCGCGCGTGGCCGCAATGACGATTAACAAAGTTTGCGGCTCGGGGTTGAAGTCGGTAGCGTTGGCCGCGCAGGCCGTACAGCTTGGTGAATCGGAAATGGTCGTGGCTGGCGGGATGGAGTCGATGTCCAATTGCCCGTATCTGCTCCCGCAAGCGCGGACGGGCTACAGAATCGGCGACGGCAAGCTCGTGGACTCGATGATCAACGACGGGTTGTGGGACGCGTATGAGAACTTTCACATGGGGATGACGGGCGAGCTGGTGGCCGAGAAATACGGGATCACTCGCGAGGAGCAGGACCGGTTTGCGGTGGAGAGCCACCAAAAGGCCATTCGCGCGCGAAAGTCCTGTTTTTTTGAAGGGCAGATTCTGCCGATCGAAGTGCCGCAGAAAAAGAGCGAGCCGAAGGTCATCAAGTACGACGAATCGCCGCGCGAAGACACTTCCATGGAAGCGCTGGCCAATTTGAAGCCGGCGTTCAAGAAAGACGGCACGGTGACCGCGGGGAATGCTCCTGGAACGAACGACGGAGCAGCGGCGTTGATGGTTACCAGCGAGCGGAACGCGGCCCGCCTGGGTAAGCAGCCGATTGCTCGGATCGTGGCGCAGGCGGTTAGCGGCGTGGAACCGAAATGGGTGATGATGGCGCCGGTGGACGCGGTGGAGAAATTGCTCGCGAAGACCGGCTGGGACCGCGACCAGGATGTGGACCTTATCGAGTTGAATGAGGCTTTTGCGGTTGCGGCGATTGCGGTGACGCGGCAACTGCGGCTTAATCCCGAGAAAGTGAACGTGAACGGTGGCGCGGTGGCCTTGGGCCATCCGATTGGAGCGAGTGGCGCACGCATCCTGGTAACCCTTCTTTATGAATTGCAGCGGCGCAACCTAAAGCGCGGCATCGCTGCGCTTTGCCTCGGCGGAGGCAACGCCGTCGCCGTCGCCGTGGAACGCTATTAGGATGAAATATTGCCCGTTATGTGCAGCCGAGTATCGCCGAGGCCACCAGGTATGCGCGAATTGTGCAGCACCTTTAGTAGACTCACTCGATGCGGCCGAAGTCGCGGACAACCGTGCCCGACTTTTTTGGATCGGCAAAGATCTGCAAGAATTTGAATTGGCCGCCGCCGCCCTCCGCGAAGCGGGAATTCCTGCAAACGGGGTGGAGGGCCTTAGCGGAATTGTTGGCGCCCTACTCAAGTCCGAGTCCAAGATTTATGTCCTCGAAGGAGATTTAGAGCGAGCATTGGAAGCTGCCACAAAGGCCATAGCAAGCCGCCAGCGTGGTTTTGGCTCCATCCAGACCTGTCATGCTTGCTGTGCAGATTGTTCTGCATCCTTAACTGTCTGTCCCAAGTGCAAAGCCGTTCTTTTCATTGAGCCGCAGAAAGACGCCATTAAGGGCTTGGTCGAGGAGACTCCTGCACCGAGCCGCATGAATTACTGTCCGCTATGCGATGCGGAATACACCGCCAGTCACACGCGCTGCACTGTTTGCGGAGTGGAACTCGTTTCTGAAGAGCTGCGCGGACGGCCTCTTGACGAACGTCAACAGAACGAGCGCATCGTGATGGTCTGGCGAGGAGGCGATCCGCTGGCCGTAAGCGAGGTGGTCAACCGTTTGCGCGAAGCCGGAATCCGCCATCACGTTCATGCCACCAATGATCACCTCGTTTTTGAACTGGGCATGCCTCGGCCGAAATACGCCGTCCGTGTGTTCGCCTCCGACGTATCCAAAACGACGGAACTCCTCGCGGACATTCGCGAGAGTCTTCCGTTTGGGCTCAGTTTCACGCCCGTCCCCGAGGAAGAACCAACGGCATTCAAAGGACGACCCACCGAACCCTGGAACCCCGCTGCTGCTACGGTGGAAATCTGGAGCGGTGAAGACGCTTCGCTGGGAGAACTGCTAGAGGCGTGCCTGAGAGAAAATCTCATCGGCGCTCGCTGCGCCGGGCGCGAACCCGGGACGCTGCGCTTGTTCGTGACGGCTCACGACGAAGTTGCCGCCCGTGAAATTATCCGCGAAGTCCGCGAAGCTACGCCCCCTGCTTGAGTGCCTCTCGGGCCGTTGGGGGTGGCATGGCAAAGATTAATTCGCTCGGCCGGGATGTGACACACTGCGGATTCTGTTCAGTAGCGCTACTAGATTTGGACAGTCTTGGTCAGAGATGGCGGTGAATTTCAAACCCAGTCCGCCGCTCGGAACCAGATGCCGCACTTCAGCCTCGACCCTTATGTTTCCTTCCTGGACGAGAAAATCAAGTTGGGCTTTCACGCCCACGGTTTGCGGAATTGGCGTGGAGAGAAACAGCCCGCCTACACTTAAATCGGAAATGCGCGAAATGTCTTCGGCCCCGCCACAGCGCCAATACGCCCACACCCCGTCCGGTATCGCGACGCGTGAACTGAGTCGTCTGGAATAGACTAATCTTGCAAGCGCGGCTCCCATGAATCACCTCGGGCTTGGGGAACCGTGAGCCTAGTGAAAAAAGCAAACAACGGGTCGCTAAGCCAGTCCAGAACCTAGTCGGTTCGAGGTGAGCAAGCCATCCGGTGAATACCTTAAAGTTTTTCGGAATTTGCCTGAGAATCGTGGAGGGGCGGTCGCCGCGATAAAACCATGCGCTCGGAACGTCCGACGCGCCGGGCATACGCGACACGCAGGCGTTACAAAGCGCATAAACTGGCTCGTCCCCAAAACGGACCTATGGGTGGGCAGCCCAAAAGTAAAACCTCTTCGTTGTCCTCCGCTGAGGTAGGGCGGTTGCGGGAGCAACCCACCGAAGAGACCGGACCAAGATCCGGCTCCCTGGCAATCCTCGCCTTTAAGGGCCTTTTGGGGCGAGGAGGATGTCAAAAGCTGGATTTCGGGACAGGGAGCTCCGCGCTGCTTGGCGCCGGCGTTCCCAGCTCGTACGCGCAGTACGGGCAGAACTTGTCGGTTTCGACCACTTCGCGTTTGCAATTGGGGCAAGAGGGGTGGAGGTTGCATTTGCAGTTGGGGCAGAAGTTGAAACGCCCCCCTACACTCGTACCGCATTGCGGGCAGGGATAAGGCAGTGGCTCACGCATCAGAAAATAGACCATGAAGCCGATGATCAGGTAGCCCGGCAAAAGGATGATCGCGAGAAGCGTCCACAGAGCTGAGTTCATGCCGCGGCGCTTGGAGTCGCGGTTCACGTAAGCGATGAGAAAGATCACTGTGGCCAGGCACAAGGAAGCGGCGGTGATGATTCCGGCGAGCGCCAAAGAAGCGAGCGCCGGGTTATCTCGTAGTTCATACGGAAACATCACATTTCCGTACGGCTCGTGCCTTGCCGCCAGGTTTACATAGAGCGCGATGCCCTGCGCAATGAGGAAGAGCACGAAGACGCTCGCTACCAGCCAGCGCGGGATGATGCTGAACTCGTCCCAGAAGCGGAGGTTCTCCTTTCTCCGGCGGAGACGGTTGAGCCGCTTCCTCTCGTTGAACGAAGCGCTGACCTTTTGTTGGTAGTCCGACATACGATTTCCTCTCTCAAACTCCAGGGTTGGTGCTGTCAATCAGGCCGATCATTCTCGTGAGCCAATCTGAGGTTTTCCATCAGTACGACCGCCGCGGCGATTAAAGCGGGGATCGTCCACCAAAGACCAAAACCCATTTCCCAGACCAGCCGGGGCATGCCGAGGTGTTCTCCTGCCCACTCGAAAGCGCGCCAGACGTAAGGCGCCGCGGCGATGCCGAGCGCCCAGGACATAACGCACATGATCCAGAGGAGGCGGCGCCTGGGTTCGCGTTCGCGCATTTCTTGCGCACGCAATTGCACGCGGAACTGTGTGCGTTCGGCGAGTCCGCGAGGGAGGAGAACTGGCAGGCCTCGCAATGCGCGCAGAGCGGCGGTCGTTTGCTGCGCCACTTGGGCGCAGACCGGGCACTCGCCCAGATGTGCGGCGAGCCAGTCGCGCTCGGTTTGGGAGATTCCTTCGATGCGCTCTTGCGCGATCAGCTTTTCGGCGCGGTCATGGAGATTTTTGTTCATGCCGCGCCTCCTTGCATGGCGCCACGCAGCGCTTCGAGGCCGCGATAGAGGCGCGACTTTACAGTGGAGAGCGGTGCGGCTAGGACCCCGGCGATTTCTTCGAGTCCGAGGTCTTCCTGAAATCGGAGAACCAAAACTTCGCGATAGACGGTGGGAATGCGATCGAGTGAGGCGTGGACACCCGTTTTTTCTTCGGCGGTCAGGACCAGATGCAGAGGCGAGGGTTGATTCAACGCGGCAAACTCCATTGGCGCGCCTTCTTCCGGGTCGGTCAACGCGTCGAGGCTTTGCACTTTCTTCTGGCGCTGCCAATCGATCACCAGGTTGCGCGCAATGCGGAAAAGCCAGGCTTCAAATTTGTATTTGCCGTCGTATTGATGGCCGCGCTCGAGGACGCGGATCCAGGTCTCCTGGAAGAAGTCCTCCGCGCGCTCGCGGCTGGAAGTGAGATAGAGCAAATAGCGGAACAGGCGGTATTGATACTGCTCGATCAGTTGATCGAGGAGATCAGGGTCGCGGCGCTTTAGCCCTTGGGCGAGGGCTTTGTTGTCGTCGGCCATTCGTGTGGAGAAGAGAAGAATCGACCTCGCTGGTGCCGCGGTCAGGGTTGTAAATGTCGCGCTCATTCTACAGGGTATACGGCAGCGCGAGGCAAAAAGACGCATGGCCGGGCGGCCTTCCAACTCGCTTAGGTTTCAATGGGTTACCGGCCGCAGCGGGTATGGTCTGTCGGGCTGGACGCGGTGTAGTAGACTCTTCCCTCACTGCCATGTTCTGTCCCGTTTGCAAGGCCGAGTATCGACAAGGGTTTACGCGCTGCGCGGATTGCGACGTCGATCTTGTCTATGAATTGCCGGCTGCGGCCATCGTCCTCCTTGAAACCTTCGATCCAGGCAACCCCGAGGAAGATCCCTTCTGCTCTTTTTGGAAGGGTGATGATCCGAGAATTCATGCAGAACTCTGTGCCTTGCTTGGCGAGCAGGATATCCGCCATAAGACCATCCGGAGGCAAGACCATCTTTTCAATTGGAACACCAGGAGCGCATTCGAAATCGGCGTCCCGTTTTCGCAATTCGACCGGGCGGAAGGCGTAGTCAAAGACGCCTATGGTGGCGAAAACGAGCCAGTTTCCGAGGAGGTCCGAGTGCCCCTGGAGCTGCCGGAGCTCGTCGAACCAAGGGAATTGCGTCCGGCCTGGGATCCCAAGCGTTGGTATCCTGAAGACGCTACCGTAGAGATTTGGGAGGGCGACCAGCAGGAGATGGGGGAATTGCTGGTGGCGTCGCTGGTCGAGAATCATATTCACGCGCGCGTGGCAGAGACGAAGGGAGTGTATGGGCTGTTTGTCTTGCCCGGGGACGAAACGCGGGCCCGGGAAATTGTGCGCGAAGTGGTCGAGGGGGTTCCGCCGGAGGGAAGGCTGGGATGACGCTGCTGCGCTTGCGCCGTGGCCATTCCAGACGGGGGGTCTTAGCGCGCTTGCGTTCTGTTTCTGGGTCGTGATTGGATGTATCCTTAGCGCCTAATCAACGGTCGAAGCTGCTCGCATGGAGGAACTCATGACTTCAGGTCCGGGACCGCAAGGGTCGCTGATTATGTTGTGGGCGGGGGAAGACCCGGCGTTGCACTCGTCGTTGCTGGAGGAATTGGAGGCTGCGGGCATTCCGTTTGTCGACAAGCCCACCGGGGATGATGAAGTCGCACCGACGGCGGATACTCTTCCCATCGATTGGAAAGCGCGATTCGGGTTTGAAGTGGCCGTGCCCTCGTCGAATCTGGCTGCGGCCGAGAAGATTCTCGAAAAGTTGCTGGACGAAGAGCCCGTGGATATGGAGCTCTCGGCCGATAACTCCCTGGACCCCGACTCAGCGGAGCTGAAACCATCCCACTTGGGCGCGACTACTTGCGCAGTTTGGTCTGGCTCCGATGGAGCACGCGCTGGTTTCTTGAGCCAGGCGCTGAAGGAAAATGAAATTCCGGTGCGCCTCGAGACGCATGGAAGCGAAACGACTGTGTATGTTCCGCCGGAAGAGGAAATGCTGGCGCGGGAGATTATCCGAGAGATAGTCGAAGGCGCTCCGCCAGCGTGACGCGGTGTTCTGCCCTCTTTGCAAAGCCGAATTTCGGAGTGGCTTTACGCAGTGTAGCGATTGCCACATGCCTCTGGTTGTGACTAAGCAAGAAGCAGACCGGCAAACCGTAACGCGCGTGTGGAAAGGGGGCAACAAATCTGAATTCGAGTCTGTCCTTAGCGCATTACAGCAGGCGCAGATTCCGTTGCTATTTCGAGAGCACCTGAATGTTCGGTCTGCAGTTCCATCAACATTTCTCGGCCTCGCCCGTCGTCGCCGGCAGGCCACCTACGATAGTGAATTCGAGGTTAAGGTACTGGGAAGTGATGCTGACCGAGCCCAACGAGCGGTTCTCCGCGCCGTTCGCGAGACGGAAAACGGCTAGTGCCGTTCGAGAGACACTCGGCTTGACCGCGACCGAGCGCAGAGAGCATCCTTTACTTCCTTAACTTCATTTACCTCATCTATTTCGGCTGTTCGGAGGCTTTGACCTTGTCGATCGAGGCAATCAAGACCGTGGCGGTGCTGGGCGCAGGAACGATGGGGAACGGCATCGCGCATGTGTTTGCGCGGTCGGGGTACAAAGTGATCTTGCGGGACGTCGAGCAGCGCTTCCTGGACCGCGGGTTGGAGACGATTGGCAAGAATCTGGACCGAGAGATTGAGAAGGGCAGGCTTGCCCAAGCCGAGAAGGGAACCGCGCTGGCGCGGTTGCAGCCCGTTACTGATATGGCGGCGATTGCGGCGGCTGATTTTGTAGTCGAAGCTGTGCCGGAGAAAATCGCGATCAAGCGGGCGGTGCTCGCCGAGGCGGATGGAATTTTGCGGCCGAATGTGATCCTTGCGAGCAACACGTCTTCCATTGCGATGACTACGCTTGCGGCGCTGACCAAGCGGCCCGACCGGTTTGTGGGCATGCACTTCATGAATCCTGTGCCGGTGATGGTGCTCGTCGAGGTGATTCGCGCGCTCCAGACGAGCGAAGTCACGTTTTCCATGACGATGGAGCTGGCCGCGAGGCTCGGCAAGACGCCGGTGGCGGTCAACGACGCGCCGGGGTTCGTCTCCAACCGCGTGCTGATGCCGCTCATCAATGAGGCGGTGTATTGCGTGCTGGAGGGCGTGGCGACTCCGCAAGCGGTCGATGCCGTGATGAAGCTGGGCATGAACCACCCTATGGGTCCGCTCGAGCTGGCCGATTTCATCGGACTCGATGTGTGCGTGGACATCATGCATGTGCTGCACGAAGGGCTCGGCGATCCGAAGTACCGGGCGTGTCCGCTGCTCAAGAAATACGTCGCCGCGGGATGGCTAGGGCGGAAGTCGGGCCGGGGCTTCTACAGCTACGCAAAATGAATTCGTCGAGGTGTCACCTCCATGGGCAACCGAGCAAGACTGGGGTTAGGTTGGTTGGATGCCTCGTCTTGCCGATTGCCATTCTCCTCTCTGTCGCTTCTCCGCCCTTTCCTCCGTGTCCCCATGGAAGCTACAAATGCTAGATCAGAACTGCAAGCCGGTTGCCGGAGAGCGAGTGCACTAAAATGGCTGGTCCCTCGTGACCAGGGCACCTTCGCCATCGAAGCCAAGACGGTTGTCGCTGGTTGGGCAGAATCTCCCAAACACACGGCCTAGGTTCGGCACGGGGATTGGATTTTAGAAAGGCTTTCTCAGCATGCTGATTCCAGCAATCCTAATACTTCGATGTATGCCTTTGTGTGTGTGCAGAATCAGGTTCGCGACTCTTCACGGGATGTTCAGCACTAAGACCTGTCCCATCACTGGTGTTACGCTCCGGTTCTTGCGGCTTAAGCTTAGTCCACCTAGGCGAATATAAGGCGAAAATACTATTTGCTTTTTGTTCGCCTTAATGCTATTTTGCTTCTCGCGGTTTTCAACAGGTGCCCGATGGGTTTGCTCTCGACTCTGGCGATAACTTGTCCGGAACATGCTAGGCTCGAAAGCGAGTTCATCGAGGCGCGCGACAGGATGCGGGGCCTGGTTCGGCTCCGGAGCCTCTCGCCTGCCGAAGAGCGGCAACTGGCGGTTCGACTGGCCATGGCCATCGCCCGCTTGAAGGAGCATGTCGCCGAGCACGGTTGCGAGCGCCAGGGCTAGGCGGTGTTTGGCCCTGATGGAAGAAGGCATAGCGAAATGATAATTCAAGTTATGCTATGCGACTTCCGCTAGGTCCCGGGCCACGACTTTGTGTTGCAGTCGAAATTCCCAAATTTCCTCCACCGAGGTGTGAAATGACAGATGAAAAAGAGAAATTGCTGGCGGCCGCGATATCGCAGATTGAAAAGGACCACGGCAAGGGCGCGATTATGCGCCTGGGCAGCCGGGATGTTCTGGTGCCTGTCAGTGTAATTCCCAGCGGGTGCTTGTCGATCGATGCGGCGCTGGGCGTCGGCGGCTTTCCGCGCGGGCGCGTCATCGAGATTTACGGACCGGAATCGGGCGGCAAGACGACCATGACGTTGCACGTAATCGCCGAAGCGCAGAAGCTCGGCGGCCAGGCGGCGTTCATCGACGCGGAGCACGCGCTTGATCCCGTCTATGCACGCAAGCTGGGCGTGGACGTGGACAATCTTCTAGTCTCCCAGCCGGACAACGGTGAACAGGCTTTGGAGATCGCCGAAACGCTGATCCGTTCCGGCGGCGTGGACATCGTCGTCGTGGATTCCGTCGCCGCGCTCGTCCCCAAGGCCGAGCTCGAAGGCGACATGGGCGATCCGCAAATGGGCTTGCAGGCGCGGCTAATGTCGCAGGCGCTGCGGAAGCTCACTGCGATTGTGTCGAAGTCGCGCACCTGCCTGATTTTCATCAACCAGATCCGCGAAAAGATTGGCGTGATGTTCGGCAACCCGGAAACGACCACCGGTGGACGCGCGCTGAAGTTCTATGCGTCCATGCGCATTGATATCCGGCGCATCCAGGCGATCAAGGAAGGCGACGTCGTGGTGGGCTCACGGACGCGCGCAAAGGTTGTGAAGAATAAGGTGGCGGCGCCTTTCCGCGAAGCGGAATTTGACATTGTCTACGGCGAAGGCATCTCGCGCGAAGGTGACTTGATCGATCTCGGCGTCGACAAGGGGCTGGTTGAGAAGAGCGGCACGTGGTTCAGCTTTGGCGGTGAGCGCATGGGCCAGGGCCGCGAAAACGCACGCAGCTTCCTGAAAGAAAACAAGGACATTCGCGACAAACTGGAGAACGCTCTTCGCAAAAAGCTCGAGATCGCCATACCAGGCAGTCCGAACGCCGCGGTCGGTCCGAACGGCCACACTTCAGCGCCGGCCCACAGCGACAAATCGCCCATGAAAGCAGCAGCAGCGGCCGCGGCCACGTCAGGCGCACCCGACGCCAGCAAAGCCCGTCCGACGCGCTAGCCAGCCAGTAGCACCGGCTTCAGCCTGGGTCGCGGCGCTGGTTCTCTTCCTTCTGGGGGCATGACCATACCGGTCTCGACACCGTGGGGTTCATGCCCCTTTTCACTTTCCCGCCTAATCGCTCGAAATCGGTCCTGGGTCTCCAAGGGTTTGCAGCAATTCCCGCTTGGCAGACTCCAAAGAGGGAAGTTCGCTCACGGCGCGTAGTTCAAATCCGAGCCTCTCTCTCAACAGGGAGAGGAGCACCCGCTTGCTCTCATCATTCACGCGAACCTCGGCCGGCACAAACCTGCCTTTCTCTACTGTCTGGAGCACTGCTTCCATCAAAACCTCGCCGACGGAGCGGGTGGGTTCGAATGCGTGCACCATGTACAAACACCGAATCTCGGCATCCGCCGCCATTACCATGCGGACGCACGCCTTCCTTTCGTTTTTTCCTCCCACCGATGCGGCGCTATAGAACTCATCCACTTCGACGATTCCCTTCACCGGGTAGTCGCCCTTGCTCAATTTCGCGAGCCGCACCTCATCCAGCTTTGGAAGTTCAGGTAGTGGAGGAGGTGTGACTTGAACAAGCGTGTTCTCCACGCGGAAATATCCGTCTTTCTTCCAGAAAACCTCTGGGTACACATCTTCCACATTCCAGTATCCGGCCTCAGGCTTGTGTTCCAAATCCTCAGAAAACGCAAGGACACTCTCCACGCACAGCGCCAATACCTTCCCTTCGGCTTCGGTAGGATACCAGGGCTGATAACCGGGCCGACCCGCACGAAATTGCGGCGCAAGAGTACCTCTCTTTAAAGGGTGGCCGAGAACGCGAGCCAACTCCCGGTCCGGGCCCGGCAGCATTCCGCTAGGCAAGAATTCCATGGTCACGCTGCGCTGTGTGCCGAAAAACTCTCCCGCAGTTAACGGCGCTCCGCTCGCCAGCCTTTTGAACAAGCGGTAACTCTCCATGCCGCAATACGCATGAACCGCAAAGACTTGACCGAGTGCGCCCATTACGCTCGAGTAGCACATCTCTTGCGATTGCGGATCTTTCACCAGGACCAAGTCCGTGTCCCCCATGATTCCCCAAGGCTTCCTGACGCAGGTTTCGTTCGCCAGGTCGAAAAGGCGCTTTGCTGTCCGAAGAGTCAGCGCTTCTTCTCCCTTCAGCTGATGCTCGAAGAAGCAGACGGTTTCGCGCTTCGCGCCCTGGCGTGGGCCGAGTTCTACTTCAGGCTTTTTGTTCTTGTAGAGAGGCATATGTTCGCTTGGGTCGCCCGCTCCTAGTTCTTAGTTCTTCTGCTCATAGGGGGCGAAGCCTTCCCATTCGATGGGAGTGTACGTATTTTTGAGCAGGGTTTCGAGGAGTTCTTTGTAGAGGCCCTCGCCGTTGGAGCTGTTGGTCATGATGACCATGCCCGTCTTGGCATCGTCGAAGCACACGGTGTAATTTCGCCAGCCGTCGTCGTGACCTTCTTTGAAGAAGGCCTTGCCGTACGGGGTCCAGTACAATCCCCAGGCCAATCCGTAGCTCAAACGAATCGGTTTGTTCTCCTCCGTGGTTTCCGTCGAGAGCGGGGGAAATTCGTGCTTCGAGAGAATCGCAATCTGCGGGCTTAACATGACTTCCCTAGTTTCTTTGCGCAGCTGTTCTCCTTGCATCACCGCTTCGATGAACCGTGCAAAATCGCGCGGCGTGGTTAGCATCGAACCTGCGGCATCTGCCAGAAGTCGTCTCTGTGGCCCAAGAGCATTCTCTTGCTCGTCGTATCCTTCGGCGTGATTGGTTTCAAATCCGAACCTCCAGGTCATACTCGTGCGGGTCATCCCCAATGGCCGAAAGACGCGTTCGCGCATCAGGGTGCCTAACGATTTCTTCGTGACCTTTTCAACCACCAATTGCAGCAGGTCTATGCCTTCTCCGGAATAGGCAAACCGCGAGCCTGGTTCAAAATGGATGTGGAGTTTCCGGTCGTCTTCAAAGGTTCGCCAATTTGGAAATCCGCTCGTATGGTCCAGAAGCATCCTTGCTGTAATCCTCTTCCAGCGGTCATCACCTGCCAGATCCTTGTACTCGGAGTATTCCGGGAGAGGCTTGGACAAATATTCCCATACTGGCCTGTCGAGATTGAGCACTCCTTCTTCGACAAGCTGCATCACCATGTAGGCAAAAGCCACCTTGCTGAACGATGCTGCGCTCATCACCGAATCCTCGGTCAACGGCAGATTCTTGCCGAGACTGCGGTGACCGTACGCCTTCAAATAGACGAGCTCTTGGTCATTGAGAATGGCCAGGCCGACGCCCGTCACTTTCCCCGCGCGCATCACGCGCTTCACAGTACTATCGATTTCCTCTGAGGTGATCGTGCTTCCGTCCAGCCGCTTGACGCTCGCCCCATTTCTAAAGGCCTTCGATTCCTGCCCCCCACAGCCGGCCAGGCCTGCCAGAATGAATCCGCATAGCATCCACTTTTTCATCGGCCACCCCAGACTATAGACGACGGAGGAGAAATTCTGTCATTCTTCGGCTTCTCGGTATCCTACGGAGCCCCGAATTGTGACGCAACACAACGACGTGATTCGCGAATCGTTCACTGCACAAGCCCAGGCCTTTGCAGCTAATCCTTGGGTCACCGACGAAGAGCGCATTCGGCGCTTAGTCGCCGCGGCGGGCCTCACGGGGAGCGAACGGGTGCTGGATATTGCGACCGGCCCAGGATACATCGCGGAAGCATTCGCCGGCGCCACCCGAGAGGTCGTCGGTGTGGACCTCACCGAGGCCATGCTCCTAATTGCGAAGCAGCGCACGAAAGAGCGCGGCATCTCCAATGTTTCTTTCCGGGCCGCCGATGCCCAGAACCTTCCTTTTGAAAATGGGGCGTTCGACGTTGTGGTATGCAGGCTCACGTTACATCATCTTTTGAAGCCTAGGGAAGTCTTGCGAGAAATGGCGCGCGTATGCCGCGCCGGCGGAACCATCGTCGTCGAAGACATTTACGCGAGCGAACTTGCGGAGCGCGCGGCTTATCAAGACCGCTGGGAAATACTGCGCGATCCTTCGCACGTCCGCACCCTCGCGCTCAGCGAGATGCTGCAGCTGTTCCGCGACGCCGGGCTGGAGACGGATTCTGTCACCACGGCGGACGATCTGACCCCGGAGGTCGAACGCTGGCTGGCGACCACAAACGCCGGCCGACCGCGCAGCCGAAATACGCCGGCTCCTTGAGGAGGACCGCCTACACGACCGCAGTGGCTCACGACCGTTTCAAGATGCGACGGGGCGCCTCTGCTTCCATGCCCGGACGGCGATTCTAGCCGGGCGCAAGGTCAGCTCCATCTGACCTCCTGTCCCGACGGTCAGTGATTGATAACAAAGCACATAGCGACGTACTGGAGCAGTTCGGCTATTGCGTACTACCACTACCGGTGGCTACAATATGTCTCACACTGAGAGATGAAGGTTTCTCTTCGGGAACAAAGCTTGCCAGTGGGGCGCTCGGAAGTGGCATCAAATCAACGGGCGCGGTTTGGCGATTCGAGTGCTGTATATTAGAGAGCGCTAACGGGGTTACGTGCGCCTCTCGCTCGAAGTGCTAGAAAACGGTCTGTGAATTCTCGGTTGACCGAAGCTGCAGGATGAGGTAAGTATTCGCCCCTGGGAACCATCGGGGGAAGTCGCGGATCAAAGGCGGTTTGGTGAACAAAGGTACAAAATCAGTTCTAGCAATTTTGATGACAGCGCTTTTCGCAGCGCCAGTTCCCGCAACGACCGGCGCAGGAAAGGCTGTCGCGCGCACCCGCAAGTATGCCTCGCGTTACCGCGGCGTTCCCACGTTTGCCGATTCTTCCAGCGCAGACATCTCCACGTTTGATGACCCGGTTGTTCGCGAGGCAGCCGTCGAAGCGCTGGGGCGCTACAACGGATCTGTCGTCGCCGTAGATCCCAACACGGGGCGCATTTTGACGGTAGTAAACCAAAAGATTGCTTTCGGTGACGGGTACATTCCGTGCTCGACGATCAAGCCGACCATCGCCCTCGCTGCTCTGGAAGAAAGTGTCATCACGCGCGACACCATGCTCAAGGTAAGCTACCGCAAATACATGAATTTGACCGATGCGATGGCCCACTCCAACAATGTTTTTTTTGAAGAGCTGGGACGCCGCATGGGGTTTGATACGGTTTCGAAATACGCGCGCCTGCTAGGTCTTGGCGAGCTGGCCGGCTACAACCTGCCGGAAGAGCATCCCGGTGCATTTCCGAGTGCGCCTCCGGCGCTCGGTGGTATTTCCCGCATGTCCAGTTTCGGTGAAGGAATTCAGATCACTCCGCTGCAGCTGGCCGCGCTCGCTGCGGCATTTGCAAACGGAGGCACGCTCTACTATCTGCAATACCCCCGCACACAAGAAGACGTACAGAATTTCGCGCCGCGCGTGAAACGCGACTTGAATATCGCGTCGATTCTCCCGGAAATTCGCGAAGGCATGCTCGCCGCTGTTCTCTATGGCACGGGCAAATCCAGCTTCGACCACGGCGGCGACGAGACCCCGCTTGGCAAGACGGGTACCTGCGACGATCACACCACGCCGTCGCACATCGGCTGGTTCGTGACCTACGCCGACGAAGCCCATCCGAAAATCGCGCTGGCCGTTCTACTCCGCGGAAATACGCGCAGCGTCAAGGGCCCCATGGCTGCCGTAGTCGCAGGGCGCATCTATCGCAAGCTGCGCGAACAAAACTATTTCGCCGAATCCACGGCTCGAAATACGCCGCTCAGCCCATTCGTTTCCGGCAAATAAGCTAGAAACATTTAGCGACCAATCAAGCGGGATGCGCGGAATGGAACGCCTCGAGGCATTTCTTGGCGGTTTCCAGTTCCGGGAATCTGCTGCCTTCCTGTTCGATGAGGTAATACTCCGCTCCGCCAACGCTTTCCGCAGCCGCGAAAATGGCTTTCCAATTCGCCACGCCCTCACCAAACAAAACGGAGTAGCCTTTCCCGGGTTCCGGCGACCATTCCTTCAGATGGAGGGATCGGATTCTGCCCGGATTGGAGCGAATCCATGCCACGGGGTCCGAGCCGGCTTCGATGCACGTGCCCACATCGAGCTGCAGCATCACGGAAGACTTCGTATTCTTCGCGAGAATTTCGATAGGGCGGACGCCGCTCTCGGGGGTGAACTCCGCTTGATGGTTGTGATACCCAGCCTTCAATCCTGACGGCTCCAACTTTTCCGCAGCGAGGTTCAGCGAGTCCGCCACCGTTTTCCAGCCATCCAAGCCGGGTTTTTCGTGCGAGCTGGCCATCACCATATATTTCGAACCCAAAATTAGATTCATGTCGCGCGCCCGCGAAAGCTTATCCGGGCCCAGATAGGAACTGTCGTTGTGAGTGGAATAGCAATGAACGCCGAGGTCATCCAGGAGCTTCCTCACATCCTTGGTCTGGCTTTCCGTCCACTCAAAATAAGGCGCGTAAAACTCAACGCATTGGTAGCCCAGTGCGGCGACCGCGCGCACCGTACCCGCGAGATCCTGTTTCAGCGCGTTGCGCACGGAATAAAGTTCCAGACCGACGGGAATCTGCGGCGCTCCTGGGGCTCTGAGAGCCCAGGGCAGCAGCGCCGACATGGTTAGAAAAGAGCGGCGAGACAAGGCCTTTGGAGTCATCGCTCGATGCTACTCCAGAACGAACTGAATTTCACCAACAAGGGGCGAAGCAACCCGAGAGGTTGGGTGATTGGACGCATTGCCTAGATTGGTGTTTGACGCGAAGTGTGGTGTGATACAAAAGTGTTCGTGCTGGTTTCGGACGCTTTGGTCGTGGATCAGGTTTTGTCCGCCCGGTTTCGGAGGAATGCCGCGTCGACAGGTGTCGCGAGTGGCAGGAGGCGAGAGTGAATCGCCGTTTTGTGGTTGTGCTAGTGATGCTGCTGTGCTTTGGCGCCGGCGCGCTTGCGTATGTTTTTCGAATGCGCCTCGCGGCCTCCGCTGAATTCCGGCGTCAGGTGAAACTCGGCCAGCAAGAGGCAGCTTGGATTCGCTCGCAAATTATCTTGCCAACGGAAAAGCGCGTTCTGGCCCGGGACAATTTCACCTCGGTGCTGGAAAAGTTCGGGCTGAGCCACCAGGATGCCGCCAACGCGTCCTCGGCGGCGCAGCACGCGTTTAACCTCCGGCAAGTGCGCGCTGGGAATACCATCACCGTGGGGCGGTCCGTTGAAGGTGACTTGCGCGAGATTGATTACAAAATCGACGCTGACCGCATGTTGAAGATTGTGCCGGCCGAAAGCGGCTTCAGCGCGGAAGTAAGCGTGATTCCATCAAAAACGGAAGTCACCGCTGTTTCCGGGCAGCTCGATGATTCGCTCTTCCATGCCGTCGAGCAAGCGGGCGAATCCCCGGAAATCGCGATGCGCCTCGCGCAAATTTTTGGTTACGACCTGGATTTCTATACCGATCCGCGCAGGGGCGATGCTTTCCGCGTTTTGCTCGAGAAAAAGAAGTATGCCAACGGCAAGACGGCAGGCTACGGAAAGATTTTCGCCGCCGAATACGACAATGGCCGCAAAAAATACCAGGCATTACTTTTTCATGACGAATTCGGCCGCCCCGGCTACTACACCGCCGATGGCAAATCGCTGCAAAAAGCATTTCTTCGCTCGCCGCTCAAATTCTCCGCCCCGGTCACTTCGCATTTCAGCAATGCGCGTTTCCACCCGATCCTGAAAACCGTTCGACCGCACCTGGGCACGGATTATGGCGCGCCCATCGGGACGCCGGTGCAAGCCATTGGTAGCGGCCGGGTGTTGTTCGCCGGCCTCAAGGGCGGAGAAGGGAATCTGGTGCACATCGCCCATTCGAACGGCTTCGAAACGATGTATTTGCATTTGTCGCGCATGTACGTTCACGCGGGTGAGCAGGTCGAAATCGGAAAGACCATCGGCCTCGTAGGCACTACCGGTCTCTCCACAGGACCGCATCTGGATTTTCGCATTTTGCAAAAGGGCCAATACAAGAACTTCGAGAGGCTCGGCTTGCCGCCTTCCGATCCAGTCTCCAAGAAGAATCTCCCGGAGTTTGCCGACGTTCGGGAGAGGTGGCTCCCGCTGCTGAAAAAACCTGAGCTGCTCCAGGCCGGCGTCCCCGTCGGCCCAGGGCGTTGAAAAAGACTCTCCCCGTCCAGTCCTTCCGTCTTCCCGGCTTCAATAAATGACGGGAAGTTTGGAGTAATCCGCCGCTCCTTCGCCGGTAACGCGGAGGACCAGTAGGGTGCGGTCATCGTGCGGGCTTTTGCCGGGACCGCTGTGGTCATCCGTCGCGGCGATGATTCTCTCGGAAAGCTCATTCGCCGAAATCTCCCGTCCGGCATCAGCCAGCAGGGCGTGCAAGCGTTTCGAGCCAAACTCCTCCTCGCGCACGTTTTCTGATTCCAGAATACCGTCCGAGGCAAACAAAACGACGTCGCCAGCCTGAAGATCGATAGTCGTCTCCTCATATTCGCTGTCGAGGAACAGGCCCAGCGGAACGCCTTCGACGCGGATTTCCTGGGTGCCGCCGCCACGGACCAGCAAGGGATAGGGGCCGCCGGCATTGGAGAGAGTGAGCTGGTGCGCCGCCGCGTCGTACACGGCAAAGAGCATGGCGATGAACCGCGCATCCAGGCGCGCGCCATACATCCGGCGATTGAGCATCTGGAGCATGCTCGCCGCATTGCACGTACTGCTCACCACAAGCTCGCGCAGTGTTCCGATAGCCAGCGAACCATACAGCGCCGCCGCAGTTCCTTTGCCCGAAACATCGCCCAGAGCCATGGCCAGCTTCCCCTGGCCGTAGGGAAGAAAATCGTAGAAGTCGCCGCCTAGCTCTCGTGCGGGAACATACGCGGCAGCGAGATCCAGGCCCGGAATCCCTCGCGCGCCATGGGGAAGGAGCTGGCGCTGGATTTCGCGAGCTGTGTTGAGATCATCCTGAAGACGAAATTCATTCTCCCGCGCTTCCTCGTAGAGCCGCGCGTTTTCCAGTGCCACCGCAATGAAGGACGCCAGAGTCGCAAGCATGCGCTCGTTTTCCGCCGTGAAGGCGCGCGGCTCCCTGCTTTCAAGGTCGAGCACGCCGATCAGGCGGTCCTGCAGGAGAAGCGGAACGACCAGTTCGGACCGCGTATCGACGCTCGTCTCGCAACGTATGTAGCGCGCATCGCTGAGCACGTCGTCCACCCGAATGGAGCGCCGCTCGGCGGCTGCGGTTCCGGTCAGACCTCGGCGGAGAGGCAAAGCGAGAAATGTCGGAACGGAATCCTCGTAACGCATTCCGAAAACGCCTTTGAGAAGCTGCGTCGACTCATTCCACAGCATCACGCTAAAAACATCGTAGTTAACGATGCGCTTGACACGCTCCGCAATGCGGCGCAGCAACTCCTCGCGATCCAAAATGGAGGTAAGCTCGCGGCTTACGTCATAGAGCAGCGTAAGCGTCTTGGCCTGTTCGGGGTACGCACTCAGAAGGCTCTGGGGAACGGGATCCACATCGCCAAGAATGGCGTAGGAGCCGAGTTGGGGGAAATCTTCCATTTTTGAAAGTACTGCGGAAACTGGTTCATTAGATGTAGCACAAACGAATTGGTTTCATAAGCCCTAAGCGCCTTCCCGCGCGATGCCTGTATGTCTCTCGGTAACCTTCCGTATCGGAATCGCTTGACGGAGGTGCGTGGCAACTCTACGCTAAGAGTGACGGAGAATCGGAGAATGTATGGTTCCATCTCAAGGGCAGGCAGTGGCTGCGCGTCCCTGTGCTTACTGCGGGAAGCCGGTGCCCACGCGGATGAATCGCTGTCCCTACTGCCGTGAGGAAGTTACCGAGGTTCGTTTATCCGCCCCCCGTCGTAGGAACGGCCGCCGCGAGATTCGCCGCGGTCTGATGTACATGCTATTGGGCGCCGTCATTTATTATTTCGTTGGCGGCCATAGCGGTCTGAGCCTGCCTATCACCCTTAATCCGTGGATGATCACGTATCTGGCTCCAGTGGTGTTTCTGGGCGGACTGGGAATGAGTCTATACGGGTTTTTTCTGCGGATGCGATCGTAAGGGCGGCAAGTTCCCGAGATGTCAAGAAAATGCGCTTTGGTGTGCAAATCCGCGGAAATTCTCACGGCTACCGAATCTTCCGCAAAACCGAGCCAATCCCAAAGCTTGAACAATTCCAAATAGGTCATCGAACGCCGATGCCGCGGCAGAACTCTCCGCTGTCCGGGGGATGGTCTTGTTGCGATTCTGCAGCTGCAAGTGCCGCGCGTTGAGGGATTGGTTGGGATTCTTCAAGCTTCGCGACGGTCACCCGTTCCGGACGGAAACTTGCGGCGGGAGCTTCCACCCGCGTGGAACCAGCGAGACTCTCCGTGGCCCTGTCCGAAGGGACAACGTGACGGATTCGGGGAGTACCGTCCTTCCAGGCCCTCGCTACCGTCAGAACCGCATGGCCTACTGATGGTCGGGACCCGTCCGGGTTCCTCCAGTTGGGCCTGAGAGAGTGATCGGAGGGGCAAATGAAAAAACTAGTCCTGGTAGTGGCCATGGCGATGATGGGCGTTCCCTTCAGTGCGGGCAGAGCCGCCGCGCAGGGACCGCAAGGGGCAGGTGCCAGTTCGGCGTCATCGAGCAGTTCGGGCGGCGGTACGCATTCGCTGAATCCCATCAAGTGGGTGAAGAAAGATCCAAAGTCCGCCAGTGATCAGCTGGAGGCCAAGGATGAGCAAGACAAGAGACTAACAGCCAACCTGCAGGCCCAAGGGGTCCTGCCGGCCAATACGGACGCCAAGAGCGCCTGCGAAAACTTCAAGGTGCTGGACGAGTGTGTAGCAGCGCTCCACGCCAGCAAGAACGTTGGAGTGGACTTCAACTGCCTGAAGTCAAATCTGACGGGCGTGCAAACGAGCGCGGATATGTCTTCGTGCAAAGGCCCGGCCGGTGATAAGTCGATCAGCTTGAGCAAAGCGATCCACGCCATGAAGCCGGACGCCGATGCGAAGAGCGCGGCGAAAACCGCCGAGAAGCAAGCCAAGGACGATTTGAAAGGATCGAGAAGCTAGTTCCGCTTCTCGAGAAAACGACAGCGAATTTCAACCGAAGCGAATTTCAACCGAGAGCACAGCAGTGTGAAAAGGGCGGGTTTGCCGGAAGTAACGGCGCCCGCCCTGTTCCTTTCATGCGCACAATTGGCAGGATCAGCTAATCTCCGCCTGTAGCAGCCTTCGCTTTATCGGCGCGAACCAGGGGCACATCCACCAGGTGCTCGGCCAGGAACCACACTTGAAGTTCGTTTGTCCGTATCACGTTCGAGACCATCAAATCGTTCGTTCCGTCATCTCCGGCGTCACTGGCTTGTTTGGCCATCGTGCGCGCTTCCTTCAAGATGACTTCATGGGCTTCGAGCAGCCGCGAGATTTGTACCGGCGCTTCCTCCCGCCCACGTGGCAGCCGCGGGATAAGTGTTGTTTCAGCGACATCCGCCGCCATCGCCAGGCTGATGCCGCCCAGGACCTGAATGCGTTCGGCGATCTCATCTACGAGCTCGTCCTGTTCCCCATGATGTTTGTCAAAAAGCAGATGCAACTGGTGAAAGGTGGCGCCCGACACCTGCCAATGATGCTTTTTGTACATATCGCGAAGCGTCATGGTATCGGCGAGAAGCTGATTGAGGTTTTCTGTGCTGCTTTGACAGACTCGCTCATCGAGAGCGATCGGCAGTTTTGCGATTTTTCCGTAAGGCTGGATTTCGGGAGCATGCTGATGTTGAATCGGTCTAGCTTGTTTCGTGCCTGCTTCGAGTTGATTATAGGAAGCGTCTCGCTTGTTGTTTTTGGGGCTCATGGATGCCTCTCCTAAGGTCGGAATTAGCTTGGAATCCCGAGACCCAAGCATACGCTCTTTCCGGGTGAACGGGATTCCCCGATCGGAGGCCGAGATGAAGAGAACTGCGCCCAGTCTGGCCGCTATTCTAAACCGCCTCGAGAAGCATTACGGCCAGCAGGTAGCCGTCGGGCCGAGGGCACCCTACGAGAGGATTCTGTTTGTGAACTGCGGCTATCCCGCGACGGACGCGTCTTGCACCAAGGGCTACGAAGCGCTAAAGCATGAGGTGGGAACGAAGCCGGAAGAGATTCTAGCCGCGCCAAAAGAGAAACTGGCAAAGCTGATGCGCCTCGGGGGCCTCGTCCCGGAGCTGCGCGCAGAGCGCCTGAAGACCATCGCGCGGATGGTGAACGAGCTATTCGGCGGGGACTTCGAGCGGGCCCTGGACAAGATCATGCAGGATGAAAAGATGCCGGCCGACAAAAGGATCCGCCGCGTAAGGAGCGCATTGAAAGAATTCCCCGTCATTGGCGGCCCTGGCGCGGACAGAATTCTCTTATTTGCGCGATTGGCGGCGGTGGCCGCGGTGCCTTCGGCAGTTGTGGCCGTGCCGCAGCGTATGCGGTTCGGCGCCGAGGACAAGAACTACAGCGCGGGTTACCGCGCGGCACAGGAGGAAATGTCGGCGGAACTCCCCGAGACGTTCGACGCAAGAGAGAGAGCCTATCTCCTGCTGAAGCGTCACGGCGCGGAGATTTGCAAGCGAACGAAACCGAAGTGCGAGATATGTCCAGTCAGCGGCATGTGCGCCTATTTTCGGGAAAAGCGGCCAGGGAAAGAGTAGTCCCGGCTCTCTTCATCGGGTTCAGAAACCCGTCTACTGGGAGAACGCGAGCTATTTTACTTCCCAGGTGTCGCCGGCGCGAAGCAGCTTCGCAAGATCGCCCGGGCCCCGCTTAGCGATAACGTCCTTGATCTGCTGGTTCATGACATCCTCATAGCGTGGATGATCGTCCCATGCGCGAAGCACGCCGATCGGTGTCGGGAAGCCCGGACGGTGCTCCATGTGCGAGAGCAGGAAAGCGTAGGACGGCCGAGGATGATGAGCGTCGTGAACCACCAAGTCGGATTCCGTAATGCCGTTCCCAAGCTGGACGACTTCAATGTCCCCGTCGGCCTTGCGCCGGATGCCCTTGTCACGGTTCTTGCCGAACACCAGCGGCTTGTCGTGCTCCAGCTGCATGATGTGCTCGCTGCGCGCGTCGCGCTCGGTGAGATTGAACCACGCGCCATCATTGAAGATGTTGCAATTCTGCAGAATCTCGACAAAGGCTGAGCCTTTGTGGGCGGCGGCATGCTTAAGCGTTTCTTTGAGGTGCTGTTGGAACACATCGACGGAGCGAGCCACAAAGGTGGCCTCGGCCCCGATGGCGAGAGAAATGGGATTGAAAGGTCGATCCAGCGAACCGAAAGGCGAGGACTTGGTCTTCTTGTTGAACTCCGAGGTCGGCGAATACTGGCCCTTCGTCAAGCCGTAGATGCGGTTGTTGAAGAGCAGAACTTTCAGGCCGACGTTGCGTCGCAGCATGTGAATGGTGTGATTGCCGCCGATAGAGAGTGCATCGCCATCGCCGGTTGCCACCCAAACCTCGAGGTCGGGACGAATCGCTTTGATGCCCGTGGCCACCGCGGGCGCACGTCCGTGAATGGTATGAAACCCGAACGTGTTCATGTAATACGGAAATCGGCTCGAGCACCCGATCCCTGAAACCACGACGAAATTTTCGCGCTTGATCCCCAGCTCCGGGAAAACCGACTGAACGGCCGAAAGAATCGCGTAGTCCCCGCAACCCGGGCACCAGCGAACTTCCTGGTCGGTCTGGAAGTCTTTTTTGGTGAGAGGCGTGATTGGCGGCAGCGTAGCAGTGCTCATCGGGAATTCTCTCCAAGAATCTCTTCAATCTTTTGCTCGACTTCCACCTGCTTGAACGGCCTGCCCTGAATCTTGTTGAGGCCAATGGCGTCGACCAGATACTTGGCACGCAAAACCCAAAGAAGCTGGCCCATGTTGAGCTCCGGCACAAGAACCGTCTTGTATCGCTGCAGCACTTCGCCGAGGTTAGCCGGCAGCGGATTCAGATAGCGCAGGTGAACGTGGCCGATCTTACGGCCCTGCGCGCGCTGCGCTTTCAGCGCGGCCGTGATGGCCCCGTGCGTCGAGCCCCAGGCAACGATCAGAAGATCGCCTTCGGCGTCGCCGGCAGGCACTGCATCCGGAATCTCCTGCACGACGGACGCAACCTTCGCCGCCCGGATGCGCACCATGTTTTCGTGGTTGAGCGGCTCGTAATTGATGTTGCCGGTAACGTCCTGTTTCTCGAGTCCGCCGACGCGGTGTTCAAGCCCCGGCGTGCCAGGAACGGCCCACGGGCGCGCGAGCGTCAACGGGTCACGCTTGTAAGGCAAATAGCCATTCGGAGAGTTGGCCTCTGTCGCAAACTTCACCGGGAATGCCGGAATTTCATCGACGTTGGGAATCTTCCAAGGCTCGGCGCCATTCGCAAGATAGCCGTCAGACAGAATGATCACCGGAACCATGTACTTGACAGCGATGCGGCTGGCTTCGACCGCGGCCCAAAAGCAATCGCTGGGTGTGGCCGGGGCAATGATAGGAATCGGCGCTTCGGAGTTGCGGCCAAAGAGCGCCTGCAAAAGATCCGCCTGCTCGGTCTTTGTCGGTAGTCCCGTCGAAGGTCCGCCACGCTGAATGTCGCAAATCACCAGCGGGATTTCCACGGCAACGGCGAGACCCAGCGCTTCCGTCTTCAGCGCCATGCCCGGCCCCGAGGTCGTGGTGATGGCCAGGGCCCCTGCGTAAGCCGCGCCGATCGCGCTGGTGATCGCGGCGATTTCGTCTTCGGCCTGGAAGGTCATCACGCCGAAATCTTTGTATTGCGACAGTTCGTGAAGTATGTCCGACGCCGGTGTAATCGGATAGCTGCCCTGGAACAGCCGCAGCCCCGATTTTTGCGAAGCGGTGACAAACCCCAGCGCCAGCGCCTGGTTTCCGCTAAGGTTACGGTAAAAGCCCGGCGCGAGGTGCGCGGGCGGAATCTCATAACTGATCTGAAATGCTTCCGTGGCTTCGCAATACGAGTAACCAGCCTTCATCGCCAGTTTGTTTGCTTCGACGAGCAGCGGCTTGTTCTTAAATTTCGCGTCAATCCACCGTACCGTCGGCTCCATCGAGCGGTTGTAGAGCCAGTAGCACATGCCCAGCGCGAAAAAATTCTTCGACCGGCTCATAGACTTGGCGTCGATGCCCAGATGCTCGAGCGCGATTTTTGTCAGACGCTCCAGCTCCACTGCAAAGAGCCGGTATTTGTCGAGCGAATGATCCTCCAGCGGATTCGTTTTCGACTGCGCTTTGCGCAAGTCGTTTTCCGTAAACGCATCAGAATTTACGATCAGTATCCCGTTGGCCTTAAGGTCCGCGACATTCATCTTCAGCGCCGCCGGATTCATGGCGATCAGAACATCGACAGAGTCACCCGGCGTGTACACGTCGCTCGAAGAAAAATGAAGCTGGTATCCGCTGACGCCCGGCAGCGTTCCGGCAGGAGCGCGTATTTCAGCCGGAAAATCCGGGAACGTAGCGATATCGTTGCCGTAAAGCGCTACGGTATTGGTAAATTGGCTTCCGGTAATCTGCATCCCGTCGCCGGAATCGCCGGCAAAGCGGATGACCGCGCGATCAATCACCTCGCGTTTGTGCTTCACCGGTGGCGTTTCAATCAAAGTTGACATAGTGACCAAGGCTCCGCGGTAAGTGAACTCCCAGACCAATCCCCTGAGGGAGTGTGGCTCGATTTGTTAGATGGGCAGTGCGAAAACCAGGTTGGATACCCTATCCGGAGCCGACGGTAAGAGAATACCACACCCGCCCGTGTGCAGCGGGAAGAGTGACCGCCGCCGAAAATTGTGTCGTTACAGAAACGACGGCCCAGGATGGTGCGCTCGCGGCGGCCAAGTGCTGGTTGCCAGTCCCACCATCGCGCCGTCCGGAATCCGCACCTTCAAGCTTTGCGTCTCCTGTAGATGCAAGGAACTCCCGGGCTCGTGTATATCATTTCCAGAAGTGCGACCATAGGGAAGGGAACGTAACGCGAAGACAACTTGCCGCTTGACGTTCGCTTTCTTTTCGCCTAAAGTAGTGATGCTTCACTCGTGTGTGCGGAGGTGCACGATGACTCTGACAAAACGGCAGAAAGAGGTTCTGGATTACCTGGTCTCTTTTGATAACAGGCACGGTTACGCCCCCAGCTTTGAAGAGATCGGCAAAGGCCTGAAGCTGACTTCCCTGGCCACCGTTCACAAGCACATCACCACGCTGGAGAAAAAAGGATTCATCCGCCGCGGCTACAACCAGAGCCGCTCCATCGAGATTCTGCAATTGCCAAAACCTGTCAAGGAACAGATTAGCGACAGGAAGATTCAAGAACTGCCACTCGTAGGCCGGATCGCCGCGGGCCGCCCGCTGGAGGCCGTAGAAGAGCGCGAGACGATCTCGCTCGGCGATTTTGCTCGCGGCGGCAACTCTTTCGTGCTTCAGGTGAAGGGCAGCTCCATGATTGAAGATCACATCATGGACGGCGATTACGTGGTCTGCGAACAGACGCAAGTAGCCAATGCCGGCGACATCGTCGTGGCTCTGATCGGGGGCGAGGAAGCCACGCTCAAGCGCTTCTACCGCGAAGGAGCAGGCAAGATCCGCCTGCAACCCGCAAATTCAGAGATGGCGCCGATTATGGTTGCGGCGAATGACGTCAAAATTCAGGGCCGCGTCATCGGCGTACTCAGAAAATACTAAAGCTCTAATCGCCCAGTCGCGCTTCGCCTCCTTAATACGCAAGTTCCTCCCACTGCTGAGCGTAGCCGTCTTCTAACTCATTGCAGTCGGCATCTGTCGCCGTTCGACCGCAGCAGGTTCCCCCCAGGTCTCAGGCATGCGTCCATTTCCATTTCCGGTTACCATGTGAAATCCTTGTGACCATCTGGAAACGAAACGCGTCAAACATACGAGGCGGGCCAGCTCCCATGTCCCCGCGAAGGAAACGGAAAACGTGACGACCAAGCGCGAAAACATTCTGATTGTCGAGCCTGACGACGCACTGCGCCAGCAGCTCCAGGACGTGCTGCGTTCCGCAGGCTATGAAGTTTCCTCTGCTCCTTCGCAGGATGAAGGGTTCCGCGTCGTCCAAACCGGCGCCGTGGATGTGTTTGTGCTTTCCGCCGATCTGGCCGATGTCCTGTGTTGCAGCTCTCTGACAGAAATCAAAGGCCTCGGCTCTACGGCAAACACGCGCGTGATTCTGTTCGCCCGCGGCGGTGGCGCGATGCGTGCGCGCGCCCTGGATCTTGGCGCCGACGACGTGATGACGCCTCCCTGGGAACCAGCGGAACTGCTGGCCCGCGTGCGCGTGCAATTGCGCGACAAGCAAGCCCTCGAGGAACTACAGCAGAAATCCCGCATCGCAGAAGAAGGCCAGGAAATCGCGCACACCGCGTTCCAGGCCATTGCGGTAACGGAAAAAATGACGCGTGACGCGTTTTCGACTGGTCGGGCTCTGAAAATCGGTGTTTCTGCCCTCCTCGGGGTCGCCGCGCTCATCTCCATCATTTTTCTGCTCTTCACGCGGCGCGCCGATAAGGAGAACCGCCGCGCCTATTCCGTGATCGCGCAGCTCGAGCACGGGGTCCACACCGAAGAAGCCCTCGTCGCCGAGGCTAACCGCGCCCGCGAAGAGCTAGCGCAATCCGACATCACCGAACAAAAACGACAGCTTCAAAAACAAACGAACGATCTTCGCCAGAAACTCTCCTCCGCGGACGCCAGCGAAGTCTCCGGCCTGCGAAAACAGTTGGAGGAGACCACCAGCCGGTTGAAAAAAGTAGAAACGCAATCCGACGCTGCCGAAGGCGTCATTCGGGCCAACGCTCCCAGCGTATGCCTGCTTCACGTCTCGGTTTCCTTTCTCGACCAGAGCACACGGCGGCCTTTGCGTTACGGCGCCATCAATCCCGACGGCCAGCCCCTCAAGGACGGCGACGGCAATGTGGTCTACAGCCTCGAAGGCCGCGCCCCGGAAGTTCGCGAAGATTTCTTCGGCACAGGTTTCATCGTCGGCCAAAACGAAGTCCTCACCAACCATCATGTTGCCCAACCCTGGTGGAAGAATGAAGAATTAGGCGCCGCCTCGCAGCAAGGCTTGGAGCCAGCCATCGCCGAAATGACCGCCTATTTCCCCGAGGCGGCCGCCGGCATTTCCTTGAACATTTCCCAGATCTCGGAGGAAGCCGACCTCGCCGTTCTCCGAGGCGACTTTTCCGCGCTGAAACGTCCCATTCTGAAACTCGACGGCCGCAAAGAAGCCGCCGTCAGCGGCCAGCCCTTAATTTCCCTGGGCTACGCTACTGGAATAAGCGCCATTCTGGCGCGCGCTGGAGAAGACGCCGTAAAGGACATTGTCAGGTTGAGCGGCGGCGACCCAAAAAAAATTGTGGACGAACTTCAGCAACGCAAGCTGATCCGCCCCCTGGTGACCCAGGGACATATCGGCGACGTGCTGTCCGATAAAATTGTCTACGACGCCCAAACCACCTCCGGCGGCTCTGGCGGCCCACTGATAAACCGCGACGGTCAGGTGATTGGCGTGACCTTCGCCATAGTCAGGGGCTTCGGCGGCTCCAACTTCGGAGTTCCCATTCGCTATGCACAACCGCTGCTAAAGCCGTAAGACGTTGGCAGCCTGGTGGTGCGGATTCAAATTGCTTGTTCTGCGAATCGAAATAAGTGCTCCAGTCGCGCCGCGTCCGCGTGAAACAATCTAAGATTTCGCGTAACCTACTTGCCGGCTCCGGAATGATGAAGAACAAACCCATTCGAAAATTACTCGCTGCGAATCGCAGCGAAATCGCCATACGGATTTTCCGTGCCGCGAACGAACTGGGCCTTCGCACCGTCGGGATCTATTCCCAGGAAGACCGCTTGGCGCTGCACCGGTTCAAAGCGGACGAGGCTTACCAGGTCGGCGTTGGCAAAGGGCCAGTCGAAGCCTATCTCGACATTGCCGGCCTAGTTGCCTTAGCGAAGGAAAAGGATGTCGACGCCATTCATCCCGGCTACGGATTCTTGTCAGAGAATCCTGCGTTTGCCCGCGCCTGCCAGAAGGCAGGAATTACCTTCATCGGCCCTAGTCCCGAACTGCTCGAACTCCTCGGAGACAAGACGGCCGCAAGGCGACTGGCCGAAGGAGCTGGCGTACCGGTGCTACCGGGAACGGAAGAATCGATAACTTCAGCGGCCGAAGCCCGCAAGTTCCTAACCACGATCGGCTATCCGGTCATGGTAAAAGCGGCCATGGGCGGCGGGGGGCGCGGCATGCGTGTCGTGCGCACCGAGGCTGAACTCGAGCAGCGTCTCGAGGAGGCTCAGGGCGAGGCCAAGTCTTCCTTCGGCGACGCGTCCGTGTTTCTAGAAAAATATTTACCGCATGTGCGCCATGTCGAGGTCCAGATTCTCGCGGACAATCATGGGAATCTGCTGCACCTCTATGAGCGCGATTGCTCCGTGCAGCGGCGTCACCAGAAAGTCGTCGAAGTAGCACCCGCTGTGAATCTGCCGTCGTCTGTGCGCGCAGAACTTTGCGATGCCGCCGTGCGTCTGGCGCGCAAAGCCAAGTACCACAACGCTGGCACGGTCGAGTTCCTCTACGACGTCGACGCCAAGAACTGGTATTTCATCGAAGTGAATCCCCGCATCCAGGTGGAACACACGGTAACCGAGATGGTCACGGGCATCGACTTGGTCCGCTCGCAGATTCTGGTCGCCGAGGGCCACCAGCTGCACCAGGAGCCGCTCGCGCTGCCCGAACAAGCAAACGTGCCACTCTACGGCGCGGCCCTTCAATGCCGCGTCACCACCGAAGATCCCGAAAATAATTTTGCCCCCGATTACGGAAAGCTTACGACCTACAGATCCCCAGCGGGATTTGGAATTCGTCTCGACGGCGGCACCGCCTATGCCGGCGCGGTCCTGGCCGCGTACTACGATTCGCTCCTCGTAAAAGTGACGGCCTGGGGCACAAAACTTCCCGAAGCTTGCCAGCGTATGGACCGCGCGCTCCGTGAGTTCCGCATTCGCGGCGTCAAGACCAACATCCCTTTCCTCGAAAACGTCGTCAACCATCCGCG
>Ga0207046_10001_pt1 | contig 37333 bp, 40 predicted proteins | sample Alteio_BWMinCont_66_FD_153303 | JGI IMG/M metagenome (GOLD analysis project Ga0207046, IMG submission 153303) | Enriched cells from forest soil in Barre Woods Harvard Forest LTER site, Petersham, Massachusetts, United States -... | ecosystem: Environmental > Terrestrial > Soil > Temperate forest >...
GCAGACGTACAGAGATTGCACGTTGTTTGGCTACTAACCCAAAATTTATTTTGCTGGATGAACCCTTTGCAGGCGTTGACCCCATTGCGGTTGAAGACATACAGGCTGTAGTTAGAAAACTAAAAGAAAAAAACATTGGTATTTTAATTACCGACCATAACGTACACGAAACACTATCTATTACCGATAGAGCTTATTTACTTTTTGAAGGAAGCGTAATTAAACAAGGTAGCGCAGATGACTTGGCAAATGATGAACAAGTACGCCGCGTTTACTTAGGTCAGAATTTTGAATTGAGAAAGTAAACGAAACCTACTAACGTGTAGTTTTAATAATGCCATTAACATAAATTACTTGTTCAAGTACGGTGTCGTTTTTTCCCAGTTTTTTCCAAACGCCAGTTTTTTCAGAACAAGTAAATGTTGTTACAATATATTCATCACCCGTTTTTTTATCCCACGTGGTGTCTTTTTTTTCTCTATTAACTATTTTATATTCTCCTTCCCATTTATACATGCCTAAGCTATCGCATTCTGTCCAAACCCCATAACGGCAATATCGTTTAACTTTACTGTTGCCATACTCTCGTGTGTTTCCATTTTTATAATACTTCATTTCGAAAATTGAGCTATCTGAAATTTGTTTATTCATGGAAGAAATAAAAACTGAGTTTGGGAAATAATTAATAGTTTGCAATATATCACTCTTGCTCCAAAGTGTTTCAGTGGTTTCGACACCATTACTATCAGAATAGCTATAATATTTGCTTATGCCGTCAAGCATATTATTTTTACGCCACTCTTCTCGCATTAGCTTATTGTTTTCGTAAGTTCGTACAAAGAAAATTGTAGTGTCATTACAGTTGGGATAAAAAATTACACTTTTAATATTTCGCCAATCTTCAGAATAAAAATTTTTTTGACATGGATTATCAGATATAGTTAATCCAAAAAGTGGAATCAGGAAAGCAATATGTTTAAGATTTTTTTTGGTCATTGCACAGTATTACCAAATTAGTTTCTTTTAAGAGAAAACAAAAAGCTTTTAAAACTCATCATTGTCATTAAACAAAGAGTTTCTGTTTTTTGACGGAATTTTCCCCATTTGTCGATAAGCTTTTTCAGTTGCTTCTCTACCACGTGGGGTGCGTTGCAAATAACCTTCCTGTATTAAAAAAGGTTCGTAAACCTCTTCAATCGTTCCGGCTTCTTCGCCTACGGCAGTACTAATAGTTGTTATGCCTACAGGGCCGCCCTTAAATTTTTCTATAATGGCACTTAATATGCGATGATCCATTTCATCTAAACCATTGGCATCAACACTAAGCGCTTTAAGCGAGTATAAGGCAATTTCTAAATCAATTTTACCCGTGCCTTTTATTTGTGCAAAATCGCGTACACGGCGTAACAAAGCATTTGCTATACGCGGGGTACCACGACTACGGCGTGCAATTTCAAATGCAGCTTCGTGTTCAATTTCTATTTGTAAAATACCCGCACTGCGTTTCACAATGCCTGTAAGTACAGTTGATGTATAATAGTTTAAACGAGATGTAATACCAAAACGCGCACGCAAAGGTGATGTAAGCAAACCACTGCGTGTAGTAGCGCCTACTAAAGTAAAAGGGTTTAATTTTATTTGTACGCTGCGGGCACTTGGGCCGCTATCAAGCATAATATCAATTTTGTAATCCTCCATGGCAGAGTACAAATACTCTTCTACCACAGGGCTTAAACGATGTATCTCATCTATAAATAAAACATCGTAAGGTTCAAGGTTAGTAAGTAAGCCTGCTAAATCGCCCGGTTTATCAAGCACGGGGCCTGAGGTGATTTTTATGCTAACCCCTAAATCTTGCGAAATAATATGCGCTAAAGTTGTTTTACCTAAACCCGGAGGGCCATGCAGAAGCACATGGTCTAATGCTTCCTGCCTTTGTTTAGCCGCCTGCACAAAAACACGCAGATTATCTACCACACTTTCTTGTCCGTTAAAATCATCAAACAAAATGGGGCGCAAGGCGCGCTCTGCTTCTTTTTCAGCAGATGATAAATTTTCTTCGTCGGAGTTTAAATTGGCATTCATTAATGTTCAAAGATAACCAATGCTTTTTGTTAGGCATAAAAAAATCCCCTTTAAATTTCTTTAAAGGGGATTTTAAATAAAACTAAAAGCGTTTATTTATTGATAATTATTTTGTTGAATAAGGTTGTATTGTCTTTTACAATCTCCACTAAATAAGTACCGCTGCTAAGGTTACCTAAATTCATATCGTAAGTGCCCGCAGGTATATTGTCTTTTATTTCGAACACTTTGTTGCCTAATACATCATACACGCTAAGGCGTTGTACACTGTGTTCGTCTTTTTTAATATCAACTAAAAACTTACCATCGGCACTTGGGTTAGGGTAAACTAAAACACCTTGTAAAGAGCTTTGTGTGTTTATAGAAGCTGTGGTAGAAATATTGATGTCATCTATAAACAAATCGTTTTCGTAACCGGTTATGCTTCTAAATTTAACAAAGGCTGTTGTTGCAGTTGAATAAGTGCTTAGTGGAACAACCTCCATGCGCCATTGAGATGCTGTTGGTACAAATTCGACTGTACTAAAAGCAGGCGTGGTAGTAGTTAAGTTAGTGCTGAATTTTTTATAGATGCTGCTATACGTAGCACCACAATCGGTAGAAATTAAAACCTGTAAAGTATCGGAGTAATTAGGATTAGCTGTTGGGGCAGTATATAACTCGTATGCCACCTGAAATGCTAATACGGGAGCTGCCATACTTGTTAAATCAAGTGCAGGCGTAGTTATGTCATCTATTTGACCTGATGCAGAATAATTGTAATTAGCCATATAAATAGATGCAGTGCCTGTTTTAGCGGCAGTTGTTGTACGCGCCCAGGTAGTTGCAGCATCGGGGTTATAGATAGTCCATCCGGTTGGAGGATAAGTTGCACCTTCAAAACCTTCACTAAAAGGTAAAGCCTGTCCGGTTGATAAAATGCTAAATACAACTCGCATCGTATCATTGGTTTTATTTCCATCAACTACTCCGTTTGGCATTGAAGTGTACGCCGTAAACGTGTGTGTGCCAACTGTTGGAGTTATGTTAGCTAAGGTGGCTGTATATGATTGTAAAGATGCTAAAGCACCTGTCCAGCTATAAGTTTGAACAGCTCCGTTATCAATCACATAATTAATATTTACCTTTTTTAAAGAATCGTTACCCCAGTCTTTTATAACTACTTTAGGTGTAACGGTACCACCACCGCACGAACTTCCGCTTGGGCTAATTATACTGGTAACTCCTGCATCGCCTGGTAAAAGTACAACCGGAGTACAAGCGTTACTGGTTTTTAAAACATTATAAGGAGGATTGTTAACAATAGCCACCATACGTAACGATTGGTCAATAGTAAAAATGTTCATGCAACCATCGTCCGTATAATCCATATAATTCATATACATGGTACCAGGTGCAGTTGTAGTACAAGCATCTAAAAGCGGATAGGTTGGGCAACCAAAATTTTGACCTGCCTGGTTAGGAGTATCGGCACAACTATCGCTGCCGGTACAAGCAGTGCCGTCATCTCCCCAAATATGAATTAAGTTAAAACAATGTCCGATTTCGTGTGTAGCAGTACGCCCTTTGTTGTAAGGGGGTTGCGCCAACAATGTATCGCCAAAACAAGTAGCTCCGGCCACAAAACCATAGGTGTTACTTACGGCTGAAGTAGGAAACTCGCCATAGCCTAATAAACCACCACCTAAATTACACACCCAAATATTAAAATAACGAGTTGGGTCCCAGGCATCTAATCCACCTGTAGCGTATGACTTTACTTTATCATCACTTGTCCATGATGTAGTAGTTGATTTTCTGCGTTCTATGCCCGTTGTTGGGTTTCCGTTAGGGTCGCGTTGTGCCCAGCAATATTGTACCATGGGTGCACCTGCCACACTTTTAAATGGACCGGGCGTGTTTACGGTATCGGCATTTTGGCGTGTATAATCATCATTCAGAATTTTTATCTGAGAAAAAATTTGCGCGTCCTGAACGCTATCAGATGTTGAACTATATACCATGTGCACTACCAATGGTATCTGAGTTATACTTTGTGTTTGATTGTTTTTATTTTTGTTAGCAGATGCGGTTCTGATATAATTAGACATTGCTTGCTCAAAAGCTTTGCGTTGTTCGGCTCTTTTAGGATTTTGTTGTTGTAACCATTGTTCGTGTTGCATGGTACCACAAACACGTTGTGCGTAACCATTTGCAAAAAAAGAAAGGGCTACTGTTAGCGTAATTATTTTTTTCATGTGTTGTTTTTGTTTAAGTAAATATACTAAAAATTAGTTTAAACGCTTTGCTTTTTAACCTGTTCATCCATCAGTTTAATGCCCTCCACAAAGCTGTGCGGGTTATAACCCAAGTCTTTTATTGCTTTGTCAAGTATAAAACCTGTAATGGGTGGGCGTTTGGCAGGTTGTTTAATATCGGTTGATTTTGAAGGAGTAATTAATGATTTATCCAAACCATAATAATCGGCTACCTGATGTACCAATTGCAAAATGCTTAAAAAATCTTTACCCGAAATATTATAAATGCCTTGTGCTTTTTTCTGTACCAATAAAATACAACCATCGGCTAAATCTTCCGCCAGGGTTGGCGACCTAAACTGGTCATCAACCACGTTAATTTTTTTGCCTTGTTCTAAATTTTGCTTCGCCCATAAAACAATATTGCTGCGGCTCATGTTATCTACAATGCCATATACCAAAACGGTACGTGCAATGGCCCAATGTAAATGGCTGCTTTGTATAATTTTTTCGGCATCTAATTTAGTCTCGGCGTAAAAACTAAGTGGGTTTGGTTTTTCTTCTTCAGTAAGCGGGCCATGTGTTCCGTCAAAAATAAAATCGGTAGACAGGTGTACCAACTGTGGCTTGTAACCCGCGTTTTTTTGCTGAAGTTCTTGCAGGGCATCCACTATATAACGCACGGCACTTGTGTTCATGGCTACGGCAAGCTCTTTTTCGGTTTCGCAAGCATCAACGTTAGTCATGGCGGCAGTGTGTATAACGGCATCGGGCATGTGTTTTGTTAAAACCTGGTGTACCTGTTTTTCATTGGTTATGTCCATTTCATCATACACATAACCTGTTGTTTGTAATAGGCGGTTTTCGCCGCGAGCCGTAGCAATAAGGCTTACATTGGCCTGGTTGCGCAGTTTGTATACCAGTTTTTGACCCAATAATCCGTTGCTGCCTGTAATTAATATTTTCATTTAATATAAGAATTAGTAAATTCGTTTTTATAATCGGCTCCTAAAATAAGTAAAAATTATGCTTGACTCACCCTTACACGAACATCATTTATTAAGATATAAAGTTGACATTGAGGATAGGCCCATGCGCAGCTTTTCTAAAACGGCTATTGTAAGCTTTTTTGACGAAAGCGATAAAAAAGTAGTAGTGTTTAAATATGGCGTAATTACCAATGCAGAGATATTTGATAAAATAAATAAAGGTGAAGACATAAACTTAAACGGGGCTTATGTATATAATTTCTCTTTAACCGATTACAGGGTTGATAAAGGCTTAGATGATAGCGTGCACATTACGCTAAAAAACTTTTCGGCCAAAAAGGCTTTTTTTGATTGCGATATTGTTAATGATTTTACCTACACCAATTTTGAAGGCGATAAAGTGACTTTTGATTCGGTTATTTTTGGTAACGGAACCAGTAATTTTAGCAACTCTATTTTTTGCAATGGCGATGTAAGTTTTAAAAAAGCCAAGTTTGGTAGCGGTAGCACAAATTTTCAAAGTGTACAGTTTGGTGATGGCCTTGTGTCGTTTAACAACACAAACTTTGGTACGGGTAACTTATCGTTTATTGATTGTAATTTTAGTAATGGTAATGTAGATTTTAGAAATACCTATTTTGGCGATGGACATGTTGATTTTAAGTTTGCCAAATTTGCCAACGGCGATTTAAGTTTTGAAAAAGCATCGTTTGGTAAAGGCAAAAAAGATTTTAAAAATGTAGAATTTGGTGGCGGTAAAATAGATTTCAGGCGTGTGGAGTTTAATGATGGCGATGTATCGTTTGACGGGGCTGAGTTTGGCGATGGTAAAGTATCTTTCCGCAGTGCTCGTTTTGGGCATGGCGAAAAATTATTTACCCAGGCCGATTTTGCCAAAGGCGAGGCTCAGTTTGATTTGGTTGAGTTTGGTTCGGGGTCGGTAAATTTTAATAAAGCTACCGTAACCGATATTTCGTTTAAAGGTTGCGCGCTTAATTGCTATATAGATTTACGTTTTAACAGCTGCCGTACGGTTGGTTTAAGCAACACCATTGTACGCGATATTTTAGATGTAAAACCCGAAGATGAAAAAGTAGTTATTTCGGTTTTTGATATATCGGGCATGCGAATTTTAGGACGTATGTTTATTGATTGGCGCGCTAATAATGTATTTGATTTAATTTACCAGCAAACCGAAACTACGCTTTTCCAAAAGGCAGAGCAGTTTAGAATTTTGAAAGAGAATTTTCGTAACAACGGGCAGTATGAAGATGAAGATGCTGCTTACTTAGAATTTAAACGCTGCGAGGCTAAAGCAAACTTACAGGCTGCTATTGAAAAAGATAAAAAAAATGCGCTGTGGGCTTATCCTAATTTTTACTTTCAAAAATATGTGTTTGATTATGTAGGGCGCTATGCTACCGACCCTATACGGGTTTTATTTAACATGTTTTTGGCCTTTACGGGTTTTAGTTTTATTTACTACGTTATAACCGAATATTTTCCAAATTTTGGAACTGTTGCTACTACATTGCCGGTAGAATTACAACACATACATAGTTTTGGTAACTGCGTTTACTATAGCGCTATAACCTTTTTTACCATAGGCTATGGCGATTATTTTGCTGAAGGCTACCTGAAACCATTTGCCGCCTTTGAAGGCTTTACAGGCGTGTTTTTAATGAGTTATTTTACCGTTGCCTTTGTAAGGAAGATTTTACGTTAGTAATAAAAAACATACCGCAAAGTACACCGTATAAAAGCCATGTGAAGTAATTTTGTAATAGTGCTGTTAACAGATATCACTTATGGCGGCTTGTTTGCAAAATCTGCGAGGGGCAGTGTAACTCCTGGATTCGTGAATAACACCGGTGTAAATTGCTGCAATGTGCGTTTAAACGCTTGTACAGGCAATTTCCCATATTAACTAATTGCAAAATTTTAGTTTCCTCGGGGTTTACTACCGAGGAAAGTACACAAAGAAAAGGAAAGGAAAAAAAAGAAAATGAAAGAAAAGGAGAGGAAAGAAAACCAAACCATGCCCCCGCAAAAGCGGTTTGGTTTGGGAGTATTCTATCTCTATTAATTTTTTTAATAATGATTGTAGTATTGTAAAAATCAACTTTAGTAAAGTTTAATGTTATTGCTTAAATGAAAATATTGCGCAGAAAATCCTTAATAAGTTGTTGAATTTTAAATGCGCCACAAAAAAATTAAAAATTACTTTTACCAAAACTTAAAATACAGAATATGAAATTTTTTATTGATACAGCAAACTTGGCTCAAATTAAAGAAGCGCAAGACATGGGCGTACTTGATGGCGTTACCACAAATCCATCATTAATGGCTAAAGAAGGCATTAAAGGGCAAAACAATATTTTAAAACACTACGTTGATATTTGTAACATTGTTACGGGCGATGTAAGTGCTGAGGTTATTGCTACTGATTTTGATGGCATGGTTGCCGAAGGCGAAGCTTTAGCTGCCCTACACGAACGCATTGTGGTAAAAATACCAATGATTAAAGAAGGCGTTAAAGCCATTAAATATTTTACCGAAAAAGGCATTAAAACAAATTGCACCTTGGTTTTCTCTGCCGGGCAAGCTTTATTGGCAGCTAAAGCAGGCGCAACTTATGTGTCTCCGTTTATTGGCAGGTTAGATGATGTTAGCACCGATGGACTTGCTTTAATTGATGATATTAGATTAATTTACGATAACTACGGTTACGAAACACAAATTTTAGCGGCATCTGTTCGTCACCCAATGCACATTATTGAGTGCGCTAAATTAGGTGCCGATGTAGCTACTTGTCCGTTAAGTGTTATTACAGCTTTATTAAACCACCCTTTAACTACCAGTGGTTTAGCACAGTTTTTAGCTGACGCTAAGAAGTAATTCAACATTGTCATTTTGACCTGAGGGAGAAATCTGTATTTGTAACTAATACAGATTTCTCAGACCTGCCCCACAAGCTGGCTCTTCGCTAAAAATATCCACTGGATATTTTCTTTATGCTTAGCCCTCTCCTTCGAAATGACAAGAGTAAAATAACTACGAATAATTTTCTCGATTTTAACTTTGAAGGATAGTTTTTAGGCTATCCTTCAATTGCTTTTACACCAGGCAAACTTCCTTGTTCAATATATTCTAACAAAGCACCACCTCCTGTAGATACATAACTTACTTTGCTTGTAAGGTGATATTTATTGATAGCTGCAACCGAATCGCCACCGCCAATTAAACTATAAGCACCCAATGCAGTAGCTTTTACAATGCTTTCGGCAATGGCTTTAGTACCGGCTTCAAAATTGCTCATTTCAAAAACACCCATAGGGCCGTTCCATAAAATGGTTTTAGAGTTTTTTATAACCTCGCTAAATTGTTTGATAGATTCAGCACCAATGTCTAAGCCCATCCATCCATCAGGTATAGCATTTATCGCGCATTGTTTATGGTTGGCGTCGTTAGCAAAATTATCGGCAATAACGGCATCGCTTGGTAAATGCAATTGCACACCTTTTTGTTTGGCTTTGGTTAAAAGCTCTTTAGCGGTTTCTAATCGGTCATCTTCACAAAGCGATTTACCAATAGTGCCACCCATTGCCCTTACAAAAGTAAACGCCATACCACCGCCAATAATAATGTGCTGCGCACGACCCATTAATTGCTCGATGATTAAAATTTTGTCGGATACTTTTGCTCCACCAATAATGGCTGTAAAAGGTTTTTCCGAATTGTGTAACACTTTGCTTATGCTGGCAACTTCGCCTGCCATTACATAACCAAAACATTTATGTGCTGCATCAAAATACTTGGCCATAACAGCGGTTGATGCATGCGCACGGTGTGCGGTACCAAAAGCATCGTTTACATAAATATCGCCATGCTTGGCTAGTTTTTGTGCAAAGGCTTCATCGCCTTTTTCTTCTTCTTTATAAAAACGTAAATTTTCCAGCAATAAAACTTCGCCACTTTTTAAAGCTGCGGAGGTTTTAAATGCTTCATCCGATATGCAATCGTTTACAAATTTTACAGGCACACCCAATGCAGCCGAAACATTTTTTACAATATGCTGTAAAGAATATTTGTTGGTTGGCCCATCTTTCGGCCTACCCAAGTGCGACATTAAAACTATGCTGCCACCATCTTTCAATATTTTTTTCAGCGTTGGTATAGCTGCGTTTATGCGGGTTTCATCCGTTACTTCAAAAGCATCGTTTAAAGGCACGTTAAAATCAACACGAATAACGGCACGTTTGTTTGCAAAATTTACGGAGTCAACTGTTTTCATATTTTACTTGTGATTTTTATTACTCCTTGTCATTTCGACCGCAGGGAGAAATCCGTTTTCAAACAGATTTCTCAGTCGTTCCTCCTTCGAAATGACAGAGGTGTTTGTTATTATACAATATTATTTTTTTCCGGTACTGCCAAAACCACCTTCGCCACGTACAGTTTCTTCAAGTGTTTCAACGGTTTTCCATTCTACATTTTCATGTTTGGCAATAACCATTTGCGCAATGCGTTCGCCATCGTTTACCACAAAGGTTTCGTTAGATAGGTTAACCAGTATAACTTTTATCTCTCCACGGTAATCGGCATCAATAGTGCCCGGCGAGTTTAAAACCGTTACGCCGTTTTTAAACGCCAAACCACTACGCGGCCTAATTTGCGCTTCATAACCCACGGGCAATTCTATAAACAATGCTGTAGGCACTAAGGCACGTTGCAGAGGTTTTAACTCAATGGGTGTAGTAAGTTCGGCACGCAAATCCATGCCGGCACTTTGGTTTGTAGCATAGCTTGGTAAAGCATGCTTGCTTTTATTTACAATTTTAACTGGTAGCATTTAACTGTTTTAAGTTTGGAAGCTCGAATTTAATAAACAACCAACAATAAATTGCGAGCAATATATTATTTAAAATTAATTCTGTAAACACAGATACATGCCCTTGCCATATAAGCGAAACAAAATAAAACACCAATGCAAAACCAAAAAAGAAAACAAAGCTGCGCAGGTTATAATTTGTTTTGTAATATTTTTGTGATAGAAAATACGATACCACCATCATACTGGCATACGATATAAGTGTTGCCCAAGCCGAAGCTGCATAACTGTATTTAGGGATAAACATAAAATTTATGACCAATGTGGTAGTAGCGCCAAATATGGTTATATAAGCCCCAAACCTTGTTTGTCCGGTTAGTTTATACCAAACCGACAGGTTAAAATAAATGCCCAAACATAAATTAGCCAACAATAAAATAGGCACTACAAATAAACCTGCCCAATAATTTTCGCTCACAAAATATTTTATCCAGCTCATGTTCATCATGGTTCCTAAAAATAAAAAGGAACAGAAAATTACGAAGTACTTCATTACCAAAGCATTTAGTTTTCTCGAATCTTCACTTTTTGCGTGATTAAAAAAGAAAGGCTCTGCCGCAAATTTGAAGGCCTGTATAAAAATGGTCATCAGTATCGATATTTTGTAACAGGCACCATACACACCCAAATCATGCATGCCAATATCGGCAGGCAATAATTTTTTTAAAATAATTCTATCAAAGGTTTCATTAATCATGCCCGCTAAACCCACCACCAATAAAGGCAAGGCGTATTTTAGCATTTGCAGCCACAGGGCTTTATCAAATGTAAATGTAAAACCCATAAACTCTTTAGTAAGCAAAAGCAAACTAAAAATGTTAGCAATTAGGTTTGCTAAAAAAGCATAACCAATGCCAATTTGCGGGTTATATAAACTACCCAGGGTAGATGTTGTTTGATTGGCTAAATCATTCTCATACGCATTTTTGCAGAAGTGAATAAAGAAAATATTTACACCAATGTTTACTAAAATATTGCCAATTTTAATGGCGGCAAACTTCATGGCTTTTTGTTCGGCACGTAGGCGTGCAAAAGGTATAGCCATAATAGCATCGGTAGCAATAATCAGCATCATCCATTGTATAAAGTTTACGTTATTGGCGTAATTAAGTTCGGTTGCAATAAAACTAGAGGATACTAATCCAATTAAAAGAAACAGCGTTGATGTGCTTAGTAAAGAAATAAGTGCCGTGCTATAAACTACATTCTTATCTTCATTTTTATTTACAAAATTGAAAAAAGCGGTTTCCATGCCGTATGTAAGAATTACATTTAGGAAAGAGATGTAAGCGTATATTTCCGTATTTATACCAAAATCTGCCGGGTTAGTAAACTTGTAAGTAAAAAACGGAACCAGCCAGTAATTTAAAAACCTAGGTAAAATGGTACTTAGGCCATATACAGCAGTTTGTGATGCTAGTTTTTTTAACGGGTTTGCCAATGCTACAATTTGTATCCTCAAATGTAAGGCTTATTTTATAAGATAAAATTTTAGATATATTTGTATTTCAACACATTTTTCCCATGAAAAATATTTTTACCGCACTTGCTTTTTTTCTATTTTTTGTTTTTAGTCAAAACAGTTTGCATGCTCAGTACGATTCCATTGTTTATGTTAATGGAACCAGACAGGCTGCAAAAATTATTGAAATATCCGATAAGCTGATAAAATTTAAAAATCCAAAAGACACCTTGGGCCCGACTTTTGTGGTTAAAATAAAAAACATAGAACGGTTTGTTTTAAAAGGAGGTTGTATTGATTTAAGAACAGCTGGTTATGTAGATTGTGTAAAAGACCCCTCGTTTGGTATAATTAAAAACGAAGATTTTACCAAAAACATAATTAGCATAGACCCTTTTCAGGCAGCAAATTCTCACCTGCAAGTATCTTACGAGCATATTTTTAAAAGCAGAACATTTGGCATTATGGGTTTTTATAACCAGGGTTTTTTAAACGGAAATGATTCTACAACCTATAACCGAATTGAATGTAAAGTAAACGGGGGCTCTTATTATAAAAACAATTATGGCGGATTAGATTTTAAATTTTACCCTTACGTGCATAAAAAAAATACTTTTTGGATTGCTTTGGGTATAGAAAGCGGCAAGGCAACTAATATGCTTATTGATTATCATTCTAAAACAGTAGCCTATCAGTATGGGGCAATGTACTATACCGATTTGCGAAACCCCTTTGCTTATTACGAAACCAAATTATATATCGGGTACCACGTTAACGCTGGATTTTTATATAGACTAAATAAACATTTTATTTTACAAGGAAATGTTTCGTTAGGTGTAAGTCAGTTCGGTAAAGACCCCGACCCTAATCCGTTAATTACAAACAGTCCGAAATATGCTTATTATTTAAAAGCAAATATTGGTGTGCTAGTAGGATACGCTTTTTAAATTATTTGCCCGAAGTAATTTTATTAATGAGTGCCGTAGTTGAAAAACCCGGTGTAAGTTCAATAGTGGCAACTTCTCCGCCACGTGCTTTTAAAATATCATAACCAACAATTTCTTCGGCTTTATAATCGGCACCTTTTACCAACACATCGGGCTGTACGGCTTTAATTAAATCGTAAGGGGTATCTTCATCAAATAACACAACGGCATCAACTATGCCTAAGGAGGCTAAAATAAATGCACGCGATTGCTCATTGTTTATGGGTCTTTCAGGCGATTTGTTTTGTCGTTTTACCGACGCATCGGTGTTTAAGCCTATAATAAGTTTGTTGCCAAAATCTTTTGCCTTACTCAAATACTCTATATGCCCCTGGTGCAAAATATCAAAGCATCCGTTTGTAAAAATAATTCGCTGATTAAACATGCGCCAAATATTGGCACGCTGCTCAATTTCATGGCGCGATAAAATTTTATTTAGTAATATCTGCTGGTAACTTATCATGATTGTTACTGTTCATTAAAGGTAAGAATAAAAAACATAATCCACCAATTACTATGATAGCAATAAATTGTGCGCCCCACACAATCCACGGAAAGGCAACCGCTATACCATTAACAACACTATAATACAAAAGTATTTGTGTGCCAATTAACTGATAAGCCCCAATGCCACCAGGACTAACCATTACCCCAATAGACGTAAACAACATAAAAGCCAACGCGGGTTTTACGCCCAGGGTTTTAGTTTCATCAAAACAAAAAAGGCAAACGTATAAGCTTAAAAAATACATTACCCATATCAATAAACTTTGCAGAATAAACAAACCTGGTTTTTCAAGGTCTTTTATAGATTTTAAACCATCGCCAAAACTTTTTAGTATGCCGCCAATTTTTCCGGTAAAAAGTGATTTTATTTTATTTCTCAAGGCAAACAAAGCTCCTGCAATAACTAATAACCCAACAATAATAATAACCAGATACAAAGTATTATGTAACAAACCACCAAACTTAGCTGATAGAGGTTGCAGTACATATAGGTTTGTTAAACCTATTAATTCGCTAAACTGCACAGCTAGTGTAATAAAAAACAACATCAGTAATAAAATAACATCAATAATGCGCTCTGTAATTACTGTGCCAAGCACAGCCGCATACGGAATTCCCTCATATTTGGCTGCCACACCACAGCGGCTAAACTCTCCGGCACGAGGCACGGCATAGTTTACTACATAACCAATCATAACCCCGGCAAACGAATTTTTAAATGATATTTTATGTCCAATGGGTTTCATCAGCATATCCCAACGCCAGGCACGTATAACGTGAGCCAAAATGCTGATAAGCGCAGAAATAATTACAATAGTATAATGAGCATTTTTAAAAGATTGCTTGGTAGTTTCAATGTCTTTATCGGGAATGTTGTGGATAGAAAGCCACACTAAACCAATTCCAATTGCGGCAAATAAAATAAGTTGTAAAGCGGATTTTACTTTAGGATTCAATTAAATTATTTTTTTAAACGATTCGTATTTGTATCCGGAAAAATAACCCAAGGGGTAAAGCTTTTTGCTTGTTCAAAAGCCATCATAGCGTACGAAATAATAATTACCACATCGCCTTTGGTTACTTTTAATGCCGCAGGGCCATTCATACAAATGACGCCTGAACCTCTTTCGCCTTTAATCACGTATGTAATTAAACGCTCTCCGTTTCTTTTATTAAGTACATGTACTTGCTCGTTTTCAATAAGGTTGGCGGCATCCATTAAATCTTCATCAATAGTAATGCTGCCAATGTAATCTAACTCGGCTTGGGTAACCGTTACCAGGTGTAATTTTGATTTCAGTACTTTAATTTCCATGAGTGGGCAAAGGTAAAAAATATTTACAGGTTTTGCGGTAAAGCCTAAATTATATAAAGTGGTTTTTACTAAAATTTGTACATATAATTTTTCTTAGTAGATTTGACTAAAACCAATTAAAAAAATACATATGAAAAAATTATTTGTCTTTTCCAGTTCTTTAGCTGTAGTCCTATTAATAGGCTTTGCTTGTAAAAAAAGCACTACTACTACACCACCAGCAACAACTAGTACTTCTAGTACAACAGGTACTACGGCCGGCACTACAACGGCACCATCAAATACAACTTCTGTAAACTATACGGTAAATGGAGCTGCCGCACCAAGCCCAACATGTAGTGGGCAAACGGGTGGTACTACATTTGTAGTAGTAGCCATGGATAATAACGCAGCTAATTCAATTCAATTAACTTTCCCGGGTGCTACAACTCCTGCTAATGGGGCATATACTATCACACTCGGTACTAGTCCAACTGCAGGGCATTGTGGTTTCCTTTTTAATAACTCTACTTCTGCAACTTCGGGTACTGTAACAGTAGTTGGTAAAGATGCTTATTTTACCAATATTCATTGCGTTAGTCAAACTATCACTTATACTGTTACCGGTAACCTTATATGGCCTTAGTAGCTAAGGTTTTAATTTAGCGTTTGTAAAAAAACTCCTTTTTAAAGGAGTTTTTTTATTTCAGGTGTGCTAGTAATTTAAAATTGCATAAAACATTTTTCTTTATACATTTGGCTATTAACCAAATAAACTGTCGGATATGAAAAAAGTGTTTGCGCTGTCACTGTCTTTGCTTGTTTGCATGCTAATTACGTTTGCCTGTAAAAAGAGTAGTACAACTACTACAACCACACCCCCTGCATCAACAACCTCGGCACCCACTAACACCACTACAACCAACTTTACGGTAGATGGTGTTTCTGCCAGTAACACCACACAATACACTAATAATAGCTCGGGCAATTATGTGGTTACAGGTTTAGATGGAAGTCACCAGTATCCTCAAATTCAATTAATATTTTCGGGTGCATCAAGTCCGGCATCGGGCAACTATGCTATTGTAAACACCAACGGAGCTTCTCCTGCAGCAGGGCAATGCGAACTTGTTTTAGTAAACACTTCGGGCTCATATCCTGCATCATCAGGCAATGTAACTGTAGCAGTCACAACCACTAACACTATCACAACCACATCGGCTTATTTTACCAGTATTTCTTGTGCTTATGCAGGCATTACGCATACAGTTACAGGTAATGTTAAATGGCCATAGTAGCTAAGGCTGTATTTTAGTGTTTGTAAAAAACTCTTTTAAATAAAAGGGTTCAAAGTAAGCTACATCTTCAAAAGTTTTTTTCGAGAATTTTGTAAAAGCAAGTGTTGCCATATTTTTAGCTGATGGAAAAACATCTTCTATAAAAAGTGCCTTATTATTGTTTTGCAAAAGTTGTTTTACCTTGGGCATTCCATCTCCAAAAAAATAAATGGTTTTGTTCAGGTTAAAAATGGCAACCGATTTTTCATCTACCACTAAAGCGTTTACGGGTGTTATGGTTTCTAATTTATTATCGTACACAGCACAGTAAACCTCCATACGGCGCGCATCAAGCATGGGGCAGTATAAGGCGTCTTCGTTTTTAGTTTGTGCAATAGCGTAGTAAGCCATGCTTTGCAACGTGTCTATGCTAATAAGCGGAATTTGCAGCGCGTAACACAAACCTTTTGCCGTGCTAACCCCAATACGCAAACCCGTATAACTACCGGGGCCTTTACTTATAGCAACTGCGTTAATTTGTTTGATAGATAAGTTGGCTTCTTTTAAAACATCCTGAATAAAAATGTGCAAATTTTCGGCATGAGAAAAACCGTTGTTTATTTCTTTAGATGCTAAAATTGTATCATCGGCCGTAACACAAACCGAGCAAACAGTAGTGGCAGTTTCTATACAAAGTAGGTGCGTTGGCATTGCTTAATTATCTTCTGGCAAAGATGGCAAAAACAAACAGACATAAAATCAGGTTCAGTAAAATTGTAAGTACGGCAAAACTATAATCGCCACGTTTAAAAAGTTCAAAGGTTTCGAAACTAAAGGTAGAAAAGGTTGATAAACCTCCGCAAAAACCCGTCAAAATAAAGGGGCGGTAAGCGGTCATAAAATTTTCTTTCTCGCCAAAATAAACCCAGGCTAAGGCAAATACAACACAAGCCAATACATTAGCGCAAAGGGTTGCCCAAGCCAAGCCTGCCAGTTGCCAACGGGTAAACAACACCGAAAAAGCAAAGCGTAAAACGCTGCCTATGCCACCACCAATAAAAACGTAAAGCCAATTCATTTATATATTTCTTTTACAAATTACGTAAATTAATTTAAACGTAAATCGGCAATTGCAAAGGCTTCTTTATTTTTAAAACTTTTCTTTATATTTGGTATACCGTGAAAAAAATTTCACACATAATTATTGCACTATCTTTTTGTTGTTTTTGGTCATGCAATAAAAGTGCGCTTACAAGTGTTGAGTTGCATGGTAGGGTTGTAAATTATATAACAAAGGCTCCTGTGCAGGCAACCATTAATTTGTCTAACGCCGCAACACCCAGTAGCAAAGTAAATGCAACAACAAATACAGATGGAAGTTTTGACCTGAAATCGCAGGGCGAATGGAATAGTAATAATTATTATTTAGAAATTACGGAAGTAAACAGTAGCTACATTCGAATGTCTTATACAATAAATAATAGACAAAATATTGATGTTGGAAATATTTTAAGGGGTTCTTACACCTTTTATTGTAAAGTAACATTAAATCCTATTGACAATTCTGCTATTGATTTTTATGGCATAACTGCGGTTCAAACTCATTTTAATGCAGGAACAGCTACTCAGTTTTTATGTAGCGCCACGTATAGTTTTGATCAATATAATCTTTTTGCAAAGAATTTTCCAATTAGCTATAAAATATACCCGGGTGGTTCAGTAAAAGATACAGTTGTATATGTTTCGGCACCTACAGTAGATACTTTAAGCGTAACTATTAATTACTAATTTTAATACAGCTTCTGATAAGTCTGCCACCAACGGTCGGGTATCTCATCTTTGCAGGCAACTTCGTAATCTTTGTACGAGCACGGTATAAGCGTGTGCCTTTCAAACTTTAAATTTTTATCGGGTGGGTAAGGCACTTCCATCCACCAGCGGTCGCTTTTATTGCTTTTGTAAAAATTTATTTCATACTTGTTTTCCTGCAAAAAAAACGTGAAAACGAGTATAATCTGGGCTATTTCTCGAAGGGAAATCTTTTTTACGGTTATAAAACCCATCCATAAAGCACCAAATCATTTGTGCAGCTAATGAGGCTGTTTTGCCCTGTACATCATAGGCAGGGTTAATTTCATAAACGCCAACCGAGGTTAGTTTATCATTCATGCCCGCATAGCGCATCATTTGGCAAGCCTCTTCGGCATAAAAACCGTTGGGCTGGGCATCTTCGTTGGCAGGAGCATCGCTGTGCTTCAATGCATTCATATCAAAACTAAGCATATCGGCATGCCTGATAATGGGCTCAGCCTCGGCAATGTTATCTCGTATTTGTCCTAAGCGGTAAGTGTCAAAATACAGCTTGTTCATCATGTTAATGCCACTTTGTGGCACTAAATAGGTTTGGTAGCCAATATTGCTGTAATTAAACAGGTAATTGGGCTGCTGTAAAATAATTTTCCCTAAAAAAGTCTTGTTATTTAGCTCGCTTTCAGCCGAGCCAATATCAAAAGTGGCATCAACACTTACAATATTTATAGTCTGCTCTAAACGCTCGTAACCCTTAAACTGGGCAAAGGTTAGGTCTTGCGAGCCCCCAATAATTACGGGTACAATGTTTTTCTTCACCAAAAACTCCACCGTTTCCGATAAGGCATAAAAAGTATCACTTTCCGTATGTCCGGGCATAATGTTACCCAAATCGGCTATGCGGGGCACAAAACTGCCTGCAAATAAGCCATATAAATATTTTCTAACCTCGTCAGGGGCTTTATCTGAGCCTTTGTTGTTTAGGGCAAGCCTGTCCTCACAAACGCCAATTATGGCAATGTCTATATCGTCTAAATCGGGGAAATTATTGGTGTAAATGGCAAAATTGCGCGCAAAACTCTCTTCTGCAAAGTTTTCGGCAGAAAAACTGATGGGCGAAAAAAAATGGGCAATATCCGACATATTTAGTATCTTTAATTAATCAGCTAAAAATAGAGCAACATTTTTCTTGAAAATTAGGGCTTTGGTAAAGTAATTAACAGTAGCAGTTTAACAACAAAACACCAAAAACACTAAAAATCTTTAAAAATTAAGTTTTTTGTTTATTTGCCGATTAATATATCTTTGCACCGAATTTTAAAAACTAACAAATGTCAGACATTGCAAAAAAAGTTACAACCATTATTGTAGATAAACTTGGCGTGGACGAAAAAGAAGTTACTCCAACTGCAAGTTTCACTAATGATTTAGGCGCTGATTCGCTTGATACTGTTGAATTAATCATGGAATTTGAAAAAGAATTTAACATCGCTATTCCTGACGATCAAGCTGAGAAAATCTCTACCGTAGGCGACGCTATTTCTTATATCGAAACTAACGCAAAGTAATTTTTACACGATTTTTTAAGAATTATCCTGGATTTTTATTTCAGGATAATTCTTTTTATTTTGTGCAAGATTAAAAATAGCTCCTTTTTATGCAATTAAAGCGCGTAGTGATTACAGGTTTGGGCGGAATTACTCCTTTGGGGAATTCGGTTACCGAATTTTGGAACAATCTGATTAAAGGTGTGAGTGGCGCAGCCAACATTACCCGCTTTAACGCAGAAAAATTTAAAACCCGCTTTGCCTGCGAGGTAAAAGGGTTTAATATCGAAGATTATTTCGACAAAAAAGAAGCCCGTAAATTGGATGCGTATTCTCAATACGGAATTGCAGCATCTGTACAGGCAGTTGCCGATTCTGGCATAGCCGGTGATTCAATCGATAAAAAACGAAGTAGGTGTTATTTGGGGTTCGGGCATTGGAGGTTTAGATACTTTTCAGGCCGAAGCATTTGGTTTTGCCAAAGGCGACGGAACACCCCGTTTCAATCCTTTCTTTATTCCAAAAATGATTGCTGATATTTGCTCGGGGCATATATCTATGCGTTTTGGCTTTAGAGGACCTAATTTTACTACAGTTTCGGCTTGCGCATCTTCTACCAACGCTTTAATAGATTCTTTTACTTATATCCGCATGGGCAAGGCAAACGCCATTGTAACAGGTGGGTCTGAGGCAGCCATTAATGAGTGCGGTATAGGGGGGTTTAATGCCTGCCAGGCCATGAGCACCCGTAATGAAAGTCCGGAAACAGCTTCTCGCCCTTATGATAAAGACCGTGAGGGTTTTGTGTTAGGCGAAGGTGGAGTAGCCATTATTTTAGAAGAATTAGAGCATGCCAAGGCACGCGGTGCAAAAATTTATGCCGAAATTATTGGAGGCGGAATGAGCGGCGATGCGCATCATATTACTGCCCCACATCCGGATGGATTAGGTGCAAAATTGGTTATGCAACGTGCTCTAAAAGATGCTGAGGTTAACCCTAATGAAGTTGATTACATTAACACACATGGTACCAGTACGCCATTGGGTGATATAGCCGAATTAAAAGCCATTGAAACCTTATTTGGCGAGCAGGCTTTTAAAATGAATATAAGTTCCACTAAGTCTATGACAGGACACTTATTGGGTGCAGCCGGGGCTCTTGAGGCTATGGCAACTGTTTTAGCAGTACAAAATGATATAGTGCCACCAACTATTAACTTTACCACAACCGACCCTGAAATTAACCCACGCTTTAACCTTACTTTTAATAAAGCGGTGGCGCGTAAAATAAACATTGCCATTAGCAATACATTTGGTTTTGGCGGACATAATGCAGCGGTAGTACTTAAAAAATACGTTGCCTAATTTCCTTTGCTGAAATATTTTCAGATAACACGTTACAAAACTCCTTCCGAAAAAAAACTGGCGCAAAGCATTAAAAACCTGTTTGGGTTTTATCCTAAAAATATTGCCTTGTTTGAGCAGGCACTAACCCACAGTTCAGCAGCTACTAAAGAAACAAAAAGTAACGAGCGTTTAGAATTTTTAGGCGATTCTATTTTAAGCACCATTGTAGCCGAATATTTATTTAGCATTTTACCCAATAAAGACGAAGGCATTTTAACCCAGGTGCGCTCGCGCATGGTTAGCCGTAGTCAGCTAAATAAACTGGCGGTTAAACTGGGCATTGATAAAATTTTACATACTGATATTAAGGGCAACATATCTTTTACTTTATATGGCGATGCTTTAGAGGCTTTGGTAGGCGCTATTTATTTAGATGCCGGATTTATAACAACAAAAAAAATAATCCTTACAATTTTTAAACAGCATTTAGAAATACAAACCATTATTAACGAGGATACCGATTATAAAAGCCGACTGATAAATCTCTGTCAAAAAAAATAAAACCACCTTACAATTTGCCTTACTATCTGAAAACATGGATGGCATAAAAAAAAATGTACCACATAGGCATTGAGGTTAATGGCGAAATAATTGCCGAAGCGCAAAACGCATCTAAACGTGTGGCTGAACAACTGGCTGCACACGCCGCTTTAGAAAAATTAGATGTTACCTAAAACAAAAGGGGTGATTTGGCTCAGAACACACTTTTTTAACTAATAGGTGAGCAAAAACTCTAAAACGCCCTAAAAATCCTATCTAGGTTTTGTACTGACTTATTTGCCGCAAAGTTCTTGTTTCAGGCATAAAATTTGTATCTTTAGTTAAGATAATAATATGGACAATGATGCTAACAAAAGTCTTTTGAAAACTCTGCGAATGCAAAAGTTTAATAACTCATTTATGAAATAACTTTGCTTAAGACATAATAAATAGATAATTATGTAGTTAAAGATATTGATTTATCTTTGTTAAGAGTCAAATGAGTGTAAAGTAGCTGTAGCAGATAATTCATTAGTTTTGCGGCCTTAATTAAATTAATAACGTTATGTCAAAATTTAACCTCCCTACTGAATTTATAGAGGATTTATCTATTTATATAGGTTTATCTGATAAGGATAAAACAAAATTAGAAGAACTTATTAGTGTAGCTCCTATTGGGTTAATGCCCTCTGATTTAAGCGATTATTTGTCTGATAAGATAAATATAGAAAAAGATAATTTAGACTCAATTACAAATGTACTATATGTATTATCAAAAGTTAAAGAAGAAAGTGATTTAGATTTAGATGAATTTATAGATGGTATTTGTTCTTCTTATGCAGCGAAAAAGTCAAAAGTAAACAACTCGGTAAAAACAAGGTTGAAAGCTATTTTATCAGAAAAGGGTGCTTTTAATTTAACCAGGAAAATAAATGACTTGATTGTTGATAGAGAAAATGTATTGACAAGTTCGAGAATTATTACCGATATAAGACCAGTTTTTGGAATAGAAAAAACTTATGATTTGATCAATTCTCTTGTAATTCATAATCTAAAAATTGAATATGATAATGATGAAGGAAATACAAAAAGTATATATCTTGCTCTTGATAAGGAAGATTTAAAAAAGTTGAAAGAAGATATTTTGCGAGCAGAGAAAAAAGAAACTGTCATTAGAAGTAAATTTGAAAGAGCAACTACATTTATTGATTACTAAAGTAGACGATTATGAAAGTTAGCGAACGACACAGTGCTGTTAAATTTCCGCAAGAATATAGCGTAAATAGATTTATGTTGCCTCGTAAATCTGCAAAAAAAGTTCATCCTGCAATTTGTATATCTGATAGTAATTCAAAATCATTAAAAGATATGATTGGATTACTTACTTCTGAAGTAAGAAGATTAAGACCTGAAGTTAATTTAAAAGAAATATATAAAACGCTACCTTTAAGTTTAAAGCATATTAAGGAAGTTATAATTGATTCTGAATATATTTATTCACTGAATGATGATTGGGATGATAATGGTTCTAAAGGCTACAAAAAAAGAAACGTGGTTGCGAGCAGTGAATTTAATTTCAACATACGCTATTTATGCTTTAAATAGTGAATTTACTACTGTAAGCTCTCCATTAATATATGAAGGACCAAACGGCAGCATAGATATAATATGGGAAAATGGTAATAATAGATTAGGAATAAATGTTCCTGAGGATATTAATTCTCCGATATCTTATTATGGCGATGATAGAAACCAAGATTTTGTAAAGGGAGCTATTAGTGACTTTTTAAAGATAAAAAAAGGGTTACTTGATATTTTGTTAAACTTCCAAAACTAATGTGGGTAAGTGAAGGTGCGATACCTAAGGCTGATTTCCTATTCAGAAGAACTCATAATAGTCTTGTAGATTTTAAAATAAATAAGCCTAAACCAAAAGACTTTGAGGATATTGATTTATCTGTTGATTGGAATAAATATTCTACTGCAGAAGAATCAATACAGAGAATTAAGGATATACCTCATCCTAAAATTCCAGGTAAAATTAGAAACCCCAATGATTACTTTGTCTGCGTTTTATCCGCACAAAAAAATTTACGACGAAATTCAAAGTTTAGTGATTAACCATGAACCTGATGTGACGACTAATAATCGTTCTCATAGTCATATTTCAGGAGATAAGACTCAGATTATTGATGGCATCGAAATTAGAATGAAGTTGCGTGATATTAGTGATTGGGCTATTTATAAGTGAATCAGGGATTTATACTGGAAAACTTTAATTTAAACAGAAACATTACGAAAAAAGGCCATCTTTTCAGATAGCCTTTCTAATTATATATTTTACGAATTAAACAGCTGCGCTTAAAACATTGTTCATGCTTCTAACAGCATCCGCACTTTTTGCAAAAGCTGCTTTTTCTTCTTCGTTTAAGTTTACATCAACAATTTTTTCCCAACCGTTTTTGCCAATAACAACCGGTACACCCAAACAAATATCTTTTTGTCCGTACTCGCCATCTAAAGCAACGCAGCAAGAAAATAACATTTTTTGATCATTTAAAATACTATCAACTAAAGAAGCTACTGCAGCACCTGGAGCGTACCAGGCAGAAGTACCAAGCATAGAAGTTAAAGTTGCTCCACCAACCATTGTATCAGCGGCTACTTTTTTCAAAGCATCAGCAGCTAAAAACTGAGAAACCGGAACACCTTTATAAGAAGCCATACGGGTTAACGGAATCATAGTAGTATCACCATGCCCACCAATAACCATTCCTTCAATGTCGTTAGCCGAAGCGTTTAATGCCATAGATAAATAACATTTAAAACGTGCGCTATCTAAAATACCACCCATGCCTATAATGCGGTTTTTAGGTAGTTTGCTTTCTTTTAAGGCTAAATAGGTCATAGTATCCATTGGGTTACTAACCACAACTATAACTGCATTTGGAGAATGTTTCAACACATTATCAGTAACCGTTTTTACAATGCCTGCATTAATGCCAATAAGCTCTTCGCGGGTCATGCCCGGTTTACGAGGAATGCCGCTGGTTATAACAACTACATTACTGTTAGCTGTTTTGCTGTAATCATTAGTGCTACCGCTAATTTTTGTATTGAAGTGATTAAGTGTTGCAGTTTGCATCATATCAAGTGCTTTGCCTTCAGCAAAATTTTCTTTGATATCTAGTAAAACTATTTCGCTTGCTATGCTACGAAAAGCAATAGCATCTGCACACGTTGCGCCTACATTTCCGGCTCCTATAACTGATACTTTCATTTTGAATATTTTTTTAGTGCAGCAAAATTAAGGGTTTTTCTGGGTAAACCGCAATTTTGTATAAACATATAGGCTTAAAAAGGGTTAAAAACCACCGCCCATGCCACTTTGGTCATCTCCGCCCTCTTTTTTCTGCTGTTTCATTTTTTTGAAGATGCTGGCATCCATTTTACCAAACACCCACATGGCGGTAAAGCGTATATAACGGGATTCTCTACGACGAGAAAGCTCTTGTGTATAATCTGGTGTGCTGTAATTAGTGCCGTTGCGTTTGGTGTTACATATATCGCTAAGTAAAAGGGTTAGGGTTAATTTTTGTTTTATGTTTTTAGATATGGTAACGTCGGCATACTCCACAATTCTTGTTGTGCCTTGTGGTAAAATTTGGGGTGCCTGGTAATTTCCGTTTAGCTGCAAAGTAAAATTGCCGGGAAATTTATAACTGGCACTTGCCTTACCTGTCCAGCTATAACCATTGTTTGTAATTAATTGCGTGCCACTTAAATAACTAACTGTGGTATAAAAAATATTGGCATTTGCCATTAAATCCAACCCTTTAATTGGGGTAACTTTTAAGGTGTTATCTAAACCTTCCACTATTCTATTTTTTCCGTTTTGGTAGGTGTTAACTAACACGTTGGGGTTACTTGCCTCAGGATAGGCAACATTTGTAATGGGCGCTTGTGTGTAGCGTACATAAAACGAAGTAAGAAAATTAATTTTACCCCAGGTAATGTTGTAATTAAGTTCTCCTAAATTTAAAAACTCCGGTGCAAGTTGAGGATTACCAATTTGTATGTTGGCATTATCGGATGCAAATACAAAAGGCATCAGCTGAAAAAAATTCGGGCGATTTATTTTACGCGAAAAATTTATTTGTATCTCCTGATTATGCGGTAATTTTTTTGAAAAATAAACTGCCGGAAAAAAACAATATTGCAACTTGTTCAGCTTAGCATCGGGATACATATACGAGAAAGAAATATCTTTATTGGTTATGTTGCCTTTGTAGTAACTTTCTTCAAAACGTAATCCTGCCTGATAATTAATGCCAAAAACTTTACTACTGTAATTAACGTAAGCAGCATTAGTTAGGTTAGTAATGTTGTAATTATTAGTAAGGGTTGTAAATGGAACTAAATCTCCTACAGAATCTTTATTAAAAGTTTGTTGCGTGCTAAACGAACGCTGCATATAACTCCTTACTCCGGTTTCAAATTTAGTATAATCGTTAATGGGGTTTACAAAATCTGCCTGATAGGTGTACATCCAACTGGGCGTACTGCCATTAGCGGTTTGCACAATTTGCGGCAGTGCAGGACGTTCCTGATAAGTGGTGTAAGTATAGTTGGTGTTCATTTGCCCGCCATTTAATGTTAAGCTGGTTGTAAATTCTTTGCCCTGTTTAGGATAGGTGTGTTGGTAATTAATTTGCCCTGTGTAGTTTTGAAAAGAGGTGCGTGTACTATTTATACGGTCGCCTCCGCTTGAAAAATGATCGTATATATCATTATAAGCATAATGTTGAAAATCGTTTGAGTTAAAAGCTCCATGTACATAGTTGCCTGAAATGGTTAGTGTACTACGGTTATTTATATAATAATCAAAGCCAGCTCTTGCAAACTGAAAAGTGTTTTTCATGCGGTTGGTATCTGTTTGATTGTAAAATTTATCTATCGCTCCTGTGTAAGGGTTTGGAGATGGCAGTGTAATATTCTCTCTATTCGTAAAGCCATCATTACTATTGGTTTGTGTATTGTAGTTATACATGCCAAATACATTAAACTTGCCTTGTTTTATGTTTAAACTAGCCATGCCATTATACCTGTCATTAGTGCCAATGCCGCCCATAATAACACCATTGTAACCCGGTTTAGTGTTGCGTTTTAAAATAACATTTAAAATCCCTCCGGTAGTTGATGCATCAAATTTTACGGATGGGTTTGTAATAATTTCTACTCTATCAATTTGGTCAGACGGAATTTGTTGTAAGGTTAGCGTAGTAGGTTTTCCATCCACATATATCGCTACCGAATTGTTTCGTAAAGACACGTTTCCATCGGCATCAACCGTTACACTCGGAATGTTTTTTACTGCATCTAAACCTGTTCCGCCACGGGCAGATATATCTTTATCTACATTATAAACCTTGCGGTCTATGCTCATTTGCACGGTTGCTTTATCTTCGGTTACCACAACTTCTTTCAATAATTCCTGGTCTGGCTCCAGCATTATATTTCCTAAATCCTTATCAATGTTTTGCATGTTCATAAAGATTTTTTGGTCAATAGTTTTATAACCAATAAAGCTTATACGCAAACGAAAAGCACCAAAAGATAAATTATCTAAAGAAAAATCGCCATTGGTTTTAACCAAACAGCCTGCAACAGCACTGTCTTTATCAAACCATAGCAAAGCAACCGAGGCAAATTCAACGGCTTCTTTAGTTTTTGCATCTAGTACTTTACCATATAAATGGCCAATGCTGGGCATTTTCCCTCCGGGTGCTCCGCCACCACCACCAGGATACTGAGCTTTTAAAAACGTAGTAAGTAATAAGGCTATACTGAGTGCAACTATTTTTTTCATAACGTGAATTTCGATGCGAATTTAAGTTGATGAATTAGGTCTTGCTATACTTAATAGGTACAATGTATGTGCCGATAGGTAAACAAGCTTTTTTCTTCGGTAAAAATTCGGGAGCAAATGTAAATAATCAAATGTAATTTCTTTGTTACTTTTGATGGGCGGCAATTGTTGCCTATGAGTAGCGTTATTTTGTTAAAAAGCGGATATTGTTAAAGTCATATTATAAAAAAACAAATATAGAAGCAGGTTGCGACGAGGCAGGAAGGGGTTGCCTTGCCGGACCTGTGGTTGCTGCTGCGGTTATTTTGCCTAAAAATTATAAGAATAAATTTATCGACGATTCTAAAAAAATCCCCGAAAAACTGCGATACGAACTTGCCGAAGAAATTAAGCAAGCGGCTTTGGCTTGGGCGGTTGCTGAGGTAGACCATCTTAAAATTGATAAAATAAACATTTTAAATGCCTCTATATTGGCCATGCACCATGCGGTTGATAAGCTAAATCTTACCCCCGATTTTTTATTGATTGATGGCAACCGTTTTAAACCTTATAAGGAAATTAAGCATTTATGTGTTATTAAAGGAGATGCCATTTATATGAGCATTGCCGCCGCATCTTTATTAGCTAAAACACACAGAGATAATCTGATGATGAAATTGCATGAAGAGTTTCCTTTTTATGGTTGGGATAAAAACAAAGGCTACCCAACTATGTTGCACAGAGATGGCATCAGACAGCATGGCGATTGCAAATATCACCGTAAAAGTTTCACTTTATTGCCACCACAACTTAGCTTGTTTTAGTGCTATGCTTTTTCACAAACGCTGTTTCATAACCTTTTTGTTGGTTTGAAACCAAAGCATTAATCCTTCCTATCTTTACTTTGTATTGTGATTAAGAAAATTGCCTTTATTATTTTAGTAGTTGCTGCTATTGCTTGCGGTACCTGGGGCTATTTGTATTTAAGCAAATTAAAACGCCCTACCACAAACCCGCTTAGCGTTTTACCCGATACTTGTTATGCGTTAATTGAAACAAAAAACTTGCATCAGCTTTCCGAAAAAATTAATCAGGGTAATTTAATGTGGGAAGAGCTTTTAAAAACCAATGCTATTAAACAGTTTAATAAAACACTTCAAAAAGCCGATTCGTTAATTAGCAATTCAACAAACAGCAACCAATTTGGAGTTCAATCGGTTTATGTAGCCTTGTATCAAAGTAAAAAAACCGAACTACTGGCAGCTTTTAATTTGGCCGACATTAGCACCAACGATTTGTTTGTTTCTTTTCTTACAAAAAACTTCTCGGCAAAAAAAACAAGCGGCAATTTATATGAGTGTAAACAGGCAGATTATACATTTTATACTTACATAAATGCAGGCTTGGTGGTGTTTTCAAATAACTCCGGGTTTCTGCAAGAGGCTATAAAAAACAATAAGACTTCGTTAGCACAAAATAAAATTTTTACGGAGACCTATCAAACCGAAGATAAAGAGAGTGATATAAATTTATTTATCCATTTACCTCATTTTTACAATAGGGCTTGGACTAATTTCGTTGCCTCATCTGTAAAAAACAAAGATGTTTATGGGACAAAAAAAGAGGCATGGCTTTCAGTAGATGTAACTGTAAGTCCAAGCGAATTAAACACGCAGGGTTTTCTTTCTAACGATTCCTCTGTTATTTATAATGCCTTAAAAAACCAAGAAGCAGTAAATTTTAAAGATGCATTTAATGTACTTCCTTACAACACATTACAATTACGAGCAATAAGCATTAGCAAGTACACGCAATTTATTGAACATAATTATTTAGCTAATCCTGAAAAAAGAAAGCAAGATTTACAACCTTATACCGATAAAATTAATGCCGACGCACAAACCGAAATAGAAAAATTTGTAGGTGATTTTGCTGTGTTATTTACAGCAAAATGTACAGATGCTGAACAAGATTATGGCTTAATACAAGTTACCGATGAAAAATTAACTGCTGATTTTTTAAAGGAAGCAAGCGATTCAACTTTCGAAACTTCCGATTCAGTTAAAATTTATACAGATGTTGCCCAAAATTTATTTCCCGATTTATGTGGGCAATTTTTTACTAAGCATTTTAAATATGCTACAAACCTTACTAATGCCATACTTTTTAGCAATGAAATTAGTGCCATAAGTGATTTTAAGAAAACAGTTTCCGAGAAAAATAATTTGCTGACTAACGAGCATGTGGTAAATTTTATAGATAAAAACCTTTCAATTGAAAGTGCTTTTTTATTTTATGCCGATGTGTTTAAGAGTAGAGAAGAGATAATAGGTGGCATGTCGAACAATATGATAAAGTTGTTAAGCCAATCTCCTGAAATGTTTGACAAATATGAGTCTATGGCCTTAACAATGGAAAAACTAAAAAACAATCTGTTCTTTAAAGCTTGCGCAAACTTTAACCCTAAAAGTAAATTATACCAAAACACCTTGTGGGAAACCTTGTTAGATACAGATTTATATAGTAACCCAACACCTGTAAAAAACCATCTTACTGACGAAATGGAATTAGTTTGTGTTGATAAAGTAAATAATTTATACCTGCTATCAAATACCGGAAAAATTTTATGGGAAAAAAATATAGGTCAGAAAATTTTGGGCGATATACATCAGGTAGATTATTTTGACAATGGTAAACTACAATTGCTTTTTAATACAGAAAATCAACTATTTGTTATTGATAGAAATGGAAATAATGTAAGCGGGTTTCCCGCAAAAATAAGCGCCGGTGCTGTTGGCGGCTTAACCTTGTTTGATTACGAAAAAAACAAAAACTATCGTTTATGGATTCCATTAAAAAACAATACAACAGTTTGTTACGCAATAAACGGTAAACCCCTGGTTGATTTTATTCCTGTAAAAAACACAGGGCAAGTAACACACCTTGTGTTACAGCAAAAAGATTATTTTGTTCTAATTGATACGTTAGGAAATATAAATGTAACCAACCGAAAAGGAGAAACGCGTGTGCAAATTAATTCTAAAATGAGCAGGGGTTATCACTCTGTTTTTATAGAAGAGGGTAAAAACACAGAAAGCACAAACATTTGTTATGTAAACGACGTGATAAAAAAACTATGTAAAATTTCTTTGACAGATAAATTGCAGGAAATAAACCTTCAGGAAGAAAACAATATAACATCGGTTTTTATCGACACATTACAAAATTCACTTAACCCTTTATTAATATGTACTACTGAAAAAGGGGTTGATGTGTATGATTTTTTTGGAAAGAAATTATACGAACGTGTTTTAGATAAACAAATGCAAACACCTGTAAAATCGTTACTATATAAAGAGAAACACCTATATACTGCTTTAGAAAACGGCACAGAGAATCTGTTTTTAGTAGATGTAATTGACAACAAAATTACCGACACAGAAATTAAATTAACTAAGCTGCCTGAAAACTGTGTGCTTATTAGTAACGAAAAACCTTACCTGATAGGTTTTTACGGCAATAAAGTTTTTTGCATTAAGCAATAACTAATCCTGATGTATTAGTGGTAAACTGCTGGCAGGCTTAACATACAGGTAAGTCGCTTTTTTATCGTTCGGACTTAAAATCTTTACCCGCAAATAATTTTCATCTATACTCGTTGTAATTTTTGTTGGCTTTAGTTTTCTGCCAAACTCATAATCTATTTGCTCAATAAAACGGTAGTTGTGCCCCATTTGCTTTATCTCATATATTTTATGATGCCATATTTTATGAGGATAATGCACCGTCCAATCCACTTTTTCGTAGCGCGCACCATTTTTATAAACTTTTACTTTTTTAGAAATCCTGTACACTAATTTCTCATCTCTAAATTCAACTATAGATATGTGTTTGCGTTTGTGTATTTGAAAATAACTGCCAAAAGGTTGTTTCTTTTCCGTAGAATCTATAAAAACTATATAATCATTTAATAGTTTATTTTGAACTTGCTCAAATGCAGAATTGGTTTGTGCTACAAGTCCTTTACTAAATATAAATAACATAATGATAAAAACTCTAACAACAATTTTTGTCATATAAATTTTGGTTTAATTTTACGCCAAATTACAAAATTATGGCATATATTATATCGGGCATACAACAATTGGGCGTGGGGGTGCCAAATGTGCAGGAGGGCTTTAAATGGTACCGACAAAATTTAGGCATAGATATCCCTGTTTTAGACGAAGCATCTGAGGCTAATTTAATGTTACCTTATACGGGGCAAAAACCACATCAGCGCCATGCTATACTGGCTATTAGTGGCAAAGGCGGTGGTGGTTTAGAAATTTGGCAGTACACCAGTCGCACCCCGCAACCTTGTCCTTTTAGTATTGAATTGGGCGATTTGGGCATCTTAATCGGTAAAATTAAGACTGAAAATATACAAGAAAGTTTTGCATTCTTTAACAAAAAAGGCGTTACCGTTCTTGGCGAAATAACTGAAAACCCTATCAAACAAAAACATTTTTATATAAAAGATTTATATGGAAACATGTTTGAGGTAATTGAAAGCCAGGAAATGTTTGGCTCAAGTAACCATGCAACCGGTGGGCCAATTGGTGCTGTAATGGGTGTTACTGATATAGATAAATCGATGAAATTTTACACCGATATTTTAGGATACGATAAAGTGTTGTTTGATAAAGAAGATACGTTTAGTGATTTACAAAACCTTCCGGCAGGTAAAAATAAATGCCGTCGTGTTATTCTAACCCACAGTAAACCCCGCGAAGGAAGCTTTTCGCGTATGTTGGGTAACAGTTACATAGAGCTTATTAAAGTATATGATAAAACCCCTCGTAAAATTTTTGAAAACCGCTTTTGGGGCGATTTAGGTTTTATTCATTTATGTTTTGATATAAAAAACATGGATGCCTTACGTAAAAAATGCGCCGAGGCTAATTGCGCATTTACCGTAGATAGTGGTACTAATTTTGAAATGGGTGATGCTGCCGGACATTTTAGTTATATTGAAGACCCTGATGGAGCATTAATTGAATTTGTAGAAACATTTAAAATACCCATTTTAAAGAAATTTGGCTGGTACTTAGATTTACGTAAGCGTAAACCCGAAAAACCGCTACCAAATTGGATGCTAAAAACATTAAGTTTTAGCAGGGTAAAAGATTAATTTATTTTTTTATCTTTATCCGGTTAAAAATATTTTTCTGAAAAAGCATTATTTTATACTTTTTATCGTCACCCTATTTTTGCAAAGAAACTTTGCACAGGATATCCATTTTTCGCAATATTTTTCTACGCCTTTAACCATTTCCCCCTCTAATACAGGTAATTATGTAGGCGATTTTCGTGTAATGGGCAATTTCCGTAGCCAGTGGAAAGAAGTAGCAAAGCCATATACAACTGAGTCTGTCGGAGGCGATAAAAATTTTTACATCCGTAACGAAAAAATTTCAGCAGGACTTTTAATTATCAACGATAAATCAGGTGGAAATTTGCAAGTAAATAAAATTCAGGCATCATTAGCCTACCATAAAACACTTGGTAAAAACACATTTCATATAGGTGTGCAACCAGGTCTTACAATGAAAAACATTAATAGCAACGAAACGTTTCCGGATCAATTCGATTGGAATTCCGGACAATTTAATGGTGCCATTCCGAACAATGAAACCAATTTAACCTACCGCCTTCATTATTTTGATTTAAATTGGGGTGTAGGTTATGATAGAAAATTAACCAGCAAGGTGGAACTATTTACGTCTTTCGCTATGTTTCATGTAAACTCGCCTAAAGAGACTTTTTTATCAAACAGCAATACACTTAAGCCGCGCAATGTATTTTCGTTGGGGGCAACCTGGTACGCTTTACCAAAAATTACCGTACAACCTTCTATTTGTATGATGGGCACCGATAAAGCATCTGAGTTTTTATTTGGTTCTCGCTTTTTCTATTCATTAGATAAAGATTATTCAATTACCAAGGCAGTTTTTGTTGGCGTATATGGCCGTTCGGGTTTTGCCAATTTAACCGATGCCTTTTTTGCGGTAGTTGGTGCTAACTGGAAAAATTATTACGCGGGGGTTAGTTACGATTTTAATATTTCTCAACTTAAAACAGCCAGCAACTACCGTGGTGCTTTTGAAGTATCGTTTATTTATACCGGCATGAGCACACGTTTAACTAAAAGCCAGATTCCTTGTGACAGATACTAGACGTATATATAGCCTCGCTTTTTTATTTATGTTACTTGGTTTTTTTGCACAAGCGCAAGATACTATTGAGATAAAAAGCCTAAAAGCAGGTGAGTGCAGGCGTATGGGCGATGCCGCTGTAAAACAAGGCGATTACTATTCGGCTCAAGAATATTACGACCAGTATATGAAATTGAAACCCAACAACGGTAAAGTTGCCTATAACTTAGCAACTGCTTTTCGTATAAACAGAGATTATGTAAGCGCGCAGGAGTGGTATGATAAATCAATTAAATTAAACCCTAACAACGGACTGGCTTACTATTATTATGGTCTAATGCTAAAAATGAATGGTAATTGTGATAAAGCTAAAGAACAATTTGCAAAATTTAAAAAACAAGGCGGTAAAAGCCAACAAGCTGTTGATTTAAAAAAACAAATGAAGGCAGATATAATAGGCTGCGATTCTGCTATTTCTTTTACCAAACAATTAAATAGGGTTACCATTACTCACTTAGATACTACTATTAATAAAATCCATGTGGAGCATTCTCCAATTATGCTTGATACCAACACCTTATTATATTCATCTATTAGGACAGATAAGAAAGTTTATACTGTTGAATCGCAAGAAGACACAGCCGTTGGTGCTTTTAAAAAGTTTTATACCGCTAAAAAAGAAAATGGCAAATGGACTTTTGGTGGCGAGTATGATGCATTAAATAAAGAAGGAGTTAATAACACTAATGCGGCTTTTTCGGCCGATGGTAAACGCATTTATTTTACTCGTTGCAAAAAAAACGGAAACAATAAAATGATTTGTGCCATTTATCTTACCTCAAAACAAGAAGATGGCAGCTGGAGTGAACCAACAGCCTTAGATAAAACTATAAATGATTCAAAATACACAACCACACAACCTGCTACTTCTATCGAATCGATTAAACAAAACGAAGTAATTTATTTCGTAAGCGATCGTCCGGGTGGGCGTGGTGGTTTAGATATATGGTATGTCATCTACGATTTTAAAAAGAAAGCATATGGCTTGCCAAAAAATGCGGGAAGCAAAATAAATACTACCGGTGATGAGATAACACCTTTTTACGATGCGGATAACCGCACCCTGTATTTTAGTTCTAATGGTTGGCCGGGGCTTGGGGGGTTAGATATTTTTAACGCCAAAGGCGAAATGAAACAGTTTACGCCACCTGAAAATATTGGGGCTCCTATAAATTCAACAGCTGATGATATTTATTATACTGTAGGAAAAAACAAAGACGAAGGTTTTTTTGTTTCTAATCGTAAAGGTGGAGTTGCTTTAAAGAAAAGCCCGACTTGCTGTGATGATATATATGGCTTTAAACATATACTGTATGTAAAATTAAATGTGGAAGGTGTTGTTATTGATGAAAAGGGAAATCCAATTAATAAGGCGAAGGTTTCTTTATATACCAAGCCTAAAGAGGGTGATCCTATTTTTATTAAATCAGTTGAAACAGATGCACAAGGTAAATATGATATGAATGTGGAAGCGAATAATGATTATAAAGTAGTAGTTGAAAAAGAAAAATATTTAAACGGCACTAATAACTTTAATACAAATAACATTACTACAAGTCAAACATTAAAACAAAATGCTACAGCTTTAAAAGAGATAAGTGACAAGGCTTATGTGTTAACTAATGTATATTATGGGTCGGATAAGTATGATTTATCTGAAAGCTCTAAAAAAGATATAGATACTACTTTACTTGTCTTTATGCAGGCAAATCCCGATGTAATTGTAGAGATAGGTTCTCATACCGATGATCAGGCAAGTCATGCTTACAATAATTCACTCTCTCAAAAACGTGCCGATGGTGTGGCAAAATATCTTATTGAAAAAGGCATTGATATGGAAAGAATACAAGCTCATGGATACGGAGAAACAAAACCAACCGGAGATAATAAAACCGAAGAAGGAAGAGCCGCCAACCGTCGTACTGAATTTAAGGTAATAGGCAAACTTGCTCCAAAAGAAAAAGAGTATAACGAGAAGGAATAATTCTTTCTTATACCATTATATTTTTACTTTCAACACAGTTCCATATTCATCAAGCGTTGTTGTCTTGTAACGGTTTAATAAAGCTTTTTTTAATGAATCTTCTGCCACAACAACAATGCTGTTTTCTTTTAGACCTTCTATCGTATTTGTTAAGGTAAAGTCTAACCCTTTTGTATTTAAACTGTATTTGTAAAAGTATAAAGACCTGTCAAAATAGTTGGTAAGAAAAATCACTCCGTTTAAGGATTGATCGTTTTTATTTTTAAAAGCATATTCATTCAGTACTTCTAATTTCCGCTCGCCTGGGTTTACTTCACTTTTACTTGAGTTTCTAAATGTAAAATATAGCGGAAGCATAAAAATAGAAAACATAAGCCATGCAGTGCGTAAATTATTTTGTTGCGAATCGAATTTTAAAATCAAAACACAAAGGGCATAACCACAAAATATGGAAAGGATGGGATATATTGGTAAATCATACCACTCTACCTTAGTAGTTGAACAACTTATTACTAGAGAATAACTGATAAACAAAAAAGAAAGAAAAAAGAAAGTTGGTTTTAACTTATCATTAAACCACATTAATAAAGCTCCGGGCAACACAAATATTACCCACTTAAACCTGTCTTCATATAATCTATTTAAATAATAATCAAAAGGTTCTTGATGAACATCTATGCCACTAGTATAACGAGCAATAAATTCAAAATCGATAAGATATTTTATATAACCAGGATTATACTTTTCCCTTAAAAGCAAACAACCGGCTGAAACTATAATAAAGAGTAAAGCACCAAAGTAAAACCATTTACTTTTAAATAATAAATTGATTTTTTTGAAATAAATGATAATGACTAATAGAGCAGGAGCGAAAAACAAGGCAACAAAACTTTTTGTGAGAAAAGCTAAGCTTAAAAAAACAAAATAAAGAAATCTTTTTATCTTCAAACAGCCATTTATAAAAGGAGATGCAATAACATAAAATAAAAAATGATAACGTGGCATCCGTGTCTCCTGTTCTACCGGTATGAAAAGTGGTTATACCTAATGTACTTATAAAAACAAAAAACACACATAATGCAAAAATCAACCCGGCTCTTTTTTTAATAAAGAAAAAAAGTAGTAAAGCTGACCCAGAACTTGCTAAAGCAGATGGCAGGCGTATGGCTAACTCATTATAACCAATAAATTTAATGAATAGTACTTGCAGCCATGTGTTTAAAGGTGGCTTTAAAATCAACATATCAGGATTGCCTTTATAATAAGGGACTATAAAATTGTGGTTGTTAAACATTTCGAATGCGTTTACCGCATACATGCTTTCATCCCAATTACGAATGGGGAAATTATCTAGTTGTAAAAAAAATACAAAGTATAAGCAAGTAAATAATAATAAGTATAAGCCAATTTCTTTGTAATATGTTTTTATCATAAAATAGTTTATCGAATTTGGCTCTTTAAACAATAAAAGAAAAGCCCTGCAATTGCAGGGCTTTGTATTTAAAAATGCAAGTTCTTATTTCTTCTTTGGTCCAAGTATCATAATCATACGTTTACCATCTAATTGTGGCATTTGCTCTGGCTTACCAAATTCTTCAAGCTCGCTAGCAAAACGTAGTAATAAAATTTCACCTTGTTGTTTAAAGGCAATTTCTCGCCCTCTAAAAAACACAAATGCTTTTACTTTAAAGCCTTCTTTCAAAAACTCCATTGCATGGTTCTTTTTAAAGTTGTAATCGTGATCATCCGTATGCGGACCAAAACGAATTTCTTTTACAACCACACGGGCAGCTTTTGCTTTTACTTCTTTTTGTTTCTTTTTAAGCTCGTATAAAAACTTTTTGTAATCAATAACTTTACAAACCGGCGGCACAATTTGAGGCGCAATTTCAACAAGGTCTAATCCTTGTTCTTCGGCAATCTCAAGTGCTCTTTTAATGGAATATACGCCTGGTTCAAATCCATCACCAACTACACGTACTTCGGCAGCGGTAATTTTTTCATTAATGCGATGGGCATCTTCTTTCTTTTGGGGGCCTCTGTTAAAGCCACGGTTAAATGGTTTTGGCTTTGGACCTCCTGGTTTGTTTCCTGTAAATGCGGGTTTTTGTCCGCCTGGTCTAAATGGTGCTGCGATGGTAACCTCCTGTTTTTTAGTTTATATTATTTTTATTTTACTTCTTCTTTTACTTTTAAAGTTCCTTTTTTAAAGTCGCTTTCAATTTCTTCCTTAATTATACCGGTAAATTCAGTAATGCTAAATACACCTAAAT
>Ga0207046_10033_pt1 | contig 37155 bp, 34 predicted proteins | sample Alteio_BWMinCont_66_FD_153303 | JGI IMG/M metagenome (GOLD analysis project Ga0207046, IMG submission 153303) | Enriched cells from forest soil in Barre Woods Harvard Forest LTER site, Petersham, Massachusetts, United States -... | ecosystem: Environmental > Terrestrial > Soil > Temperate forest >...
GCGACGGCCGTCACGAAAGGCGACCTCACACGTTCCGTTCAGGTCGAAGCAAGCGGCGAAGTCGCCGAACTGAAAGACTACATCAACACGATGATTGACAACTTGCGGCTCACCACGGACCGCAACAAAGAGCAGGACTGGCTAAAGACCAATCTTGCGCGCTTCACCGGGATGTTGCAGGGGCAGCGCGATCTGACGACGGTTGGGCGCATGCTTTTGTCCGAGCTCGCCCCGCTCGTCAATGCCCAGCAAGGCGTGATTTATCAAATGGAAACCGACGAATCGGCCGAAATGGTGCTTCTCTCGGCTTATGCCGACGACGCACCGAACGGACATTCTCGTCAGTTACGAGTGGGCGAAGGTCTCGTAGGTCAGTGCGCGGCGGAGAAACGCCGCATGCTGATAACCGATGTACCGCCTCACGCTGTGCCCATCCGTTCCGGTTTGTTCAAGGCTGTACCTTTGAACGTGATTGTGCTTCCCGTCCTTTTTGAAGATCGCGTCAAAGCGGTCATTGAGCTGGCTTCGCTCAGTGTGTTTACCGCCTCCCATCTTGCTTTTTTGGAGCAGTTGACCTCCAGTATCGGCATTGTGCTCAACAGCATCGAAGCGACGATGCAGACCGAAGGCTTGCTGAAACAATCCCAGCAATTGGCCACCGAGCTCCAAACGCAGCAGAAGGAGTTGCAGCAAACCAACGAGCAGCTTGCGCAAAAGGCCCAGCAACTCGCTGAACAAAATGTGGAGGTGGAACGGAAGAACCAGGAGATTGACCAAGCGCGGCGCGCCGTTGAAGAAAAGGCAAAAGAACTGGCTCTCACTTCTAAATACAAATCTGAATTTCTCGCGAATATGTCCCACGAACTGCGTACTCCACTCAACAGCATTCTTGTTTTGGGCCAGCAGCTAACCGATAATCCGGACGGCAATTTGACCGGCAAGCAGGTCGAGTTCGCCCGCACGATTCATGGGGCGGGAACGGATTTGCTGAATCTGATTACGGATATTCTAGACTTGTCGAAGATTGAGTCCGGGACGGTTTCGGTGCAAGCTGAAGAAGTATTCATTGCCAGTCTGCTGGACATGATTGCCAGGCCATTCCGTCACGAAGCAGAGAATCGCCGGTTTACTTTCGAAATTGCGACAGATCCGCGGCTGAGCCGCGGCTTCGTCACGGATGCGAAACGCTTGCAGCAGGTGCTCAAGAACCTCCTGTCCAATGCTTTCAAATTCACCGAGCAGGGCAGTGTGCGACTCTCCGTATCTTTGGCGGAGCGCGGTTGGAGCGAAGACCATGCCGTTCTTCGCTCGGCGCCATCCGTGATCGCATTTCAAGTCGAGGATACCGGCATCGGGATTCCGTTGGAAAAGCAGCGCATTATCTTCGAAGCATTTCAGCAGGCCGACGCGGGCACTAGCCGTAAGTACGGCGGCACGGGACTCGGACTGGCTATCAGCCGCGAACTCGCCAGCTTGCTCGGCGGCGAAATTCAATTGCGCAGCGAGGTCGGAAAGGGAAGTACGTTTACATTATATTTGCCGCAAACCTACGTGGGTCCTTCGACTGGGGGCAATATGATGGAAACGGGAACCAGCCCGGTGACGGCCGCGCTTCAGCTGGCGGCTGCAGTTGCACCAGAACATCGCATCGAACATATTGCGGATGATCGAGATAATTTGGATGAAGCCGAAGCGACTTTGCTGGTTGTTGAGGATGATCCGCACTATGCCGCGCTGCTACGTGATCTCGGGCGCGATAAGGGTTTCAAAGTCCTCGTAGCTAACGGGGGTGCCGAGGCTCTCGCGCTCGCTCGGGAGTTCCACCCAACGGCCATTTCCCTGGACGTCTTTTTGCCAGACATGCTGGGTTGGACCGTGCTGAACCACTTGAAACAGGATCCCGCTTTGCGCCACATTCCGGTCCAAATCCTGACTCTCGATGAAGACCGCCAGCATGGATTGTCACGCGGGGCGTTTGCATTTGTCAGAAAGCCGACCACGTCCGATGAACTCTCTACGGCATTCTCCCGCATTAAGGACTACGCTGCGCCGCACCTCAAGCGCCTCCTGGTAGTCGAAGACAACCCCGCCGAACAGTTGAGTATCCGGGAACTACTGGGATATAACGATGTCCAGGTCTCCGTGGCCGCAACAGGCGAGGAGGCACTCTCGGCCATTGCAGAGCAGCCTTTCGACTGTATGGTCCTTGACTTGCGTCTCCCCGACATGTCCGGATTTGATGTCTTGGAGCGGCTGCGCGATTCCCCCTCACTTGGTGACCTGCCCGTTGTAGTCTTCACCGGAAAAGATTTGTCAGTAGAAGAGGATGCGCGTTTGCATACCTTGGCCCGCAGCGTAGTTGTCAAAGGTGTGGAATCTCCGGAGCGGCTCCTGGATGAGACGGCCCTCTTTTTACATCGCGTCGTTTCTGACCTTCCTAGAGAGAAGCAGCAAATGCTCGACCGTTTGCACCGATCCGATGATGCACTCGTAGGAAAAAAGGTCCTGGTTGTCGATGATGACGTCCGAAATATTTTTGCACTGAGTAGCGTGCTCGAACGTCGCGGCATGACCGTGCTGAGCGCGGGCACAGGCCGCGAAGCGATTGCCACTCTCAAATCGACGTCTGATCTGGCGATCGTGCTCATGGACATCATGATGCCGGAAATGGATGGATATGAAACCATGCAAGTCATAAGACAAAATCCGGATTTCCGGCGACTCCCGATCATTGCCCTGACAGCAAAAGCGATGAAAGGGGATCGTGAAAAGTGCCTCGAAGCCGGCGCTTCCGAATACCTTGCGAAGCCGGTGAACACGGAACAATTGCTGTCAGCATTACGGATGTGGCTCCATCGGTAGTATCGTTCCGGCCATCAGCTGCGGTAATTCTAAATTGGCGGCGAAGGATAAGGTCATCGCGCACGAGGGTTAATGAACGTAAACGAAAAAGTGAACATCCTCATGGTCGACGACCAAATGGGCAAGCTACTTAGCTATGAGGCTATTCTTGCCGATCTCGGTGAGAACTTGATCAAAGCCCAGTCGGGCAGAGAGGCATTAGAGCATCTGCTGAAGACCGATGTGGCCGTCGTTCTCCTGGATGTAAGCATGCCCGAACTCGACGGCTATGACCTTGCGGATATGATCCGCCAGCATCCGCGTTTTCAGCGCACGCCCATCATCTTCATCTCTGCCGTGCTCATGTCCGACGTGGACCGTCTCAAAGGATACGAACGCGGCGCCGTGGACTACATTTCCGTCCCCGTCGTTCCCCAATTGTTGCGAGCCAAGGTTACAGTTTTTGTCGAATTGCATCGCAAGACACGGCAACTGGAGGCGCTAAATCATGAGCTGCGGCGCCTCACCAACAGCCTGATCGCCGCCCAGGATCACGAACGACGCCGGATCGCCCGCGACCTGCACGACGGTCTAGGCCAGGAACTTAGTGGGGCAAAGATGATGGTGGACTGTCTTCAAATGCAAAATCAACCGGCAGAGTGGAAAGAAAAGGCCGCAGCCGAGGCTAGTGCCCTTATCGATCAAGCCATCCAGCAAGTTCGCAGTATGTCCCATCTCCTACATCCTCCCATGCTTGACGAGGCGGGTCTGCACTCCTCTCTTCAGTGGTATTTGGATGGTCTGACGAAACGAAGTGGTCTCGAAACATCGCTCAAGGTCGAACCGGATGATTTTCCCCGACTGGGACCCGAACTAGAGACCACTATCTTCCGTATTGTCCAAGAAGCGCTTACGAACGTTTTCCGTCATGCGGAAGCGCGAAAAGCGTGTATTCGGCTGGCGCTCACAGAGAATCGAATAGTCGTTGCGGTGTCCGACGATGGGAAGGGCCTCCCCCGCGCGGTTGCTGATTTTGATGCCAACAGGATTGGCGTTGGTATTGCCGGAATGCGGCAGCGCGTGAAGGAATTGGGTGGGGAATTGCGACTACGAAATGGCGCTCCTGGCGCGCTTGTCGAGGCTATTATTCCGATCGACTCAGCGGCAACCCGCTCCGCCGGACATTTAACTGCCTCGTGGGGATTCAACCGCTAATCTCTGGGATCCGCTGCTTCATCTTTGCGAACCGCGTCTCGACTTTGAGACGGAGGCCGATTCGATTGTGGCTATGAGGGTCCACGCCTCACTCTTGCTCACTAGTGCGTAAATTCCCGCTTTGGCCGCGGCTCCTGCAAGCCTTTCCGAATCCCATACCGTGAATAAGATAATCGGCACCCTCGGATTCACCGTAGACATCCTCGACGCCGTTTCAATTCCATTGATGCCTGGCATCCCAAAATCGAGTAGCACCAGGTCCGGCTTCAGTTCCTGAAACTTCTGAATGCCTGATAGGCCGTCTTCTGCTTCGCCGCACACCGTCCAACCGGGTTGTGAACTCACGATCGCGGCCGTAATCCGCCGCATAGTCACAGAGTCATCTATGATGAGGATTCGCAGGTTCATCGAGCTGCAAAGCTCCGAATCCCTTGTATACCGCTCTCCGGACCGCTGGAATACCTGCAATCCTCTACGCTGGTGAAATCAAGGATGGACGCGAAACGACGCCTTCGGGTATGCGCGGATGCTCCATCTCCATCTCATGCAGGATGGCGGTCCCCCCAAAGGTTGGACAATCGACAGCCCGGAAGCGGCTACACATAATTACCTTCCCGAGTCAGGAAACCAATGGATGGCGTGTGAACAGCGATAGATGTAAGGCTCGAAAGCGAGGAAGGAGGAGGAGAAATGGCGAAATACGGCAAAGCTGCAAGCGAGAGTGTCAGGAAAGCGTTGCATCGAGAGAAGCACGGTACGCTTCGTGCAGGGAAGAAGGGAAGAGGCGGAGTTGTGACAAGTCGCAAGCAAGCAATAGCGATTGGTCTGTCCGAAGCCCGCAAAAAGGGCGCCAAGGTTCCCCGCAGAAAGCCGAGCTGAGGAGATTGTTGGCTCGTCAAATCTCTAGAGGGTGTGGATCCATCTTGGGGGACTGGGCGGTCAACACGGGTTCAGGGTTGCATTCCCCGCTTTTTTGTTAACGACCAAATCTTGACCCTCCAGAGCTTTTCTTTTTATGGAAGGCCACGCCTAACAGGGGTGTGAAGCGTAGACAGACGAGCCTGCTGCCCATCGGAAAATCAGGTTGCTTACTGTAAATACTGTATGTGATGTAGCAACGCCAAATGATAGTCTCGGCCGACAATGACCAGAACAAGCAGCCATGGCCTTGGGAGCAACCAAAACAACCTGGTTGCTTGGCTGCAGGGTGGCAATCGCAAGGGCTGCGACAGGCCGGGATGGAAGGAGTTCTGAATGCGGGTGCTTATAGCCGATGACCATGAAGTAGTACGTAAGGGCGTGCGATCTCTCCTGCGAACGCAGCAGAACATTGACATCTGCGGCGAGGCGGTCGACGGTCGAGACGCTGTCGAGAAGGCGAAACTATTGCAGCCCGATCTCGTTCTCATGGACATCAGTATGCCCAATCTCAACGGTTTCGAAGCCACTCGGGAAATCTTGAGCGCCATCCCACAAACACAGGTAGTTATCCTGAGCGAGCATGAGACGGCTCAAATGGTTCAGCAGGCGCTCTATGCGGGAGCTCACGGGTACGTCGTTAAATCGTCGATCTCGAAAAACCTTTTCACGGCTCTGGAGAAAGTGGGCCGGCGTGAGATTTTCCTGGATCCCGGCATCTCTGGATCTGGGGATTACCAAACCGATGTACGGGAGGCTGTCCAGGCCAACGTCGCTTTCGAACGGCGATCCCGGCTTGCCGCAATTGTTGAGTCATCCGATGACGCTATCATTTCCAAAGATCTGAATGGATTTATAACCAGCTGGAACGCCAGCGCCGAACGCATCTTCGGCTTCACTGCCGAGGAAGCGATTGGACAGCCGATCACTATCATTATTCCTCCCGAACTGCATGACCAAGAGGCTGAAATCCTGGGACGCATCAAGAGCGGCGAGCACATCGATCATTATGAAACCGTTGGTCTCAGGAAGGATAAGCTGAAAAGGAACATGTCTTTGTCCATTTCACCCGTCAGGGACTCGACCGGCAAGATAGTGGGCGCTTCCAAGATCGCCTTTGACATTACCGAACGAAAGGAATTGGAGTTAAATCCAGTGTAAAACGGCAGGCGATTGTCTGCACGATGCGGGCGAGGGTTCAGAGCGGTCCCAATCGCTGCAACTCCATAGGGAAAGATAATGAAGAGCGGCCGCATCCGCTGATTTTCTTACCGGAATTGGGCCGTAAGCTGTGATCACTGCGTAAAGCAAGCTTCCGTACGTACTTGCTCGGGGTAGTTTCCTCCATAAATCGCACGCAGGCCAGCAGCCAGCCGCGACATTTCTTTCCACAAATCCCGAGCCATTTTTCTGTTTTGGTTCGCTGTTCTGTCCAAATATCGGGGCTAGCGTGGGCGCCTTGAGATGATGCGTCGTCGGTTTCAAGGGAAGATTCAACAAACTTGCCGCAAAGCCATCTGTGACGATTATGGGCGGGGCATCAGCCGGTTGGCGGCCGCCCCGCCCTGAATGGGTTCAGTTGACGACTAAGGCCTTGGAGGCCTTGCGGGCGCCGGGTGTGGCGTTGGTTGCTGACGTTGCTGCAACCGCTGCTGCTCTTGCACGTGTTTTTGCTGCAGTTGTTGTGTCTGCTGTTGGTGCCGCTGTTCTAGCTGCTGTTTGGTCGTGTCATTGGCCTTCTGCTGAGCCAACTTCTGGTGCTCCTGATCTTGCTTCTGCTGGAGTCTCTGGCGCTCCTGTTCCTGTTTCGTCTGCAATTTGTCCTGTTGCTGCTGATATTTCTGGTCCAGCTTTGCATTCCCGGTGTTTGGCGCGGCGGGACGATCGGTACGAGGAAGATCGTTAGGGTGAACCGGAGGGTTGCCGCGGCCTGTATTGTTTTCTGGGCGCGCCGTCGACTCATGAACCGCTCCTCCTTCTCTGGCCGCTACGACTCCGCCACCTTTCAACTCTGCCGGCCTAGAGGTAGCAGCGACAGGCGGCTTGCCGTGGTTTACGGAAGCGCGAAGCTCGGTGTTAGAGCGCGCGGACTCGACGTGTTCGGTCTGCGCGGCCACGGGCGGGATATGTCGTTCATGGGAGGCAGACACTTCCTGGGCCGTCGGGCGCTCGTTGATGCCGCCGTTGCCGCCATTGTAGCTGACACGGGTGACCGTGGTATTGTTCGCAACCCGTGTCTCGTAAACGTTGTGAATCACGCTGACGTTTACGTTACTCACGGCACGGTTGTAGAAAAAGTGACCGTTTTCCCAACGTCCGCCTTCGTATCCGTGACCGAAATAACCGAAGCCGTAGTTGATTCCGCCATAGAATCCTATCTGCGGACCCCAGTAGCCATCATAGAAAATGTACCCGCCGTCTCCCCAGCCCCAATATCCGGGTGTCCAGAGAAAACCGACTTCCGGCGCCAGCACCCAAGTCCCGGGGACCCAATAGTAATCATCATCACCATAAGCCCAGTAGCCAGGCGTCCAAATGTAACCATCGCCAGGACATATCGGCTGATCGTAGACAGGCAGCTCCGGCGGGGCAATCGTAATCGCGACTCCTACGCGAACTTGGGCGAAAGATGCCGCCGAGATGGCCAGCATTCCCAGAACGAGCAACAGTGAACCCATTGATCGGATAATACGCATTTTGCTTCCTTCTGCCCGGTGATCCTGAGCTTGCCCTTACTCTGCTTCCGCGGGCTGCTTGGATTGCCAGGCTTGGTTTTCGGACGCGGGCTAGCGGACGTCCTTGTTCCTGAATGGAATCCTACAAGCCCATAAAAGCGGTACCCATCCGGTGATGAGAGTAGGAAGCAAAGGGCGATGCCGTATTCGGCGATGATCCTGGAGTGGGGAGGAGAATTGAACGAGTATCCCCTAGATTGGGAATACAGCTTTTACTGGATAGTTGCGGTGATGGCGTGCAAACTAGACTCGCACAATGAGCTGGGGGGCTGTATGTAAGCCTAGGGTGAGGGGGGAGTGATGTCTCTGCAAAATCTCGATGAGTGTCTTAGGGACCCGGAAGATCGCGAAAGACTATCCCCCATGTACCTGGAGTCAAACGTCAGGGCCCTTTCGACAGCTCAAGGGAATGACAGTCCCAGAGAATCTGTGGAATCAGCTCTGCAGTCCGCTTTGCGGTCGAACGATCCTGAACTGGATCAAATCTTCTGTGCGTTAGAAGAGATATCGAACGGGCTGAAGTCCGGCGCGCCGAACGCGCACAGCCTGGACAACGCTCTGCGGAGCGCTGCGTCCTGCGCCGTGAGGCAGTCGCTGATGGATCGCGAAATTCGCTGCTTGGCCCTCACCGACGAGCTTACCGGGCTCAACAATCGGCGCGGCTTTCTGGCCGGGGCGACACATCAGCTAAAGCTGGCTCATCGCCAGGGCCAAGACGTATTGCTCCTCTTTTGCGACGTGGACAACTTGAAACAGATCAATGATTCCTTCGGACACCATGAGGGAGACCTGGCACTGGTCCGGGCCGCTGCGGCGCTCAAAGAGACTTTCCGCGATTCGGACATTTTAGCCAGGCTCGGCGGGGACGAGTTCGCGGTGTTGGCTTCCGACGCCTCCATTGCAAGCCGGCAAGCCATCGTGCCTCGCATGGAAAACATTCTCGAAAAGGCCAACGCGGCCTGCATGCGTTATAGGTTGTCCTTCAGTATCGGAGTGGCGCGGTTCGATCCTCATACCCCCGCCTCGCTTGGAGAGCTGATGGCCCGTGCCGATCAGGACATGTATGTCCACAAGCGATTCCATCGCGAACTGCAGCGCTTACACCGGTAGTAGTTCGGCACAGGATTGCTAGTGCCTACGCTAAATGAGTGTGTTACCTTCAATTGAAAACAGGAGACGGATGCTTCTGTAGCAAAGTAACGTGGCCGCGATGCCCCGCGTAAGCAATCCGGTGGAGCATGCTTCCTCGATCCGACAGATAGGAGGGCCGAAATGACTACCCGCGCTCTGAGCCCTGACGCAAGGAATTTGGCAATTCCATGGCAGGCCGCCAGCACACTTCCTGGCGAGCATGTCGCCTATTTCTACCAAGCCAGCGATTCTCTGCTTGAGGCGCTACGCGATTTTATCGGTCCTGCTCTCGGTGCTGGCAATGCGGCGATCATCATTGCCACCAAGGTACACGTCGAAGGACTGGAGCGGCGGTTGAGGGCGCGTGGTTTGGACACCCACAAGGCCAGCAAGCAAGGAAGATACGTTGCGCTCGACGCCTCCGAAACCCTCGCCAAAATCATGTTGCAAGGGATGCCAGACGCCTCCCGCTTCGCCGAGATCGTCGGTGGCGCCATGGACCGAACCCGCGCTTCTGTTAAAACCGCGCGTCCTGAAATCGCCGCCTTTGGCGAGATGGTTTCCTTGTTGTGGACCGAAGGCAACATTGATGCTGCCATCCGGCTCGAACAGCTTTGGAACGAACTGGCGAAGAAACACTCTTTCTCCCTTCGATGTGCCTATCCCGTGGCTGATTTTTACGGGGAGAAAGACGCTCAGCCCTTAATGAGGGTATGCGCGGAACACTCGGCCGTCGTTCTTGAGGACGGCCACTCCTCCTTTACAAGCGGCGAAGCCAGGATTGCATTGCGTCGCACGGAAGAGCGATTCCGGCTCTTGGTAGACGCCGTTCAGGACTATGCAATCTTTATGTTAGATGTGCAGGGCCATGTCAGCAGTTGGAATACTGGCGCCGCGCGCATAAAAGGATATGGCGCCTCTGAGATCATTGGAAAGCACTTCTCCATCTTTTATCTTGAGGAGGAGATCCGGGCGGGCAAACCCGCACGAGAATTGGAGGTGGCCGCCAAGGAAGGGCGTTTTGAAGATGAGGGATGGCGGCTGCGCAAAGATGGCTCGCGTTTCTGGGCCAATGTGATCATCACGGCGATAAAAGACGACAGCGGCACGCTGATCGGGTTCGGAAAAGTTACGCGTGATTTCACCGAGAAAATACTTGTGAGCGAAGCGTTGCGAAAGGAGATTGCGGAGAGAACGGAAGCTCAACGAAAGTTGCATGATTCGGAAAAGTCTCTCCGCCAACTCTCTCTACGTCTTCTTCAAACGCAAGACGAGGAACGCAGACGCATCGGCAGGGATCTTCACGACAGCGTGGGGCAATACCTTGTCGGGCTGAAAATGAAAGTCGATTCGCTCAAATCCATCGCCGAACGAACCCAGCGAGAGGATATCAGCGAACTGGCGGAATGCTCCCAGATGATCGAAGAGGCTATCAAGGAAGTTCGCACGATATCCTACATCCTGTTTCCTCCCATGCTTGAGGAGCTAGGCTTGAAATCCGCGATACCGTGGTATCTCGAAGGTTTTACAAAGCGGAGTGGAATTAAGACCACCTTTGAGGTTTCTCCGGAGCTTGATCGGATCCGTGGCGACCTCGAGCTGGCGCTGTTCCGCGTTCTTCAAGAAAGCTTAACGAACGTACATCGGCACTCTGGCAGTTCCACCGCAATTGTCCGACTTTACAGCGACGGCCCAACCGTAGTCCTCCAAGTCACTGACGAAGGAAAGGGAACTCTCGCAAAGAATTTGGAGTTCCCGGCTCACGACTTGATGGGCGCATTTGGCGTTGGACTGCGCGGCATGAGTGAACGTATGCAGCAACTCAGGGGTGACCTGCAGATCTCCTCCACAGAAGGAGGAACCACCATCACAGCCACGCTTCCCCTGCGCGATTCAGGGGTCGGCGATTAGCCACAGGGTACAAAGAGGGCTCCGACGTTTTCTTCCGTGCTAGTACGGTGAAGCGAGCAGAAATTACACATCGATTCGAGAGAAAATTCGCAAGAAGAGACTCGTAAACAGGCCATTCTCCGAGCTTTCTCACATAACTCATTGATTTCAAGTTATTTGTTGAAATCAAGGGGATTGGTGTCACGCTTGCCCCTAACTTTGGCGCGTATACCAAAAAAACCCTATTTGGGGGAGAACTATGGGCACGAAGTTCGACATCTTCAAAAAACTACCCGATGGTCACCCGCTCTGGGTCAAAGCTGTGGACGGACTCGAAGAGGCGCGTGCGCAATTGGCCCGTTTGGCCGCGAGTTCGCCGGGCGAATATTTTATTTATAGCCTTCGGAACAGCTGCGTAGTTCACGTACAGCTGGCCCACGAAAGATAACCCGGACGCGCAGGCTCCTGAGGAAATATCATCTCCCGTTTGGCTCGTCAGATACCCTCGGCACATCCGCCTCCATGTTTTACGACATGCAGAGCCGACGTGCTTGAAACGGGCGTTTTGCGTTTCTAGGCTGAACAGGAGGGGAGAGAGCAGGCGCCCGTGTTCGGTCAGACGCCTGCTCTCGGTGGGTGTCTCGGAGGTGTTTCAGGGCTGCAGGATACTGGGACACAACCCACTCAACAATCCGGTCTTTCCTGTAAAACAACACCGGCATTTCTTGTATGAACGGGCGACGCGCTCACCAGGGGACCCGCACTTGTCGAGAATTGCGTTCTGGGGTTCCGTCCCAGTAACAGCCGGAAAACGACCGTCTAATTTTGTGCGGGGCTGATTTGTTCTTCTCTTCGCTTCGGCAGCGCGAGAGGATATTTATCCCTGAGGAATTGCACCAATCTTTCTCGCACGTAGCATCGCAGATCGAATGCTGCCGGTCCGTTTCGCGCGCTCATCAGAGCTCGAATTTGGATAGTCCGTTCCGTTGCATCCGTCACTTGCAGTGCCCAAGTCTTTTTGTCCCAAAGCTCTGTCGTTTCCAGAATGCGATGCAGTTCCTCGCGCAATTCTTGGACTGGAGCCGTGTAATCCGCATAGATCATGACGGTCCCAAGGATGTTGGCGGTGGTGTGAGTCCAGTTCTGAAATGGTTTCTCAATGAAGTAACTCAACGGCACGATCAGCCGTCGCAAGTCCCATAAGCGCACCACAACATAGGTGGTATTGATTTCCTCGATCCACCCCCACTCGCCTTCCAGGACTATCGCGTCCTCGATCCGAATGGGCTGCGTAAGGGCCACTTGAACCCCCGCTATTAGATTGGAAAGCGTGGAGCGCGCCGCCATTCCGACAATCAACCCGGCCAGTCCGGCCGATGCCAGCAGACTCACTCCGACGTGGCGCACCGCTGGGAATGTCATCAGCATGACGGACGCCGTTACGATGCCCACCGTCAACGTGACAATCCTTTGCAAAACCTGTGTCTGTGTGCGAATCCTGCGCGCGCCAAGATTGTCGGGCGAATCCATCGAATAGCGCTCGGAGATGATGTTTCCTGTCAGCTCTGTCAGAATTACGATCGTCCACCCAACCACGGCAATCACACCCAGTCCCAGAGCGTGTTGTAGAATGTTTTTCAGTGTTTCCGGGATGGGTGCAAGAGGTATGGCGATAACCAAAGCCAGCAATGGAAAAATGACTCGCGTCGATTTCTTAGCCCGCCCTGTCAGTAGGGACTCTGTATTCGTGTCCTTGCGCTTCAGGATGCTTTCGATCGCAAAGAACAGGACGAAATGCACAAGGAGCGCCAATCCGACGGCGCCTGCGAGGATGGCACCTGAAATCAAACAAGTGCGAGTGTCGCCCCACACGGCTAGCATCTCCTTGATATTCCTATAGATTATTAAGTTCTTCATCGATCAAAGCAAACCGCGAACATCCGCTTCCTTGCCGGCAGAGCATGCCGGATGCGCCACAACACCCTTCAACAGGTACCCTCAAAGCGGGGATGGCCGACAATCTGCAAACCATGGAATACCGTCGCCGCCATGTTTCTCAACCTTCGAGCTTTACCTTCGCCTGAAGTCTCTTACGAATGAAGAGGACTGGCCTATACGCAGGTTCTTGGCCGGAAGCCCGCCAGGGTGAAACGGGGCGCGGCTCTTCTGCGAGAAGATTGGAGATGTGTATTAGGGATGGATGACTATCCGCCGCAATTTTTACTAGTGCCGTCAAAGGCACGGCAAGCAAAATACCCATCAAACCCCACAGCCAGCCCCAGAAAAGGATTCCTGCTGTGGCCGCGACAGGCCCTATGTTCACACGCGACCCAACTATCTTGGGAATTAAATAGTTAGCTGAGATCACATGAAGGCACGCCACGGTTAACACAATGACGGCGAAAGGGGCCGCCGTATGGAATTGCAATAGCGCCGCCGCGACAGGAACCACAAGGGCGAGAATCACGCCCAGAAACGGAATCAAGTTCAGGAAACCGCTGGCGATCCCGAGTACCACCGCGCCTTGTACTTTCAGAGCGAGCAGGACGAAAACCGTCACTGCGGCCATCGCCGAACCGATCGCCAGATTTCCGGCCGCGAACCCGCGTACCATGGTAGTCACGCGTCCCACAAATTGAGGGACATCGATGGTCGCCCCCAAGGTACTTGCCAGCCTCTGATTCATTTGCTCTTTGCGAATCAGATTGAAGAACATCAGGAACGGCACGACTCCAATAATGATGACGGCTCCCCACACCGGTCCCACACCGCGAATAATGTAGGAAGGCCAGCTGGGCGGCTCCTTGATCTTTACTTCCGCTATTTTCTTCGTCGACGTCTCTGGGCTCAGGCTGCCCGCGGTCTCTTGCACTCTTGCAATCTTTTGGCTAAGAGGCCTTATTGCGTCGCGGATTTGTTCCGCATATTGCGGCACAGCCTCCACGAGATCGGAAATGCGATTGTACGAGGCATACGTCAGGAAACAGAAACACAGCATTCCAGCAACAATGATAATTCCAGCAGAAGCAGAACGCGGGACGCGCCAACGCTCCAAGCGTGTGACCACAGGATCCACGAGGATGGCAAGAAACGCTGCCAGCAGCAAAGTAATACAGAAAGAACTGGCAAAAAAACAAAAAGTCATCAGAAGAACGAGAACAATGCCCCAAAGTAGCCAGGCAATACGGCCTAACAGCCGCGTTTGCAGCAAGTCAGTTGAGCTGCGCATCATACAATCACTCGGCTCCTTCTCGCCGCCGGCAATGTCCAGGAGCAGCGCCTCTGGCCTTCACGCCGCGCAGAGAGACGCCGCACTCGCACTTCACGATACGGTCTTACGCTGAAATAGATGCGCAATTAACGAAATCACGGCGAACAGCAACAGAATGTGGATCAGAAAACTGGATATGTGGAAAACCAGGAATCCACCGAGCCACGCCAGCAACAAAATCACAAACAAAACGATGAACATGTAAGCCTCCTTGTTCCCTTCGATTGGACAGGCGCTTCTGGCCCGATGGTTTCAAACGCGGATAGCTTGCTCCCATTGAACTTCGAAGCCCATACAGCGAATGCTGCAGTAGGTGCCTAACCATACCTGACGAGGTCAAGACTTCTCGTTTTGCTGCTGACTTCGTCGTGAGTTGCCAACTTCAGATTCTTCCAAGAAGCAACAGTAAAAGCAGGATTACCACTACCAGCCCCAGGCCCCCGCTCGGGTAGTAGCCCCAGGTTCGGCTGTGCGGCCACGTCGGCATGCTGCCCAAGCTCAACAACAGAAGGACTACGAGAAGTATGATCAGCATTTTGACTTGCCCTCCATGCTTCATTCGACTCGAAGACTCCGGCTCGAACAATCGGTGTAATCGTGTACAACTCGCGTTGCCATATGGTATCGGGGGAGAGATTTCCTCTATGATTTGAAACCTGCTACTCCACGAAAATCGCGCAAGCGAAAAATTTCAACCCGCGCGGAATTGACTTGATGTTCAGCAATCACTCGAAGGCAAAACCGGGTCCACAGCCAGCCATCAAATTGCCAACGTGGCTACCCGCCGTGCCATTCTCAAAAAAGCGGTCGCGCCATCCAGGAAAGGTTGCTGTACAACTGTCCTTTGTGGGTCCGGTGCCGAAATGGGTCGACGAATTGGTCCGAAAGTGTAAAATACAGGGAAAACTGTATGGGACTGAGTGCCAAAACGTAATATCTATTCGTCTGTACTTTGGAGCGCCTATCTCTAGCTGGCTGCGTTGGCCCTGCAACTTGGATAGCGGGTACCGAGCGGCCTAAATACCCTGCCCTTAGATTGGGGATGATCACGATGAAAATTCTTGTTGCGGACGATCACGACATTATTCGCCGGGGCCTCAAACAGCTCCTCACCTCGCGGCCCGGATGGGAAGTTTGCGGCGAGGCAAAAACCGGAAGAGAGGCCGTTGAACTCGCCGAACAACTCAAGCCCCAAGTCGTTGTTATGGACATCAGCATGCCTGACCTGAATGGCCTGGAGGCGGCCCGGAGAATCCACAAGTCGTCCCCGAAAATAGGGATCCTCATCTTGACTCTTCATTTTTCCGACCAGCTCGTTCGTGACATCGTCGAGGCTGGTGCCCGCGCCTATATCATGAAGTCCGACGCAGATCGCGATCTCGTCAGCGCCGTTGATGCGTTGGCAAATCATCGAACTTTTTTCACCTCCCGTGCCGCAGAAATGCTTCTGAACGGGTTCGCCAACAAGAATTCCGTGCCCGATCCCGAAGCTCATTTGCGCGAGAGATTGACATCTCGCGAGCGCGAAATTGTGCAGCTGCTTGCGGAAGGGAAGAGCAGCAAGGAAGTGGCCGTGGCTCTTGGTATAAGTGTCAAGACGGCTGAAACCCATCGCGCTAATATTATGAGAAAGCTCGAAATGCATTCCGTCAGCGAGGTTGTGCGTTACGCCGTAAAAAATCTAATCATCGAAGCGTGACGCTCCCCGCGGGCCCGCGTGATGATCTTGGCTGTGGACACGACTAAAGTTGGGATCTTGATGCCTCTTCGCACTACTTGCTGCCTTTCGCCAATGAGAACTTCTCGCTCTTGTCTGCGGCTCGCGGAGAGCCCGGACCATGCCTAGAGTGCTTATTGTCGATGACCACGCTTTTATCCGTCGTGGGGTCCAAACGATATTGCATCCCTTCCCCGAGTGGGAGCTTTGTGGCGAAGCGGATAACGGCAACGATGCCATCCGCATGGCTGAAGAGTTGAAGCCCGAAGTCATCATCATGGATTTATCCATGCCCGGGCTCAACGGCATCGAGGCGACTCGCGCCATCCGAAAAACTCAACCTGCCGTGAAGATTGTCTTGCTGACTCTTCACGAGTCTGCGGAGTTGGTGCGCAGCGCCTTTCGCGCTGGCGCGAGGGGGTATCTCCTGAAAACCGATGCCGAACAAGAGTTGGTGAAAGCCCTCACCGTGGTGACCGGACAGGGAACCTATATCAGCCCGAGGATTGATAGCGCGGTCGTAAAAAGTGTAATTAGTGAGATCCTCTGACCGCATTATAACCGAGCGGCAAGCAGGCAACCCTCCCTCTTTTTGAATCTCTTCCTAGAAACTGAATTTCATCCTCTGCCTTTACAGTCTTTCACCGATGGCAAGGCCCTGGCCGAGCAAGCTATCCTCATCGTCTGAAGGGTAAGATCGCCGGCGGCTACGCCCCTCTCGGGGGTGACTGCCCACGGTAACCCGAGTCGGGCCTTTGCAGTTTGACCGGCTTGGAACTCACCCTGCCGCTGGCCTTCCTTGCCCCCGTTCACGCGGGCTACCAGCACTAATTGCGTCATTCCATCGTGATTTTGGAGTAGGGCGCATGAGAACCCTCATCTCAGCAAGCAGTTGTGAGCCAATGAGACAACGCCGCTTTGGCATTCTCGCTGCCGCATTACAAGCTAGGCTGGAAACATGAGGCGCTCTGTTCAAGAGGAATATCATTACGCGGGCGGCGACCTTCGTCAGCGCCATCAACCGCCCTTTCTAAACTGCGAAGGTCTTCAGCTTTGCAGCGCCATCGCTGCCGGCTTGGCAAGAGCCGAAAGCCGCTGCTGCAGTTTCACGCGCGCCCGGAAGATTCTCGACTTAACGACTTCCGGAGTAATATCCAGCGCCGAAGCCAGTTCCCGGCTCGTCCATCCTTCCCCTTTTTGCAGTATGAATGTGTATTTCAGCGTGGGGTGTAATGCCTCAAGGGCCTTGCTGGCCAATTCCTTCGTCAAGTATTGCCGCTCGGGATCGGCGTGCGAATCCCTTAGTTCTTCGTTCGTCTCCTGGCCCTCCCGTGTCCGTTCCCCGGCGGCACAGGTTGCTGCCTCCTCCGGCCGGCGCTTGCGCAACATCATCAGCGCTTCATTGACCGCAATGCGAATCAGCCAAGTCGAGAACTGTGAATTTCCTTCAAATTGCTGGATCTTGCTGAAAGCTTTGCAGAACACATTTTGCAAATTGTCTTCCGCATCCTCGCGGTTCTTCAAGATCCGGAAAGACATGCTGTAGACCCGGTGGGAATGTCGCCGGACGAGCTCTCCGAAGGCGTTCCGGTTTCCTGCGCGCGCTCTGGCGATCAGCGTTTTTTCCTGTTCAGCGATTTGGCTGTTCATCACGGCAGCATCTCCTGTACTGGTGCTTTGTTCGAACTGAGCCTCTGTCGCAACGAGATATACGACGCCAGGGAAGCACAAACAATACGGTCCGCGCTGTATGGAATTGAACAGAATCTCGTATCCATGCAGATCCGCTTCCACGCAGCCATTCGGAAGATGTCGGGCGGAGTGCGAAAAAATGGGGCGAGGCGACCATCGCCTCGCCCCATTTTTCTTAATTTACCTCAGCTATGGCCTCAGCTGAGGCGTGGCCTTCTGCAAGCGCCGCACAAGTGTCTTTCCCGACTCCGGCGCATCAAACTTCGGCTCCGTAATGATCAGCGCCGCCGAAGCTTCTTTCCCATACAAGCGGTGATTCGCATCTTCGTCAGGCCGCAGTGTTGAGCCTTCCAGCGATACCCCGGCAAATACGCCGCGCGCCCGTGAATAGCTCAGCAATTCCGCGCGCAGGTAAGCGTCTGTGTCCGCCGACGCGGTGCGCCCCTTCGGTCCCGCCGCTATGGAGGCATCTCCGCCCAGCTTCACTTTGCTATGCAGGAGACTATGCACGCCGCGATTGTTCATTACCAGAATCACGAAGTCGGTCGCTTCTCCTCCGATCTGGAATCCCACGCTCCCGCCCTCCAGCGCGTACATCGCCGGTGCGCCCCACGGACCGGAAAAATCCTTGCCCGTTCGGCAAACCATTGTTCCACGCCCGTAGCTTCCGCCGACCACGAACGCGGCCTTTAGAACGGACGGCAACACAACCACGCATCGTGCCTTGTCCAGGAGGTCTTGCGGAATGTCTTCGGGGACATCGAGAATTTCTTGAATCACCGTGCCGGCGTTCTGCAATCGATTGTTTTCATCTTTGGCACCATCGTCCGCCGGCGTTGGGGCAGGCCGTGCAAATGACAGGGGCGCCAAGATCAGTGCCCCCGCAAAAATAATCGCCATGCTTTTCATAACTGTATCCTCCATCCTTTGTTCGAAGATTTGTACTTTCGATCCGAGCCCTAATTTCCACGCCGATCTGATACGGCAACAACGATCCCTCCGACCAGTGCCAACGCACCAAGTATCGGAGGAAGAGGAATGGTGTGATGTTCTTCCTTCGTTGCCTGGATGGGACCAATGTCCAGGACTTTCTTCTGTGTTGTGTAAGTCAAGCCTTGATACGCTAGTGCGAAAAGTCCGATGACCACGAGCGCTATCCCCAGAATTGTTCGTCCGCCCATACTCCCCTCCACCCTCCCGAGTTGATTTCTGTCCCGCCCCCTCTCCATCGATTCAGGGGCTCTGACGCTGCCAACTCAGGTTCGTCGAAGCAGATGGCTCACCAGCGATACGAGAAAAAGAACCAGAAAGATGTAAAACAAAATCTTCGCAATCCCTGCCGCGGCCACTGCAATTCCCGAAAAGCCAAGCACCGCTGCAATTAGCGCCACAATAAAGAATCCCAATGCCCAACGTAGCATCTCACCCTCCTGACGTTCCTATTCAGTCTGTCGTTGGCCCCGAATCCGGCGTCGTGCTTTGGTCCTCAGTTCGAAAACCTCGCCGGCGATTCGTTTCAGTTGTAAGCCTTCTGCCCGGCGACCTCCATACTGTGGAACCCCTATCGCTCTCCCTTGAATCCTGTAGTCCCCTTCGAATTTCGTCCATTTCTCCCCCCTTTCCTCTCACTTTCAGTGTTTCTCGGTATGTACGCTGTTCTCCTAGCGTGCTTATCTTGCCCTGTTGGGTCTGGCACGCTTCCCGGCTGGCGCAAGGCCGAACAGGTATGCACTGCGGAAAAACTAAAAATCAGGAGACTCCGATGAATTGGGATCAGCTGGAAGGAAAATGGAAGCAGTATTCTGGCAGGGCTAAGGAAAAGTGGGGAAAACTCACGGACGACGACCTCACCGTAATCCACGGTCGCCGCGATTCGATCAACTGATCGGCAAGATTCAGGAACGCTACGGAATCGCGAAGCAGGAAGCGGAGAAACAGGTGGATGAGTTTGTGCGCTCCTTCCTCAGCGAAGAAGCAACACAAGAAAGGCCCCGAGGCAGTCACGACGTAAGAGAAAAGAAGCGTGGTGCAGGCCAGTCCTGATCCAAGCCAGTCTAACCACTAACCGCTAACGGCGAGACGCAAGGGCCAGGATTGCTGGCATTCGGGCCTGGCTCTCGTCTCGCAAAAATTCTGGTGCTTTTCGTCGCGACTGGTACCATCTGTCTGGAACGAACTATTGTGCGACCCATGAATCGATTGCGCTGCACACTGATCTGCATCATGAGTCTTTGCCTCGTATGGCCCTCTCCCTCCGAGGCCTACTCCGTCTTGACCCACGAAGCCATCGTCGATGCAGCCTGGGATACCAACGTCCGGCCTCTCCTCCTCGCGCGTTTTCCCAACGCCACCCCGGACGATCTGCGCAAAGCCCACGCCTATGCCTACGGCGGCGCCATCATCCAGGACATGGGCTATTACCCGCACGGCAACAAATTCTTCAGCGATCTTACCCACTATTTTCGCAGCGGCGATTTTATAGAAGCCCTCCTCCGCGATTCCCAGGATCTAAACGACTATGCCTTTGCCATTGGAGCCATGGCCCACTATGCCGCGGACAATAGCGGCCATCGCTTGGCCACCAACCTCGCCGTTCCCATGCTCTACCCCGAACTCCAAAAGAAATACGGCAGTGTGATGACCTATGAGGACAATCCGATTGCCCACGTCAAAACCGAATTCGGATTTGACGTCCTCGAGGTTGCCAAAGGCCGCTACGCTCCCGACAGTTACCACGACTTTATCGGCTTCGAAGTCGCCGCGCCTCTCTTGGAGCGCGCTTTTCAGGAGACCTATGGGCTGGATCTCACCTCTGTTCTCAAGGACGAGCCGCGCGTCATCAACTCCTACAGGCACGCCGTCAGCTCGCTCATTCCCAGAGCCACGAGAATCGCATGGAAGCTAAAGCAGAACGATATCCAGAAGGATTTGCCCGGAGTAACGCGACAGAAATTTCTATACAACATTTCGCGCTCCAGCTACGAAAAGCAGTGGGGAAAGGATTATAGCAAACCCGGCTTTGGCGACGCGTTTCTCTCTTTTCTCTACCGCATCCTTCCCAAGGTTGGCCCTCTGCGGATTCTCGCCTTTCGTACGCCAACTCCTCAAACCGAAAAGCTGTTCGAAGAAAGTTTCAACGTGACCCTCGATCGCTACCGCGCTTTCTTGGCGGACCTCCGCAAGGGAGAAGTGACATTACCCAACGACAACTTCGATGTCGGCGAAGTGACTGAGCGCGGCAAGTATCGGCTGGGCGATGACGCCTGTGCCCAGCTCCTTAATCAGTTAGCGGAAAATGATTTCGCGAATGCTTCTCCCCAGTTGCGCGCCGAACTCCTGCGCTTCTTTGCCTCTCCGGAAGGTCCCTCCTCCGCAAAGGTTTCCGAAAAAGCACGCGCCCGGTTGAAATCCGACATCCAAAAGCTCGAAAATGCCCCATTGACTCCGGCCGCCGCGAAAAGCGCCAATATCCAGACGACTCCAGCGTAAGCGGCCCTTAGCACATCACGCAGCTACACGGAATTCGCTTGACCTCTACACCGTTCCTCCGATGGTCCATCATCACTGCTCCACCTATGCTCTCTCCATCATCGTGCTCCCCCGCTCACGTCTTCCAAGACCAAGCGCGGCAGACACTCATGAATATGAGGAGGACAAAATGGACTTACTCATCACCCTTGCAGTGATTCTTCTGATCCTGTGGCTCTTGGGACTCGTAACTTCATTCACTTTGGGAGGCTTCATTCATATTCTGCTCGTCCTGGCTATCGTCGTCGTTTTGATCCGGGTCATCCAGGGTCGCAGGCCAGTTATATAGTCTGGTCTGGCGTTTCAGGCGGTGCCCAACTCCCGATTCAGCGCGCTACGCCGTCCGGCTCGCGCCATTGTTCTTGTGAGCGTGGGTCGCCTTCCCTCTGTTTGCTCTTGACGGTTACCTGTCGACTGTGGGTCTCGGTCCGGCAGGAGAGACGGGAATGGCATATACTCCCGAGAGGAGGCCCAATGAAAACGCTCAGGCTTCTGATGTTGACGCTGTTGGTCGCGACTACGTCTCTGGCGAAGACGCGGGAATGGAAAACAGCGAAGGTAGAAGCTACTTCGGAAACCGATGTTTCGTGGAAAGTATGGGGCGAAAAAACCACCATGCACTACACGATTGAGACCGACGATATGATTTTTTTTGCTGATTATACCTACAAACCCGGCCAGCACAGTGATAGCCACCCACCGGATATTTCAGTAAATGCGCTAACGAAAATTGCAATTGAGGGGAAACACGCGTACGTTCTCGACGTCACTGGTAAAGAAGTGAAGCTGCATATCGTTAGGAAGACTAAGAAGTAGTACCGTCCAGGTTCCTGCGACCACCTAAGTGTTCCGCTGCGGATGGCGGCGCCTTAAAACCCGGTGCCCAATCCCTAGGAATCGCCACCCAAAAGTACTTCGGCTCGATCACGCGTAGGCCCTTTATTTGAGCAAAGTACCGGGCCTTGAACGTTGCTACTTTGCTTCGGCACTCCGCTTTCCCATTGCCCGTTCCCGCTCCAAGCCAGAGTTCGGCAGCCGTGATCGCGAAAATCTCAAATTGTTCGTCGCTTTAGGCTCAGAAAGATTTTTATTCCGAGCGAGCATCGGAGGGAGATCTGGGCTAGCACTAGGCGAAGCCAGCTGTCAAATCCGCTTTGCAACTTCGAGCTGACCGTGCTTCTCAAGCACTTCCACATCGATACCGCGGGAGTGTCTTCGTATCAGCAGATCGGCGCTCGCCTCTTCTACCTTCAGGCCCCGTATCTCCAACTCGGAGACGCCAGCTGGCAATTGCGGATTCTCGAATTGGACATAACGCTCGCCTGCGTCGATCTTCATTCCCAGGCACGCGCCCAACAGGAGGTAAATAGCTCCAGCTGCCCATGCTTGAGGCGCACACGCCACCGGATAGAGAATCGGAGCCGCGGCATTCTCCCGCCGGTGAAAGCCGCAAAACAGTTCAGGCAGCCGGTGCAAATCTACTTCGGAGCTCGCATCGTACATGGCCGTCAATATCTGAAGCGCCTTCTCATGCATCCCGTACCGCGCAAATCCGTACCCGATAAGAGCGTTGTCGTGCGGCCACACAGAGCCGTTGTGGTAGGACATCGGATTGTAGCGCTTCTCCGTCGCGCTCACGGTACGCACGCCCCAGCCGGAAAAAAGGAAGGGGTTCAGTAGAGTCTCGCAGACGATGTGGGCGTGCTCCGGTGTGGCGATACCCGAGAAAAGAGCATGCCCGGCATTGGAAGTGCTCACGCGGCACGGTTTTTTGCTGCCGTCCAGCGCGAGAGCAAATGTTCCCAACTCCTCGCACCAAAAATCCTCATTGAAGCGCGTCTTCAAAGCCTCAGCCTCTTTCGAGAATTTCGCTGCACGGTCTGTAAGGCCCATGGCCAAGCAAAGCCGCGCTGCTGCGAGTTTCGCCGCAAACACATAGCTCTGGACTTCACACAACGCAACGGGAGGCTCGGCAATCTTTCCATTTGCGTGAAAGATCGAATCGTTGGAATCTTTCCAACCCTGTTGCAGCAACCCGCGCGATGATTTCTGCTGATACTCCACGTATCCATCGCCGTCCGAATCTCCGCACCGCTCAATCCAGCCGAGCGCCGCTTCAACGTGCGGCCAGACCTCTTTCACGAAGACCTGATCATTCGTCCTCTGGAAGTACTCCCCGGCAAGCATTACAAACAGCGGAGTTGCGTCCACGCTTCCGTAATAGCGGCCGAAGGGTACCTCTCCGAGAGTCGCCATTTCCCCACGCCGTATCTCGTGAATAATCTTCCCCGGTTCAGCATCCTGCGCCGCGTTTTCTTCTGTCGCCTGAGTTTCTGCCAGATAACTGAGCACTCCGCGGGCCATGTTCGGATCAACCCAAAGACATTCCATTGCGGTGATTATCCCATCGCGTCCGAACACCGTGCTGAACCACGGCACCCCGGCATAGGGATACTCCCCCTCTGGATTCCCTTCGGTAAGCATCCTAAGATCGGATTCCGATCGAGCGATCCACGCATTAAGGCGGTCGCTTGATGTTACGACGCGCGTGTCTCGCAGAGTTTTCGAGCGAAGCGAAAAGGTATTTAGGCGCGTGGGCAATTGCGAGCCGGGCGATGGCTTGGAGTCGCTCCGCTCACAGAAAATATCGACAACCAGATTCTGCTCAACTTTAGGCTCAAGAACAAACGTGAAACTCGCCTCATCGGCTCCCAAGGATTCCGGAACCTGCCAGAAGTAGATTCGCGTCCGCCTCTCCACACTGTCCAGCCCTCGATACGACAACAACACTTCTTGCTCAGCGACCTGCGCGGGCAATCTTTCGCCGCGCCGCTCTCGTTTGGATCCGCGCACTTCAAAAATATCCGCAAAATCGGCATCGAAGCGCAACGTCAGAGAAATGCGTATTTCCTCTGAACTGTAGTTGATGAGGCGCACGAGATGGTGAAAGGTCGCGTGATCCAACAGGCTCGAGCGGAAGATATGCACCGTTCCCCGCTGCATAGCGCCCGGTTGGCCGCTTCGCTCGTCCAGATTTGTCAGATCAACAGCCAGAAGTGAAGTGTCTTGGCGCACTGTCGAACCAAGCAGCATGGGCTGCCTGTCGTTCACATAAAGAACCATTCTCGAAAGGTGTCTGCTCTCGGAATGGAATAGTCCAAATTGCAGCGGGCCAAGAGCTTCGATATCTCCATATCTATTGAAGACCGCGAACGTGTCTCCGTACTTCAATACCCGGGTGCGGTGATCGGCTAATCCCGAAGTCGCACGAACGTAGTATTCGTTGTCGACGGCAAGGACGTCCCCAACTCTGTTTGTCGCATTCATGGGATCAGTAAAGAATCTGTTTCCGTAGAGATATGATGCGCCTGGCGCGCTTCCCGTCTGGCCAAAGTCCTATAGATTGCCAGGTAGTCTTCCGCCATCCGCGTAGCGCTAAATCTCGTTTCGAAAACCTGGCGGCAAGTTTCCCTTCTAAGATTGTGCAGACGGCCGAGCGCGCGAATAGCCTCCTCCTCGCTTTCCACGATATAACCAGTTACGCCATCCTCAATGACTTCGGGAACTGATCCGCAATTAAAGGCAATCGTCGGTGTACCGCAAGCCATTGCCTCGATCATCGAGAGACCAAACGGTTCGGGCCAATCAATTGGAAATAGAAAAGCAAGCGCATCTCCCAGAAACGAAGTCTTTTCACTCTCACTGATTTCTCCGATAAACTCGACGCCGGGCCGCTGGAGCAGGGGCTTGATCTGCGAGTCAAAGTACTCACGATCGACCTTATCGATCTTAGCTGCAATTTTCAATTTCATTCCTGCGCGCACGGCTATGCGAATCGCCCGGTCAGGCCGTTTCTCAGGCGAGATGCGGCCCAGAAAAGCCAAGTAATCGCCCGGTTTTTCGCAGAGTGTATGAAGCTCTGCCGGCAAGCCATGGTAGACGTTGCCAACCCAATGGACATCGTCAAGTGGCTCTCTCTGAGCCATGGAAATAGAAACCACCGGCATCTGCGAGAAGTGCCGGTAAAGAGGAAGCAGGTCTGGGAGGTCGAGGCGCCCGTGAAGCGTTGTCAAGACAGGAAGGTGCAAATTCTTGCTGATAGGAAAATGAGCGTAGTCGGTATGGAAATGCAGAATGTCGAATTCGTCTTTTCTCAAAATCACCTCATCATACAGAATGGCGTGATGGGCAAGCGGGTCCGTGCAATCAGGACTTAGTCGAAGAGATCTTTCGCACGGAGCGACGAGAGTTGCTTTGGTCACAGAGTCGCCGCTCGCGAAGAGGGTGACGTCATGTCCTTGACGAACCAGCTCTTCGGTTAGGTACGACACCACGCGTTCCGTTCCGCCATAAAGATGAGGCGGCACGCTTTCATACAAAGGGGCCACCTGGGCAATCCGCATATCCTGCTCCTTCTCTTCGATCTTCAAGATATTTTAGCGGAGGATTCTCGCCCGGGCCATACAGGATCCCCTGGAGATCCAAACGCTGTGTGCGCGTAGCACGCTGTTTTCGCCTAAAAGCGTCAGAACCAAGCTGCTTCTGGCAACCGAAGGGGAAGCAGAGGAACTCATTGCGTCTTCGCAGGCGCCGGCGGTGTGCGGAGCAAAACGCGTGCGCGAGATCCCGCTCGAGAGGTGCAAACCGTGCGGGGACACAGGGTGTGCCGCTATGGATCGACAGCATCTCGAGTTTGTTGGTGTGAACCAAGGCGACTCGATTGTCCGCGAAATACAGTGCGAGTGGACTCTGAATGAGAAAAAAGTGGGGGCTCTCTGGGAAGTGAGTCTCTTCCTGAAGAGCCCCCATAGCAAATCGGCTCGAAGTACCAGTTAGGGTGTAACGCTAACGCTGACAGCCACGTTGGCGCCGCTATTCTGGCGATAGATGACCTCCGCGTTGGAATCGACCTTGAGTGCGCCGTCCACTGTCGTGTTTTTGTCGATGAGGAAAGTCATCGTTGTCGCGGTACTGGTCTGCGGCGCAAGGTGTTGACCTGGAGTAGTGGTTTGATTTGTCGCGACACTCAGAGTAAAGGAATCTTTCTCAACCGAGGCAATCTTTCCGTTGACGGATTGCAGTTGATTGGTGCTTCGCTCTTTGGCGGGGTCTTGCCATGTCCTTGGCATGTCTGGTGGGTTTGCTGCCCAGACAGTAGCAGCGAGAGCCAGGCTGGATACAGCGGTAAGAACGATTCGCCTTGCATCTTTCATCGTCAAAACCTCCTAGTCGGTTTGACTGGGTACCAGCGTTCGAGCAGGACAAGGGCCAGTTCCAACACAATGACGACGAGTCCTCGATGCTATTGAAGAGCAGTAGCTTACGCGGCCCCTATCCCCTATCGGCTGCTTAGGTGGCGCAAGGCAAGTAGGACCGCAGGAATTCTTTTCACATCCGAATTCGAATTTTCCTACAGAATCCTACGGATAGGCAGCATTCGCGGTAGTCGGGTTCGCGAGAGGATTCTCTTTGGCCGCGGGCGAAGACGCCGCCGGGCGGGCCAGCCACACCGAACGTCACATTCCTTTCCTTCTCGTGGCTTGTCCGGAATGATCGGGTTGGGTGGACTCTCGCCCGTCCGTTTTGTGGATGAGGGTATTCAATTTCTTTGTGTCGGCCCGACGGATGTGCTGGGTCGATCGACAAGGCGTGCGCTGATCGTTTTTAGTGCGCTTCTTGATTCGGCAGAGCAAAAAAGTGTGCCTGGATTCCACCAGGCACCTCCTCTTGGAGAGGTGTATTGGGAGCGTTTGTTGGTTCTCAGAGTACGCAGATGCCATAGTCCCAGCAATCGGGTTTTTGCTGTAAGAACCGCTCCCGTTTCTTGTAGGGGGCAGAATAGATCTGACAAAAGAAGATATCGACTCAACGAAGAAAATGAAGGGGAAGTTCCACGAGCAACTTCTGAAAGCGAATAAGCAGAGCCCATAGCAAGCTCAGAGGGTTTTGTATTTCTCGAATCCGTTTATTTCCTCGCATCAGCAAAGCGCCACAGATCTGGGTGAGAGCCAGCAGGGTGATTGCAAGCATCCTTAGGCGACCGGGAAATTCAACGAGCCAACGAGCAACTGCCGTAGCCAAATTACACGAATAACGGTATGGGATTGCATGGCCGAACGGATTATCTCTGAGGAGGTCACGCGAAATGCATAGCCAATGCCTACCACCACGCGCTCGGGCATTTGGATCGCCCGGCCTAGTAAATCGAAGAAGAGCCTCACAGGGTTGCGTTGAGACTGAGGACAATGACGGTGCGAATTCTAGTTGTGGACGATCACGACATCATTCGCCGCGGACTAAAACAACTTCTCACTTCGCGGCAGGACTGGGAAGTTTGCGGCGAGGCAAAGACGGGCTGGGAAGCGGTTGCTCTCGCCAAGCAGCTCCAGCCGGACATCGTGGTCATGGATGTTAGCATGCCGGAGCTGGACGGTTTGGAGGCAGCCCGCAAAATCCATAAACTATTTCCGAAAATGGGGATTCTCATTTTGACGTTGCATTTTTCGGACCAGCTTGTTCGTGACATCGTCGCCGCGGGTGCCCGAGCATACATCTTGAAATCCGACGCAGCTCGCGATCTGGTAGTCGGAGTGGAAGCACTTGCCAATCATCAGACATTTTTCACGCCTCGCGCAGCAGACGTGCTTCTGAATGCTTTCTCTAGAAAGAACTCACAACTAGACTTAAGAGTCCTCAATCGCAGCAGACTCACACCGCGCGAACGAGAAATTGTGAAACTTCTCGCTGAAGGGAAGACCAGCAGGGAAGCGGCGCTCGCTCTCGGCATCAGCGTAAAGACAGCCGAAACTCATCGAGCCAATATCATGAGAAAACTCGAGGTGCATTCCGTGAGCGAGGTCGTGCGTTACGCGGTTCAGAATCACATCATCGAGATATGATCCGGGATGAGCCTTGGCAGTTTGGTCGGCCCGGAAATTCTTTCTGGCCGCCGGCGCTCTCCGCGCCGCTAAGAGGTTGGTTGTCCTTCGCTCGCCACCCAGTGACCGGATTCCACCTGATTACCATAAATCTTTGGATCCTCTACAAGGTAATCCTGATTGTGACTTGCGCTCTTCGTCTCCATAGTGTGGCTGCCGGCCACCCATCAAATCTTGCAATCTCCTCGAGGGCGCCTTGCAAATTGTTTGGTCTGGCAAAGGAGAAACATGAAATCAACAAGACGGTTCCGTTCGATTGGCACACTTCTTATCTTGGCGGGCATGGCCGCGTGTTCGGATACACCGACCAAGTCGCCGGATGTGACCGACAATCTCCGCAGGTCGCTTGACCAAGCCGGCCTTAAAGATGTCAGCGTGAGCCAGGATCGCGACAAAGGAGTTATAACCCTCACGGGCACTACTGCTTCCGAAAGCGATAAGTCACAGGCAGAATCGATTGCGAAATCCATAGCTGGACCACAAGTCGTCTCCGACCAGATTGCCGTCCGGCCTCCGGGTTATGAAAGCACCGCGAAGAAGGTAGACTCCGATCTCGACAAAGGCATCGAAAAGAATTTCGACGCGGTCTTGGTTCGGCACAAGTTGGACAGCGCAGTGAAATATGATGTTAAAAACGGTGTGCTTACTTTGACGGGCCACGTCAATTCACAATCCAGGCGGGCTTGGGTAGAAAAGCTTGCGACCGGCGTGCCAAACGTCAGGCAGGTAGTCAACGAACTGGAAGTAAAAGACCAAAAGGCCAGCTCCTCCGACTAAGTGGGCGAGAGCTATGAATCTCCAGCCTCGATTCCTGAACCACGCCCACGGTATCTTAGGACAGCGAATCATAAAAGATCGCAGCGGCCGTCGATTGTTATTTGTCGTTGGATCCGAGGCTTAAGAAAGCTCCGCGTGTTCGCCAGGGAGCCTTGGCGAACACGCACAATTACATCGAGCGGATTTTTGTCTACAGATACGGAAGCATTGCGACGAATAGGCTCACCAGGGCCGACCGCTAGCCTGCAATTGCGCAGTACACTACGCCCTCCTTTTTTAAGCCTCCTGCCTCGAAACCTGGGACAGGGCAAATTTAAATCCTTCAAACATCCAGATATAAACCGTACATAAAATGAGCACTACTCTGGGGGAAGGGAATCAGGAGAATACTCGGGCGCGGGCAACGATTCTCGGCTGGTATTCGAGAGGTAAAAACGGGCGTCACCAAGTATGTCAGCCGGCTTCAACAACTGTCTGGTAAGTGCGGAAAACCGCCCTGACGAGGAATCTAGCCCAGAGACGATCCAAACGCAGGTTGTCCAAGTGGGCGACCACTGCTTCTGTTGATTCCTCCGCCGGCACAGTCCACGCACCGCCGCGTCCAAGGTATGGCCAGGAGCCGGTTGTCGGGAATTGTCTTTTCACACGTGACGCATACTCCGTATTCCTTTTTGGCGATCCTCTCCAAAGCTTGTTCGATTTCGGAAATATTGCGAATCTCACGCTCCATTATGGCCATCACAAACTCTCGATTACTGCTTCGAGACGCTTGCGTCAGTTCATCGTCGACGTCATCTTCGATCACCAGCTCCTGTCTCAATTGATCTACATGATTTTTCAATTCCGCCAATCTGGATCGCAGCTCTTTCTCAAAAGTCTTGAGTCTTTTGGATTGTCTCTCATTTTTCATAGCGTGCATCGCTTCCTCTCAAGAGCATCAGGCGTTAACCTTTGGGCTCTCTATGCGCGGTATCGGACATAGAGGCGTTCTTCATTCCGCAAGTCTTACTCTTCCCGTGAGCTTGCGCCATACCAGTAATCACTGAATTTGTGAACCGCAATGCCGGAGCTTGCCGCTGTCAACTGGTGAGTGAACGACCGTCTTTGCGTTTTTCAGATAAGCATTCGGGCGGTCGTTTTCAGCTGTTCCAGGACAACGTAGCGCTATTTCCATCGTACGTTCGAGTCCACGCGAACTCGCGACCGGCGATTAAGGGAACGCCGAGAAGCGACTCCGCTTCGTCGTCCGCCCGCAGAAGTGGCATGCACCAACGGGCACTTTTCCAGCGGAGCACTCGAAGAAAACTTTGGTAGCTCGTTGGTGGGAAGATGCATTCAGGTACACGGCGCGTAGGACGATTGAGGCGGTCAGAAGTGATCGAAACGGTTACCGAATCCCCACCCGTCGTAGAGCAACCGAGGTTCTGTCTCAGAAGTCTAGCTGGCGGGAATATCGGGCTGAGCTGACCCCGAGAAATGCCAACTCAGGTCTCAGCGATGGACTGGCTGTGATATGCCGGTTTCGAGCAACTTGGCGAACTGCGCGGGAACAATCGGTCGGCCGAAATAGTACCCCTGCGCCTCGTCGCATTGGTGAGCCTGAAGGAATTCCAGCTCTTTCAGCGTTTCCACGCCCTCGGCGACGACACGCAGCTTGAGGCTCCGAGCCATGCCGATCACTGCTGTCACGATGGTAGTCTCGTCGGGAGCGGTGGTGATTCGACGGACGAACGACTGGTCGATCTTGAGGGCATCGATCGAGAACTTCTGAAGATAGCTTAAGCTGGAGTAACCCGTACCGAAGTCATCGACCGCAACCTGCACCCCTTTTGCTCTCAGCGTTTGCAGTACGGAAGCGGTCGCCTCGGGATGCTTCATAAGTACGCTTTCAGTCAACTCCAGTTCCAAATATGTTGGATCCAAACCCGTATCCTTCAGAATGGCGAAGACTCCTTCGAGAAAGTTCTCATTCCGGAACTCTATCGCAGAGATGTTCACCCCCATCGTACCAAGGCGCAGGCCGGCATCCACCCAGCTCCGGGCCTGCTTGCACGCCTCACGAAGAACCCAGTTGCCAATCGGCAAAATCAAGCCACAGTCCTCCGCAACCGGAATGAATTGTGCCGGAGAGACCGACCCTCGAGTGGGATGTGTCCAGCGTATCAAGGCTTCCGCGCCGGAAATTTCTCCGGTCCTCAGATTGATCTTCGGCTGATAATGCAAAGCGAATTCCTGCCGTTCTAGCGCCCGCCGCAAACTCCCCTCAATGGACTGTCGCTCGACAGCTCGGACGTTCATGGCTGGCTTGAAAAACTGAAAGCTCTGACGGCCATTTTCCTTGGCCTCGTACATCGCGGTGTCGGCGTTTTTGACCAGTGTCTCCGCGTCCAGGCCGTCGTCCGGAAAGACGCTCACCCCAATGCAACTGGTGACGTGCAGATCGTGCTGGTCGATGGAGTGGGGCTCGGCTCCCGCTTGCAGCAATCTTCTCACCGTAGCTGCAACACTGTCCAAACCTTCGACTTCGGAAAGCAGCACAACGAATTCATCGCCCCCCTGCCGGCTTACTGTATCCGAGCCGCGCACGCAATCTACCAGGCGTTTGGCGACAGATTGCAGCAGTCTGTCGCCGATCGGATGCCCGAGAGAATCGTTGATGTGTTTGAAGCCATCCAAATCCAAAAACAGCACCGCGACTTTTTTCATGTGACGTGGCGCTGCGGCGATTGCTTGGCGGACCCGGTCGTTCAGGAGCTTGCGATTAGGCAAACCGGTCAGAAAGTCGTGACGAGCGGAATGGGCCATCTGCAGCGCCATCGTCCGGGTCGAACCCATGTCGCGGAAGACAATCACCACGCCGGCACCGCGGCCCTCTCGGTCATGTATCGGGGCGACCGTGGCATCGATGGGAATCTCAAGTCCGTCACGCTGGATGAGGATGCAGTTCGAAGGCACGTGTATGATTCCGTTTTCCAGTGCCATCTTCATCGGATTTGGGGAGGTCTCGCGGCTCGTGGCGCCCAGGATTCGAAAAACTTCCGCCATGGGCCTGCCTTCCGCTTCTCCCTGCGACCAGCCCGTCATTCTTTGCGCAACCGGATTGAGGAAGGTGATATTTCCTAAGACGTTGGTGCAAATAACGGCGTCACCTATGGAGTTGAGAGTGACTTGGGCGCGTTCCTTTTCGTCGAACAAGGCCTCTTGCATGTTCTTGCGCTCGACGGCGTGGCGCAAGGCACGAAGAAGTCCGCGCCCATCGATTTGGCCTTTGATGAGATAGTCTTGGACGCCTTCCTGCAAAGCTAGGGAGGCCATCGACTCGTCGTCCAAGCCCGTCAACACCACCAGGGGGACGCTGGGCGCGACTGCCCGGGCGCGCCGTATCGCCTCCAGTCCTTGGGCGTCGGGCAGGCCGAGATCGAGCAAGATAATGTCAGTCATACCCTCCGCGAGATGCTTCTCAGCTTCACCCATGGTACCCACCTGCGTCAATTCAGTGTTGTGCGAGCTCTGTTCGCGGAACATCTCGCGGAGCAAACGTACATCTGCGGGATTATCTTCGACCAGAAGCAATACTTTAATTGATTTTTTGTGCATTCATTTTGACCATGGTACGGCAACGTATTGACCGAAGAGGGCAGTCGGATAACCAAAAAGACGATTTCGGAAGGGGTCTTTAGTATTACGCATTGGACAACAAAGTCAAAATCGGCGGACTGCCCCCTGACCTGGGTCAGTAGTCACCGCTCCCGCTAACGATCTCGGCTACATCAACCGGCGAATAGTCTCGTCGTCGGTGGTTTCGCTGACCCATAGTTCGCTAAAACGGCAGGCGCAACTGCCCTAAAAGAGTCACTCCCTTGTCTATTAGAGTTCTCTGATGCCCTAAGAATTATTAGCTCACTTTGATAATTAGTCTTCGGCTTCGGGCATGAGTGGTCGTCTGAAGCACCTAAATGCCATGGCGTGCGTTTCTTCCGCGATTATATTATGTAACTGTAATACTTATTACCTTTGGATGGAAGGCCAGTCCGCGATGGTATGCGCTTCGTGAGGCATCCTTGAAGATTGCCGCTTTGGACCAATGCGTTCCAAGCTCCTGACGACAGCGCGGTTGGCCGCCGCCGTGAGGACCCGATTGTCGTCGGAATTGCTCCTGCGCGTATCCGCGGACGGAGTCGGTCCCTCTTATAGGGACCCCAGGTCATGTACCAAAGGTTTCGTCGCTTGCGCGGGTTCTCCCAAGGCTTGCCGAATGACCTTCAGAAGTTCGGCATTGTCCACTGGCTTTTGGAGAAAGGCCTTCGCCCCGGCCTTGAGCGCGCGCTCTTTGTTTGCGAGAACGTCTCGAGCGGAGACGACGATAACCGGGATCACAGCGAGATAGGGGTTAGCCTTCAGCCTGTCCATGACGACGAAGCCGTCGCCGGCCGGCAGGCCGAGATCCAGAATAATTAAATCCGGCTCGTGTTTCCGGGCCTCTGTAATGCCTGAGAGCGCGTCGATTGCAAAGAAAGTATCGTAGTGGTTAGCCTTGAGGCGTATATGCATTCCTTGCCGCACATCCGGATCGTCATCCACGATAAGAATTTTCTTGTTACCCATTTTTCACCATCCTCGACAAGATTTCCTCGTCCATAAGCTCCTGAATTTGCGTGGCCACCTTCTCCACAAAGTCTTTCATCGATTCACCCTCGCTTCGTTTGATTACCTCGACCGACTGGAAGGACGTCGAAGTCGTCAACCCTGCTTGTTGCACGTGTTCGTAATTCTCCATTCGTTCCTGAATCCGTTTCACAATCGCTTCACCGCCAATTTCGTCGGTAATCGCTAGGATAAAGAAGAGCTCTGTCGCTTCTGCCAGGCCCATCTTGGGCAAGAGAATGTCCAGATCGCAATGCAGGCAACGCTGCAAAATATCGCGCACCCCTTGAGACTGTTCGGCACGCACTTCGTCGGAAAGCCAGCCGGTCTGTGACCCGATCTCAGTCACTATCAGAGTGACCGGACCTTCCGAATGTCTTCGAGGATTGAAGGCCGGGGCGATGAGGTTTGGAAGAGAAAAAACCGGCAAGGTAACGAAAAAAACGGCGCCTTTTCCAGGCGCGCTCCTGACCCAGATTTGACCACCCTGTCGCGTCACCAACGCTTTGCAGATGAACAACCCCAGCCCGAGACCTTTACGGCCTGCCGTAGCCGGATCAGGTGTTTGGAAGAGCCGTTCAAAAATTCGCTCAGTCATGTCTGGACTGATCCCACATCCCGAGTCTGAGACCTCCAGAACTAGGAGATTGGCATCTTCCTCGAATACTCGGGCCCGGACCTTCACCGCGCCGTTTGCCGGGGTGAACTTGATGGCGTTATCCAAGAGAATGATCAGAATTTGCCGAATGCGCGTGGGGTCGGCACAGACGGACGGCAACCGGAGCTCGATCTCTGAAGTGAGGGAGATTCCTTTGGCAGTGGCAGACCCCTGCAGTGTGTTGACGGCGTAAACGACTGCATCGGAAACCGGAGTGCATTGCAGTTCGATCTTCAGCTTACCTGCCTGCATGCGAGTGACTTCGACCAAGTCATTGATCATCGATTGAAGCTGCTTGACATTCCTCAAAACGATTCCCAGGTAGTCGTGCTGTTCCACATTCAATTCGCCCGCCAACCTGTCCTGGAGAATGGTCACAAACTGATAGATGGCCGTCAGGGGTGAACGCAGCTCGTGCGACACGTGTGAAAGGAACTCATCCTTAAACTGCAGCTGCTGTGTCCGGATGACGTCGGTTTCTGTTTGCATCCGGTGGCGCTCGATGGCGTGGCGAAGCGCCCGGGGGAGCGCACGATTTTCGATTTGCCCTTTGATCAGATAGTCTTGTGCGCCTTCTTTCATGGCTTCGTCGGCCAGTGCCTCGTCGTCCAAACCAGTTAGCACAATGAGCGGTACGCTGGGGGCCACCGCGTGCGCCTGCCGCACCGTCTCGAGACCATGAGTGTCCGGCAATCCCAAGTCCAACAGCACGACGTCTACACCGCCCTTCGCCAGATGAGTTATGGCTTCGCTCATGCGCAAGAGGTGCGTCAATTCGAAACTGCCCGGCTTCTCCGTGCTGAACATCTCCCGGAGCAGACGGGCATCTCCCGCGTTATCCTCAACCAGAAGAACATGGAGCGCCGTTTCCTTCATGAGCGCGGTTCGTGTGGCAGCTTGACCACGGACAGCCAGAAATTATCGATGCTCCTCACCACTTTGAGGAATCCCTCGAGGTCCACAGGCTTGGTGATGTAACAGTTGGCATGGCGCTGATAACTCCCCTGGATATCCGCCTCGGACGCGGAGGTCGTCAAGATAACCACTGGAATACTTTTCAGTGTCGGACTCTCCTTGAGTTCCGCCAAAACCTCCCGGCCGTCTTTCTTGGGCAGGTTCAGATCGAGTAAGATCAGATCCGGGCGAGGAGCATTGGAGTGCTTCCCCTCGCGCCCCAGAAACGCCATTGCTTCAGCCCCATCCGAGGCGACTTGCAGGTTAATATGCACCTTGGCGTCTTTAAACGCTTCACGCGTGAGTCGGACGTCGCCGGGACTATCTTCAACCAAGAGAACTTCTATCGGGACCGCGCCTGTTCCCATCGATTCCATCATTTCCCATCTCTTTCCGGCAGGCTGAAGTAGAAGTTCGATCCCTCTCCGGGTTGTGACTCGACCCAGATCCTTCCGCCCAACCGTTCCACAATCTTTTTGCAAATGGTTAATCCTATTCCGGTGCCCTTGAACTGTTCTCGCCCGTGCAAGCGCTGGAAGAGGACGAAGATCCTTTCAAAGTACTGAGGGTCGATTCCCAAGCCATTGTCTCGCACAGAAAATATCCAATCGTTGCCGCCGTTTTTCGTGGCCGAGACGTGTACCTGAGGGACTTCGGCACTGCGGTATTTGATGGCGTTTCCGACGAGGTTCTGGAAGACCTGGACCAATTGCCCATCGTCCGAGGTGATGGCTGGCAGCGAATCGTAAGTCACGAGCGCACCGCTTTCTTGAATCGTTGCCCGTAAGTTTGAAAGCGCGTCTTTCAGTGCTTTTTCACTGGAAACCTCGCGGAGCGCCTTCCCATTTGTGCCTGAACGTGAATAGGCAAGCAGGTCTTGGATCAACCCCTGCATGCGGTTGGACCCGTCTACGGCGTAGGCGATGAACTCATCGGCTTCGGAGTCCAGACGCCCTTTGTAGCGTTTGGCCAGGAGCTGCGTATAACTGGCTACCATCCGCAGCGGCTCCTGCAGATCGTGGGATGCGACATAGGCAAATTGCTGGAGTTCATCGTTGGAACGCTTCAGTTCCAATACCGTCTTCACCAGATGCTGCTCAGCTTTCTTGCGTTCGGTGATGTCTCGGATGGCTGCGGTCACCAGGATTCCCTCTGAACTTTCCAGCGGGCTCAACATGATCTCGATCGGAAACTCACTTCCATACTTCCGCCGCCCTTTGAGCTCAATCCCCGTCCCGATCTGCTGCGCCACGGCCTCCGCCGCTGTTCGCGTACCGTCCGCGATCAGCCGTTCCGCAAAGCCTTCTGGAATGATGTTCTTCACCTTCTGCCCGACCAGTTCATCGCGCCGGTATCCAAACTGCTTCTCTGCCTGAACGTTCAGCAGCACAATCTCCCCGTCCTTGTTCACCACCACCATCGCATCCGGAGCCGCCTCCAACAGTCCGCGGTACCTGCCCTCCATCTGTGCCAGATGTTTTTCCGCAGCCTTGCGCACGGTGATGTCGCGGATCGCTGCCGTGACCAGGATTCCCTCCGCGCTTTCCAGTGGGCTCAGCATAATCTCGATCGGAAACTCGCCTCCATCCTTGCGCCGTCCCGTGAGCTCAATGCCGGTGCCGATCTGCTGCGCTAAGGCGTCTTCCACGGATCGAAGACCGTCTGCGAGAAGCCGTTCCGCAAACCCCTTGGGAATGATGTTCTTCACCTTCTGCCCTACCAGTTCATCGCGGCGATATGCGAATTGTTTCTCCGCTTGAACATTTAGCAGAACGATCTCTCCGTCCTGGTTCACCACCACCATCGCATCCGGAGCCGCCTCCAACAGACCTCGGTACTTCGCGTCCGTTTCCTTACGCTCGCTGATGTCACGGCTGATCTCGGAAAAACCGAGCAGGGTCCCAGACGAGTTGCGCGCCGCGGTGATGACAACGTCGGCCCAAAACCGGGATCCGTCTTTACGCACGCGCCAGTGTTCTGTCTCAGATCGGCCGTCGGCAGCAGCGATCAGGAGCTCCGCTTTCGGTTTACCTTGATCGATATCGTTCTGAAGATAGAAGCGCGAGAAATTCTGCCCGATGATCTCATCGGCTTTGTAGCCCTTGATGCGTTCGGCCCCGGCATTCCAACTGACGACCATACCATGCGGGTCGAGCGTAAAGATGGCATAGTCCTGCACTCCATCGATGAGCAGCCGGTATAAGCTTAAACTCCCTTCCTAGACAACCGGCATAGGTTTCCGGGTC
>Ga0207046_10023_pt3 | contig 37104 bp, 27 predicted proteins | sample Alteio_BWMinCont_66_FD_153303 | JGI IMG/M metagenome (GOLD analysis project Ga0207046, IMG submission 153303) | Enriched cells from forest soil in Barre Woods Harvard Forest LTER site, Petersham, Massachusetts, United States -... | ecosystem: Environmental > Terrestrial > Soil > Temperate forest >...
TTAATGCTTTGTCCCGCTAAAGTTTGGATTTGATGGCCTAATTACTACCTTTGCCAACCTTTTATTTAATTTGGGACTCTTAGACTTATGAAGGTAAATAAAAAAACGTTTTTAGCTTTTTCCCTGTTTTTAATTTTTACGGCTTTAGGATATGCACAGAATGCCACCGTGCGTGGATTTGTTTATATAGATAAAACAGGCGAGTCGGCTCTTTATTCCACTGTATATTTAGAAGGAACCACATTCGGGCAAAATGCCGATGTAAACGGATATTTTTCCATTAGCCAGGTCCCGCCGGGAAAATATGTATTGGTAGTGGCTTATCTCGGGTACGATACATTAAAACAATCGATAACGCTTGTAAAAAATCAGATATTTAGTCAAAAACTTTATATCAAGCAATCGGCACAGGCATTAAGTCAGGTAGAAGTTTCGGCTGCAGAGAAGTCGCACGAAACAGAAACCCAGGTTTCAACTTATCAAATTTCACAAGCCGATTTAAAATCTATTCCAACTATTGGCGGAGAAGCCGATGTTGCCCAATATTTACAGGTACTTCCGGGTGTAGTAAGCACCGGCGACCAGGGCGGACAATTGTATATTGAAGGCGGGCAACCTATTCAAAACCTGGTATTGCTCGATGGGATGACCATTTTTAACCCATTCCACTCCATAGGGCTTTTCTCCGTATTCGATGCTGATATTATAAGTGATGCAACTGTGTATGCCGGAGGATTTAATGCGGAGTATGGCGACAGGATTTCGGCTGTGATGGATATTAAAACACGCGATGGCAATAAGAAACAAGTTTCAGGCAAGGTTGATTTTAGCCCATTTGGCGCACATGCATTAGTAGAGGGCCCTTTATTAAAGAATTTGAACGATGATCCAACGAAACCGAGCGCTTCATTTATTTTATCTTTCAAAAATTCTTATTTAAGTCAAACTTCAAAAACATTTTATCCCTACATTGATTCAGGTGCCGGGATACCTTTTAATTTTTCCGATTTTTATGGAAAAGTATCTTTCAACACAGCCAATGGCAGTAAGCTAAACCTCTTTGGGTTTGATTTTACTGATAACGTTAATTATCCGAATATTGCAACACTTAACTGGCATGAGGCTGGCGCAGGACTTAATTTTATTCTTGTTCCTAATAACAACAACAGTTTAATGGAATGTAATATTGATTATTCTGACTATGCCATTGGGTTGGTTCAGTCAGGACTCCCTACCGATTCAAGTACTATTTATACCTTCCGTGCCCAGTTGAAATGGACCCAGTTTTTAGGAAACTCTACTCTTTATTATGGTTTCGATATGTCGGGCACCGGGACCAATTTAGATTTAACAAATCCCGTTGGTGTACCTGTCCACGAAACTCAAACATCCGACGAATTAAACGGATTTGTGAAATGGAAATTTTTATCGCATAATAAAAAATTTATTGTTGAACCGGGATTTCGGATACAATACTATTCATCGGCTGCATTTAGTGCGGCATCACCCGAACCCCGTATTGATGCAAAATACAATGTTACCAAAACATTCCGCCTGAAAATGGCTGCGGGTCTTTACTCCCAAACACTAGTTAGCACCGTTGACGAGACCCAGGTAGTTGACCTTTTTTACGGAATTATTACAAGCCCTCCTACTTCTGATATACCTTCAACCTTCAACCAGCAAAACGGTAGTACGGTGCAAGTAACAGATCCTTTGCAAAGAGCTTACCATATAACGGGAGGGTTTGAATGGGATCCAATAAAAAAGATGCATATAAATGTGGAAGCATACGAAAAGAATTTTTTACAAACCACTACGCTTAACTACGATCAGATTTACCAGAACAATGCTGAATATGCAGGTATAAAACCAGATACTTTAACCAAACCTTTTCTGGTTCAATCGGGCAATGCTTACGGCGCTGATATAAGTGTTAAATACGATATTAAGCACCTATCCTTATATGGGGTTTATTCCTTGGGTTACGTGAAATATTGGGACGGCAACTACACATTCCCTCCTCCATTTGACAGGAGGAGCACCATTAACATTGTAATATCTTATATATTCGGCAAGGACTTAAGCTGGCAGGCAAATATGCGCTGGAATTACGGGTCGGGGTTCCCTTTTACTCCAACACAGGGATTTTATCCTATGACCCCGCTTAATAATATAGGTAGTAGTGTAGCGTTAACTAATCCAAGCCTGGGTGTTTTATATGCTGAATTTGATAGCCAGCGTTTGCCTGATTATGCAAGAATGGATGTCAGTCTTTCAAAAAATATTCAGTTTTCACAATCTATGGCGCTTCGCTTTAATGCAAGTGTGATTAACTTGTTCGACAGGTCAAATATATTTTATTTCAATCGTATTACCAACCAACGTGTAAATCAATTCCCTATACTGCCAACACTCAGCGTAGGACTTGATTTTTAAAAATAAGATAAGGGCTTCTATAGAGAGAAAAGTGATACGAGCTTATAAATGCTCGAGCAGCTTATTTCGTAAAACAAATAACACCAGCCCTGTTTTCGATTTAATACCAAACTTATCAAAGATAGATTCACGGTATCCGTCAACAGTTCTGTGCTGAACATGCATAATGTCAGCTATCTGTTCATACTTATATTCATTCTCATGACATACCAATTTTAAAAATTCCTTCTCCCTGTCGGTAAGCTGTTCCAGTATTTCTTGTTGCCCTGTTTTTTTGTTAGCATCAGCAACTGTTCGTAATGAATAGGTAAGGAACTCGTTGTGGTAATAACCGCTATTTAGAATTTCGTTCAGTGCATTTTGCAATTCGGAGGATTCGCAATTCTTTTTCAAATATCCTCTTACTCCCAGTCTGAATAAGCGTACCACCATTGCCTCATCATCATTTACGGTAAGAATAAGCACAGGTATATGTACTCCTTTCTGGTTTAATTTCTCCATTACCATATCACCATTCATGCCCGGCATATTTAAATCGAGGATGATCAGGTCGGAATCCATTTTTTCAGATATGTTTGCAACAAGTTCCGCACCATTGTCGTACTGGCTGGAGATTTTGAAAGGTCCCAGTTTTTCTATCAGCACTTTTAATCCATTTCGGATAATAACATGGTCATCAACCAGGATGATATTTTTTTTAGTCTCTATCATATAACAAATATAACTATACCTTTTTTACAGTGGGTAATTTTTTCAGGCTTATTACACACCCTTTATCCGGAGCCGAATGTATAGTGCATTGCATACCAGCCCATTCGGAACGTTTAATAATGTTTCGCAAACCCGATGCTTTATCCGAGTGAAGCGTGGTTCCCACGTCAAATCCCTTTCCGTCATCTTCCATTGTTATTTCGAAGCCTTCGTTTGCAGTATTAACGGTGACATACATATTTTTCGATTGAGAATGGCGGAGAGAGTTTTGGATGGTTTCCTGGAATACCCGGAATATCATCAATTCCTGTTCTTTATTCAAATTGGAGCTGCCCGATACTGGCTTCCAATGCACTTCCATTCTCCGGAGCGATTGGATTCTCTTTAATTCAACTCCCAAAGCTCTTAACAATCCTATATGGCCAATATAGTCATTATTGAGGGTACGGCTAAGCATTCGCATTTGTTGAGTGGCTTCTGAGAGATATTCCTGCATGGGTTTAAAACCTTCTTTCAATATAGGATGGTCAATTTTAAGATTTTCCAATTGAATGTGCACGGCAGTTAGCAACTGCCCGATATTATCGTGTAGTTCCTGGCCAAATTGCTGCATCATTTCTTCGCTTACTTCGGTCTCTACTTTTCTTAGCTCTTTTTCATAATTCAATTTGCTTTCTGCCATTTCCATTTGCTGTTTTAAGCGTTGCCTCCCTGCTTGGAAAAAGACAATAATGATACCTGAAATCAGTAACAGAACCAACAAGGTTATGCTAATGATGGGTAATGCTATGTCGGTATTATTCATTGATACCGGTAGATTTTAAAAGGGCATTATGGCGTATAAACCAAAAGCCTATGGCCAGCATAATATAACGGATGTTGGATAAACCAACAGTAATTACATTATACAAGTAATAGCTTAGCATTCTGTAATGCAAATTGAGAAAATGCATAAGGCTTAAATAGGGTACTGTTCCAACAAAATAAATTAATATGCCTACCGATACCCATATTAGCGGCGAACTTTTCCAAGGGTTGTTTTCCCGTCTGAATTGAGAATAGGCCAATACTAAGTAGAGTATCAATAATAATATACTTTCTGCGACAGCTCCGTAATTAGCGAACACACGCAGCCCCTGCACCATGATTTCGGACAGCAGTATACCGAAAAAAACAAGATAGCCTAATAATATCAAAAACCGCTCCCTTGTCGATTCATAATACATATACACCGGCCACACCAGCAAGCCTGTTTCTATGGGCATATCTAAATTAAATAACCATTGGTTACTTCCAGGATAAGGGTTTATAGAAGGGACTGCTAAAACGACATAGGACAGCATATAGGTTAGTATATAAGCAACCAGCTGAAAGAAAAAAAACTTGTAGAGTGATGTTAAGTAACGAAATGCATATAATCCCATCAACAGAGCTACAAATATGCCTGATATTTCATAAGTAAGCCGGAGCATAATAAATAGGTTATCTATTATAAATACTATTTTAGCTATAATTAAAAGAGTATGTGTGCTGTACTAATATGATTTGTTCAGATAACATCCTCCCTTAGTGAGTTATCGGATATATTAATGCTCCATAATCAGGCGGAACCATGTGTGCCAAATCTTCTTCCATAGGATTGGATGTTCCGGGACCCCATGGCCCTAATATCAAATCGTGTTTGGTGTAATAATCTTTGCCCGGCACGCGCATAGGTACGCCCGCGTTACATACACTCAGGCTATCCACATTGTTGCATGCCAATACATGAAATATTTCCTGGAATGGGAAAATGACATATTTACTATCGGCCTGCACATTGGTAGATGTAGGAATCGTTTCAATGAAGGTAACTGCCGCGCCATAATAATGTGTAATTCTAATTTGTGATGCATAGCTGGCAGTATCTGACTGAAATTGCGCAAACGAAGCACTGCTTAAGGAACCGGTGGAAGCATTGTAAACATAAAAATTAGTGAGCCCTGTACAATTTGGTGTGAGGGTGTATGTATACATGTTGGGAGGACTTACGCTTGGAGTTTGAAGGCAAACTGGCAAAAAGTAGTACACCATAGCATTGCTGTTAACACCATAAAAAATTTCTACAGCAGTAATAAAATTGCTACCCGAACTGCTTTGAAGAAGAGTATATGCCCGGTTATATAAATTTTCCAGATCGCTTTTTTTAAGTGTAAGCATCGCTACCTGTGGAATCGCTGCGCCCCCGATCATAATATCTTCCTGGGCATCGCTCTCATAAGCACTTGCTCTGGCAGGCAATATATAATCATAGGCTAAATTGATAGTATTTTCACTTGGCAGGGGGAATGAATCTTTTCCAAATAATGTATTGGTTATCATTAGGCTGCGGGTTTTCTCGGAAGAAGATGAGTTGCTGCTGTTGCTACAACCCAAGATAGTTGTATAAACTATACTTAGCAAAAGTAAAGCGCTTAGTAGAAATGTTTTTTTCATGCGAATTTGTTTTTATGGTTGGGACAAAAGTATATAAGAATTTTGGAATAAATCACATTTCCTACCGTGAAAACCCCCGTTTTTGAATACGGGAGAAATCCCCTCCCAAGTTCTCATAAACGCCCCTTGCAGTAAAGTGCCTGTTAGTAGCACTTTTGTAACGTCATATTTAACAACATATGGATAAAACCATAACCGGGGTTAGCAGGCAAATAATACTGCCTGATACAGTTGTTGAATAGGATGTTTTAGACAGGTCACTAAAACAAATCAGGGAGTTCAATCCTCCGGTGTTTCTTCCTGTAGGTGGAGTAATGTTGAGGGTTGTATTTCTAGTGGTTAGACAACGTTAACGCCTATCGACCGGGCAGAATTAAAGTTTCTGTCCGGTCTTTTTACCCCGTAAATAATAATGCCTAAAGGGGTAGGCAAGAAAAAGTGTAAGACAAAAAACTATGGTAAACATCTCATATCACGGAACCAGTTTGGTATTGATAGACGCACTATTCAGAACAAACCTTTTGCTTGAAGAAGATTTCTTCTACCAGGCAATTAGCGAACACGGAAGTTTTGCCATGGCTAATGTCGATGCTTATACCATTGCAAAACTACTGAAGAAATCGACCTTGCGGATGACCGTAGATACCTATGTACGCCCTTGGAGCAGAGCCGATACATATGATAATCGGGAAGAACCTACCACAATTTACGTTAACCAGTGGCGCCTTAACCGCAGCATACCTAATTTCTGCAATATTTTTATGCACCAGGTGATACATGCTGTTAATGCTGAAAACCCGCAATATGAATTTGGGCATGGCGATAATTCCATCAAGGGGAAAGAAAACACAGCTCCCTATTGGATAGGAAGCCTGGCTGAACGTACCATTACAGGTGCGAAAAAGTTGAATACACAATATGTAATGAGAAAAGCTATGTAGACTTATTTTTTTGAATCTTTTATAATTGCAGTTCGGTCTGGGCCTATACAGATCCACTTGTTTAAGGAATTTATAAACCGCTTCTCGCTTCGGTGAGAAGAAAAATACAGGTCGGATGGAACAGATAAACAACAATCTTTCAGTAGTTCTTTTAGATGACGATCACATGTCGCTATTGCATCTGAAACACCTTATTGTTACAAACAACCTGGCAAAGGTTGTCGGGGTTTTTACCGACTCCAAAATCTTCCTGGAGTGTGTCCCTACGCTTGATTTTGATATTTTGATACTTGATTGCGAGATGTCCGGCACCAGCGGGAAAGAGATAGTGGATATAATTGGCTGCGAGCGCTGCATAATTAATACCGGCACCAAGGAAAAATATGAAGAAGCGATAAAATGCCACCCTATTGATATAATGCTAAAACCACCCGGCAAACTGGATGTAATGCATACGCTTAACAAAGCCAGAAAAATAATCACCCCCTCCACCGGAAAAAACTACTACCTCATTAAAACGGTAGAACACCCTGACAAAATCAGTATCAGGATACAGGATATTATATATATATATACGCATAATAATTCGAGGAGAAAAACTATGCTCATGCGAAGCGGCACTTCTTACACCCTCTCTGATTATACTATGGAAGAGCTGCTTGCAATAGCTCCCCATTTGCTTCGCCCCAACCAGTCGGAGTTGGTTGCTATTGATATGATACAATGTAAAGGATACGATCATCTGTATCTTGCAATTTCCGATAAATCTGCTAAAAACAAGTGGACGCCTATCGGGCGAAGTTTCATAAAAGATTTTAATTCCCACTACAAGCGTTGTAGTTTATAACGCAAGAAACGTTACTTATTACACGATTCACGTAAGTTATTACATACCCAAAAAATCGGGGTATACCTCATGTTATACTTGTTGGGCAAAAAGTAAACAAGCACTAACAAAGCCAAAACCCGGGAGGGAGAGGCAAGGGGAAAAACTAAAATTTCATGACTCCTGAAGAAAAAGATAAATTAGATGGATTTGCTGAAATGACAATGAGCGCCTCAATTAGAGGAAGAAAGGCACTCCTTATCCTTCTTTTTGTAGATTTAATAGCTTTTTTTGGCTATTGGAATTGCAAGAATAATTCATGGGCAGACCTGCGACATGATGAAATCCATAGGATATACGATTCATGTCATGGTGATGTGGACTCGGTAAAGAAGAACTTTTATAGAGTTATAAATGAGCCTCAGTTTAAGGATATCAGGACAATACAGGGCATCAAAAATATGCACGATCTTGAAGATATACATGCTATTTATCAAGGGCTGGAAAAAGATAGTTACACCATAAAGATCCCTATTATTGGTACAACCATTGATGCTAACGATTTTGGTATATTTAGCGGAGCTGTTTTTTCCTGTCTATTACTATTCATATGGTATTGTTTAGATACTGAAAAGAAGAATATTGTTCGTACATTAAGTGAGGCGTATAACCTTGGGGAGCTAAGCTATTATTATCATTATTTAGCAATGGGGCAAGTCTTCTCAATACCACATGAAGTAGTTCCTAATCTTATTAATAAAAACCCATCGTTCAAATCTCTTGAGGATGGAGTTAATATGGAAATAAAATCCGTGTTCAATGAAAGGAATCCTCAATTTTTAAGATTAATGACGAAGTACGTTATGTACATTCCATTCGTCGTACAATTACTAATATTTATAAATGATGTAGAAACAATAGAATATGGTCTTTCCATAAATTATTCTGCCACTGTATTATATATAACACTGTCTGGTATAGTTACTATAAGCACATGCTGGCTAATTATTTTGAATTTTTCAATGTCACGAAAAATAGATAGGATTTGGGACGCTTATGAGATTATAATTTAACAAAAATAAAAAACCATGTAATGTTAAACTCCGTTGCACTCGATGTCATTATTGGCCTAATTTTTGTATATCTTTTATATAGTTTGCTTGCCACAATTATTCAAGAGATGCTCGCCTCGTGGTTTGGAATGAGAGCTGTTATGCTTGAAAAAGGTATAGTAAGAATGTTGAATGATGACCATTCAGCAACGGTCAATAGTTTAAACCTTGCACCTGGCAGAATTAAAAAATCAGGAGCCGGACCGTTAGAGAGACTGAAAACCTTAGCTTATTTATTTGGATTTTATAAAGAACCCCAACAATCATTTGCGGGTCAATTTTATAATCATCCCCTTATTAAATACTTGTGTGAAAGTAAGGCACAAAGCAAGCCATCATACATTACTGCGCAGAATTTTTCCACGGTTTTGATTGATCTTTTGCGTGGTAATCCCATGCAACCTGGAGGTACAATGGATGCGATCAAAACCAATATGCTTAATGAAGCTGGAGTTCCGCTAATGGTTCCAAATAAACAGGGAGAGAGAGTTGTAATAGACCCTGAAACTAAATTATACATACAGACCCTCTTAGTTAATGCAAATTATGATCTTGAAAAATTCAGAGCTTTCCTTGAAAAATGGTTTAATGATACAATGGACAGAGTAACGGGATGGTATAAACGGCATATACAAATTTTGTTATTTCTCATAGGTTTTATAATCGCCCATGTATTTAATGTGAGTACTATTGAAATTGTAAAAGTTCTTGCAAAAGATAAAGCAGCAAGAGCGGAAATGGTTCAAATGGCCGTTGCAGCGCAAAAAAATAATGGTAAAAGCGATAAAGCATTCGAATCTGAAAAAGACAAACTGCAAGTGGATATTGCTCAGGCAAACACAGTATTGGGGTTGGGTTGGAGCAAATATACATTCTGTCCATGCCATCCGGACTATGTATGGAATTACTTGTTGCTTTTGTTCGGCTATCTTTTAACTGCTGCAGCAATTTCAATGGGAGCGCCATTTTGGTTTGATTTATTAAGTAAGATAATAAGTATCAGAAGCGCCGGTAATAGTCCGGATGATAAGAAAGCACCCACAAGCGGAGGGACAAGTGATAATATCCACAGCAGTACTCCTGTGAAAATAGTAGGATAATTATGAATGTCTTACTCACAGCCAATGTATATATCCGACTTAGCCCAGATACTAAATCACCTCCTCTCGGGTACTATCCTTCTGGAACAACAATTTCAGTTATTAACCAAATTCAAGGCCAAGCTATTGAAGGTTTTTCAACGTGGTATCAAATTGACACTTCAAAATATATTTGGGCAGGAGGTACCGATACAGCTCAGGCAGCTAATAATTACCGCATTAACCCTAATCAATGGCATTTACTGCAATACAACATTCCCCAATTATGGCAACAATATGGATGTAGAGGGGAGGGTATAAAAATTGGAGTTGTTGATACAGGAATTACAAATAACTATACTGATTATTTTGGACAAAATAGGGTAATCCCAATATGTTTTTCTGACAGCACAAATACAGATGACAAAATAGGTCATGGTTCTCATTGCGCAGGTATTATTGGAGCCAATGGTTCTAAGGATAATCTTTATGGTGTAGCACCAGCTTGTACAATGTATATCGGGAAAATTTATGATGATACTAACGATACACAAGACAGCTATTTTCAAAAGGCTATGATTGCCTTTTCAACGGGTCCTAATAAAGTTGATATTATTTCTATTAGTCAAGGAGTTCCAACAGATCCCAGCAATTTTTATTCGCCAATTATTAAAAGTGCAACTGCTAAAAATGACATAATTATTGTTGCTTCTGCTGGCGATAATCCTGGAATTACTTGGAATAATCTTTTTTACCCTGCAGCAATACCTCCAACTATTTCAGTTGGATCGGTCGATTTCAACAATGCCACCCAAAACCTGACAGTGATGTCAAATGGAGTTACAATATATGCGCCAGGTATTGCAATTTATTCGATGGGAATAACAGCATTTAATCCAACTGAATCAGGTACTAGTCAGGCGACTCCGTTTATTGTTGGGGTTTTGGCATTAGGACTGCAAATTATTAAAAGTAATACAAATTCAAAATTCAAAATTTCAGATTTGCCAGGTATTTTAATTAGTTCAGCGAATCAAATAACAGATATAAGTCAGCCAGGCAAACTAATTAAAATTATTAATCCAACACACTTTCTGAATACGTTAAAATCCAATTAAATATGAAAATCCAATTTATTATTTTATCATTTATTATTATTTTATCATTTAATAATTCCTCATTTTGTCAAACTCCGTATTACGATGCAATCGCGTTAAAAAACCTTACGGCAGGTAATAAATTCAAAAATGACGAAACCTCACTAAAACAAATTGCTGGAATATTATCTAATTACTTTAGTGGTATTCCAAATACACCTATTTCTATTAATGCTCTCGATATTATTACAGCTAATAATCCGTATATTAATCCGTTTATTCATGGACTTACACCTCAGTCAAATAATCCATTTACACTCACAACTTCCTTATCTGCTATAGAACAATATGCAGGTAATTGGGACATCACTGCACCCACTGATGCTATTGCCCAAGTGATGGTAGCACAATTTAAAGAAGATATCACTCAAATTCTTTTTGTTCATTTTCAGAACTATATTGAAAATGAAAATTTTAAAGATTTAAGAATACTATTCCCTGATACATACAGGAAAATGCTTCAAATTGGCGATCAAGTGTATGATTATAAAAAATATATAAATGATATAAGGATTGCATTCAAACAAGACTTGAATAAATTTTTAGATAATCTGCCCAATGAAATCGAAAACGGCTCATGGAGTACATTGTTTAATTCGGATCCAAATTTGAAAAGTCTTTGTCTTAGCTCAATCTATTTTGGTAATAGTTTAATAGCGAAAACTGCACCGGGGGATATTCTTGCGAATTATCCTGATAGTTTGTTAAATATGTTTACAAATTCAAATGTTAAGCCTTCCATTAAGCTTATCCAATTGATTTCAAATTCTTTCAAATCCTCAGACAAGTCAAGCTATTGGATAACCTCTACAAGTATAGAAAAATTAAGTGATAAAAACACACGAAACATATATTTAGGTTTGCTTTATCAAGAATCCAGTAGTATTAATTTTACCTTTAAGGGCACCACTGTATCGTTTCAGAGTATATTAGATACAATTCATTCTGACGAAAAGAAAACAAACAAAATATCTGCTTTACTTATTAACTTGGGCAAAGAGATGGCTTCTGTTTCTGAAAATATGAATAAGTTAAAACCTCAAAAAGGTGCTGACAGTATAGGTAATATTGATGCATTCTATAGTTCTGTTCAAGATTTGATTGATTCTATCGGAAATCTGCCAAGTATCCCAGGGTTAGAAACTTTAAAAACCCCAAAATTTAAAGATTATACTAGTATAGCAAAGGACGGATGTATTATCGCGTCTGACATTAGTAAGGGAGAGTATTTTTTTGCGCTTAATAGTGTAGTTGACATATATCAAAAGTCAATTGGAGATAATGGGAATAAACAACAAAATACAATTTCTAATTTTATTCAAAAGTATGGTGACTTCATGAGTTATCTAGTTATAGCACAAAATAAAGATGAACTTAAAGCAGCTATTCAAAATGCTGTCCAAGGTTCTGGTGGGTCTGTTGTTAAGCAAAAGCGAAGATTTAGCATAGCAGTTAATTCTTACATTGGAGGACTGTATTCATGGACCTCAACTGCAAAAAATAAATTAGACCAACCAATTCAATCTGCTGCTTTTACAGCACCAATTGGGCTCTCATTCAATTTCGGGTTAAAAAAGAAATGTATTGGTTATTTGTTTAGGGATTTTACTTTTTTTGGATCGTTAGTTGATATTGGAGCTGTTGCGGCCTTTAGGTTGAATGATGATTCCACTCAATCTATACCCAAAACAACATTGGGTAACATTATTTCTCCAGGTATACATGCATTTTTTGGACGTATTGCCAATTCTCCAATAACATTAGGAATCGGGTATCAAATGGCACCACATTTAAGAAATTTAACCGCGACAAATGCTGATGTGGTTGCTAACAATGTTTGGCAGTTGCAGGTTTCCTTAACTTGGGATATTCCATTTTTTTATATTTGTAAAAGTAAGGAAGAACTTCCATAATAAACCTAAAATATAGGTATTTTCTATTCGAATAAAAAATTGCAAGGTAAATAGGTTACGTTATACCTAATCTCCCCTTCACCCCATCTTCATGTAGTATCTCTTATTTAATCGCATATTTGTCAAGGTGCGGTTATGGCAGAAGAGGTAAACGATAGTGATTTGTTAGAGATGTTTCGTGTGGAAACCACACGCAATCATGCCTTTCACATGCTGGTAACCAAATATCAAAAGCGGGTTTACTGGCAGGTGCGTCGCATTATTATCGACCACGAAGATGCTAACGATGTGGTTCAGAATGTGTTTTTAAAGGTGTGGAAAAATCTGGAAAGTTTTAAAGAAGCTTCCAGCCTCTATACCTGGCTCTACCGTATAGCTACCAACGAGTCGCTTACCTTTTTGAAACAAAAAAGGGCCAATATGTATGTCCCTTTCGATAGCGTATCACGCTCCTTATCACGCAAATTAGAGGACGATTCGTACTTCAGTGGTGATGCCATACAGAAAAAGCTGCAAAACGCCATACTAACGCTACCCGAAAAGCAACGGATAGTTTTTAACATGAAGTATTTTGAGAACATTAAATACGAGCAAATGTCTGAAATACTGGATACATCAGTAGGTGCGCTGAAAGCATCGTATCACCATGCCGTAAAGAAAATAGAAGCATTTTTAAAAACCAATTAAACTTACCTACCTTAGTAGCGTCAAATAAGGCATAATGGATAAAAAGCCAGACATATTATCGGATAACGAGGTATTTGAAAAGGAAGCTCCTTTGCTTCATTCCATTTCCAAAGAGAACCCGTTCACGGTACCGGATAATTATTTTGACATGCTCCCTTCTCAAATTGTAGATAGGTGCAGAACAGAAAATAAGGAACGCAAAACTTCGGTAATAGGTGAAAACCTGAGGCTTTTTGTACTGGGTTACAAGTGGAGACTGTTGACTGTTGCGGGGTGCTTTGCTGTTATCTGCTTTTTTGCTGTCCACATGAATAGCAGGCCTCAATCGTATCAGGCTATGACTCAAAACATACCTGACAGCGTCATCGTGGCCCAACTTGATAAAAACGTAACTGATATTAGCATATCGGCATTGGAGGATATATCGGCAGAAACACAGGAAAACAATACCCGGGCATCTGCTAAAACTGCTTCCGACTCCACAAACACCGACCAGGATATCATAGCTTATTTAATAAATAACAACGTAACCGTTTCTGATATAGAAAACGAACCTTAATCTCTCATGAAAACAAATCGCATCATCCGTCTTTCCCTATCAATATTAATGCTTTTGCCTGTTGCCCTGTTAGCGCAGGACAGGAAAGACAAGATTGAAACCATGCACATTGCCTATTTATCGCAACGCCTTAATTTAACATCGGCCGAAGCTGAAAAATTCTGGCCTATTTATAATGAATTCCGTGCTGAGCAGGATAAGTTGCGCAAAGAGCGTATGGACAACATGCAACATGTAAGAAGAGCCGGTGGTATTGATAGCTTGAGTGATGCGGAAGTGCAAAAACTTATTAGCTCTGAAACTGATATTGAAACAAAACAAGTGGAAGTGCGCAAAGAGTATGCAGTAAAATTCCAGCAGGCTATTCCGCTGCGTAAGGTGGCTAAGTTTTTTGTTGCAGAAGAGGAGTTCAAACGCTACCTCCTCAATGAACTCAAGCGTAGGGATCATGAAGGTAAGGGCCGCGATGAGGATGGACCACCGCCTCCGGGAATGAACTAACCTGTTGTGCCCAAAAGAAATTATATTTGCAGGGAATAATTCCTCTGCATGAAATCCGGACTTTTTAGAGTAAACATAGGCATAGCTCTTTCTTCCATTGCCGGGCAGTTGTTGCGTACCATTCTCACCATCATAATCATTGCCATAGGAATTACTGCATTGGTAGGTATCCTCACGTCTATTACAGCGATGAAGGAAGCCATTAACAGCAACTTTACCAATATGGGAGCTAATACGTTTGCCATAGCTAACCGCGAAGCTACCATCCGGATAGGACATAATGGAAAGCGTCCCAAAGAATACAAGAATGTAACCTACGATGAAGCTCTTGCATTTTCGCAGCAATATTCATTTCCGGCTATAGTTTCCATTACCAATGTAGCGTCGGGCATTGCTACCCTGAAATATGCGGATCAAAAAACCGATCCCAATATACAGGTAGATGGCACCAATGAGAATTTCATATTCACCTCAGGATATAAGCTGAGTGCGGGACGTAACTTCTCACAGCAGGAAATTAAGGATGGCAGAAGGGTTATTATCATTGGTAGCGATGTAGCACAGAAACTCTTCAAAAAGCACGAGGACCCGATAGATAAAACCATAGCTATTGGCGATGGCGGAGATTTTAAAGTGATAGGCGTACTGGAAACAAAAGGCAACAGTTTTGGTTTTGGTGGCGACCGAATTGCCCTAATGCCCATAACGGTAGTAAGGACCTATACCAATATGTTAAGCCCTGATTGGACCTACACTATTAGCGTATTGATACACGATCCTAATATGATGGATGAGGCCATAAGTGAGGCACGGGGATTGTTTCGTATTATCCGGAAAGACAGGATTGGCGCGGATGAAGATTTTGGGATTACCAAAAGCGACGACCTTTCCAATGTATTGATAAGCCAGATTTCAAAGCTTACCATAGGCGCGACCGTGATTGGGATAATAACCCTGCTGGGCGCTGCCATAGGATTGATGAATATAATGCTGGTATCGGTTACTGAACGCACCATGGAAATAGGTATCCGCAAATCGATGGGGGCCACTAAAGAAATGATACGCAATCAATTCCTCATAGAAGCTATCCTGATCTCACAAATGGGCGGTATATGTGGTATTTTATTCGGGTTGGCAATAGGGAATTTAATCGCTATCTCATTCGGAATTGGATTCATTGTTCCCTGGATGTGGATATTTGTAGCAGTTATTATTTGTCTCGTTGTTGGTGTAGTATCTGGTTTATATCCTGCCTTGAAAGCCTCGAGGCTCGACCCTATAGATGCTCTGCGCTACGAATAACCAGGAGCTTATATCAAAATAAAGAAGGTTATAAGATTTAGCTTGTTTAAAATATTTCCGCCTTTATATCTTTTTACCATTCATTCCCGTATACTTTTGTGCGAACGTTGTCTACCTCAGCTATGCAAAAACACATTCTTTTAATAAGTTTTTTCCTGATTTCTATTTCCTCATTTTCCCAACCGGTAATAGAGTATTGGGATAGCCTTGCCGGTATTAAGAAAAGTGAAGTGAGCTTTGTAAACGGAATGCAGGATGGGCCATTCAAGTTGTGGTATAAAAATGGGAAACCGGATGAATCAGGTTTTTTCAAAAAAGGGCAGCAGGATAGCGTCTGGAAAAATTATTATGCAAATGGAAAACTGAAAGCAGTTCGTAATTATGACCATGGCAAAGCCAATGGAGTATCCATCTTTTTCTATACTAGTGGCGACACAGCCATGATCAATTCTTACAACGAAGATATAAAAGAGGGCCTTTGGAAATCGTGGGACAGCGCAGGCAAATTGCTGAGCATACGGCATTACCAAAAGAACAAGAAGGAAGGCATGTGGACCTACTACTACGATAACGGTAAACTGAAAAACCAGGGAACATTTGATAACGATAAAAAAGAGGGGCATTATACCTCCTGGTTCCAAAATGGAAATAAGGAAAGCGAAGGCGATTTCCATAATGATGTGGAAACAGGCAAATGGCAGGAATGGTATGGAAATGGCCAGTTGAAAGATGTTGTTACCCATTCCGACAGCCTGGTTTATATGGAAGAGCTCTACACGCCTGCAGGCAAAAAAACCGTTTCCGATGGCAATGGCACAGCTACCCTCTATTATCCGGGTGGAGTGGTGCAGGCCTCGGGTACTTATCTGCATGGATTGAAGGAAGGAATTTGGAAATACAACTTTTCCGATGGGAGCAAGGATAATGAAGCCACCTATTCCAATGGAAAACTAAACGGACCTTATACCTCCTGGTACCGGGGAAGTAAAATAAAATCATCGGGAAATTATGCAAATGGCGAAAAAGAAGGCCACTGGATTTGGTATTATGAAAATGGAAAGCCGCAGACATCAGGCGACATGCATGATAAAAAGAGAGAAGGCTTTTGGATTTATTTTGAAACCACTGGCGACACCACTGTAAAAGGCTATTTTAAAAATGATGAGCAGGACAGCACTTGGACATATTACTACGACAGCAGCAGCGTAAGGCTACGGGAAGCTCATTATAAAAATAACCTGCGTAATGGCCTTTGCACAATATGGTACAAGAGCGGGCAGGTGAATGAACAGGGTAATTATCTGGATGATAAAGAAGAGGGCTTATGGAAATCGTGGTATGAAAATGGAAAGGAAGAAGATGAAGGTGGCTATGTAGCGGGCAGCATGGAAGGCGAATGGAAGGGCTGGTATGAAAATGGCGCCATGAAATACGATGGCAATAAAAAAGATAATTTAAAAGAAGGCCATTGGAAATATTATTATGAAAAGGGAGCCTTGCAGCGCGAAGGCAATTTCCACCAGGATATGCGGGAAGGGCATTGGATTATTGTACAGCCCACGGGCATTAAAGTGGAAGAAGGAGACTATAAGGACGACAAGCCCAATGGGCATTGGAGCTATTATTATGAAACAGGTGTGTTGATGCAAGAGCAAACAATTACCGATGGCGAACCTTCAGGTAAATGCACATCGTACTTCCCCAGTTCAAAAATAGAAAGCGTTACAAATTATAGCTTGGAAAGAGGCAAAAATGGCTCTGTTCATAGCATCCCGGTTGGTGAATGGATATTTTATGACAAGAACGGAAACGTAGAACGTAAGATAAAATACGAAAACGGAGTTCCGGTAGGAAAATAATTTTCCATGTCGCAGTTTGTCACACTTTTTTCAATTTATATATATCGAATATAAATTTATTTTCTTAGGTACAAGCTAAAAATCTGCTGGTTGTGGGCATGTCTCAACTCTGAGCAATAAAATTGGAGGTTTGCTATAAATAATGTGCATAACAAATGCCTGGTAAATCTGGTCAATGACTTTGGGGGAGGATGATAAGTTTTTACACTCATCTTGTAATATAATTTAATCGAGCCCTTTTAATAACTCATCGAGTTCAATCTCTAATCCCGCCGCAAGTTTTTTTAAGACAAATAAAGAAGGATTGATTCGACCTGCTTCAATTCGAGCCATATTAGAGTTTTCCATATAGCAAACCCTTGCAAATTCTGACATCGTCAGACCTTTAGACATTCTGATTTTTTTCAGATGTTTTCCAAATCTTTTTTGAAACTTCAAACGTTCCTCTCTTTCCTTTTCCCTCTCGGTCATTTTTTGCAGGAATGAAACGCAAGTAGGGATATTTTCTAAAAAAAGCCTCTATCGGATATGATAGAATAAGAATATATTTATATATTTGTCCTCGGTTTAATAAAAAATAATTCTATTATATTTGTATATATGAAAAAACTCTACTTAATTCTGTTATTAGCCTGCTTGTTGGCGGGTTTGTTGAAAGCCTTATCTGAAAGAAGTAAAAAAGGTTATTTTCCTACTTGTACGTTAACCGCAACGGCTTCTGCCGGAGGTTCATCAAGTATATCTATATGTTATGAAGATTCTGTAACTCTTATTGCTACCGCAAGCAGCGGTATATCACCCTATACCTATTCATGGAATCCGGCTACAGGCTTAAATCATGCCAATATCGCAAATCCAATTGCCAAACCATTGGTTTCAATAAATTATACGGTAACGGTAACCGACCACAGCGGGTGCACGGCTACCGCTTCGGTTAGAATTACCGTCAACCAACCGCCGACAGCTAATGCAGACACGCTTTTGGCAGAGTATTTAACCCATCGTCCTTTTTCCGCAACGGGCGGAGTACCCCCATATACGTATGCATTTCTGCCGTCTATTCCCCCATCAGCATTGGTTGACCTGCCCGATACCAATATTACTTTTACCATTGTAGTTACAGGAGCCAACGGCTGCGGAAGAGGTTATTATGCCCATTTTGTCCCTTTAGAAAGCCCTTCAACGGGTGGAGCGTGTACTACGTTGTTTATGTCTGAGTATATACAAGATACATTGCCGGGCCCTTTAGGGATTGGGCTCAACAACGCAATCGAGTTATATAATCCTACAAATAATTCTATCAATTTGAGTTCGTATTATTTGGCAGAAACCACCAACGGCTCCTTACTTTCTACGCCCTATATTATTGCCTTGCATGGAACCATAGCATCACACAAAACTTTTTTAATTGCGAACACCCATGCCGATACTTCCCTTACGCATAAAGCCGGTATGTTATCCGATAGTTTAATTTTCAAAGGAAAAGATATAGTAGCCTTAGCTCAAATTGTTATAAGTTCCCCTGACGTGAAAGTTTCATCATTAGATGCGGTGGGAGCCTATAGTCCGCTTCCTACCGATAGCGGTTGGGCAGTAGCTTCGGGCAGTACTAAAAACCATACGCTTGTCCGGATGCCATCGGTAACACAAGGCAGTATGAAATGGAGCACTTGTAAAACGGAATGGCTCGTATATCCGAGGGGTACGTTTACTTACATAGGCAGTTATACGAATATATGTGCGCCCACCGACCCTGATGTACAGTTTTCAATGACAACACCAAGCATCGATTGCGGTCGGCCAAGTTATGTTCGTTTTGCTATTGTAGCGGCTTCTAATCCGTCTACTATTTTTAATAATTGTATAATAGACATCAGTTATTTTGGTGGCGAATTTGCGGGCGACAGCGTAGGTAATGGGGGAGTAATTATTACGCGGGGCCCAAATTTTCAACCGGGGGCTGGAAATGATTACGATATTTTTGATTCGGCCGATGTATCGCCTGGCGTAGCGAAACTTGTATTAGGCGACGTTTCTGATTCTTCACCTAATGGAACTATTCTTCCCATTGTTGGTGACACCTTATTTTTAGTCAGTTTACGGGTTAAAAATTCCTGCCAAACAGGAGCTATAAAGTTTACCGATTACTTTAATACCGATACGGCTTATTTTGCACTCGTTTCTAAAACATTTGACCATTTAGACACTACATCGGTAACAGACTCCAGTTGCTGTCCATATAATTGCGATCCCTATTGTTGCCAATGGGACTCCGATGGAAACTGCATAGATAGTTGTTATAAGACTTGTTACGAGACTATCTTCGTCTACACATTCGACAGTGTTTTTACCATTACAGGATATGGGAACGAGCACTATACTACCATTGAATACATAGATGACAGTTTAATAACTCCTACCTGCCCTTTAAAAATAACAGGTTTCAATGACCCCATCGAGGCCGGAACCAACCATTATAGCTCGGCTCCGATTCCGGCTATTCATACTAATTCTTCCATTCTATATATAAAAGGCACGGGCTTTGGAGCCCAAGAGGATAGCATCAGGGTGAGCAATGCCAATAATTATGGGATGGTGCGTTTAGACAGCGCAGATATTTTACTGTGGACGGAAAACCTGATAAAAGTAAAAATGCCTTCGGTGCTGTTCAATAATCCTTCTGCCACACCCGGCACAGGCCCCATTGCTGTATACAATGCCTGCGGAGCTGTGGCAACCGGCGATACCCTGCAAATTAATTATAATATACAAAACGTGTCTGCCGGGCAGGAGAAATTAAGGCCCAATATTTTGATGCAAAGTCCTTCCAGTTTGAACAGTCTCGTCTTTCGTTGCGATACCAGCATAACCCATAATCATGCTGCGTATGCCTGTGTAAAAAAAGCCGTGCGGGAATGGAACTGCTGGACAGGAGTAAACTGGATAGTAGGGGATTCCATTATACTGGATACCACCCTGCAAGACGGTATTTCTAATATTTATTTTAGTAATTGGAACTTTACCCCCACAAACCGTTTAATGCAAACAGAGCAACAAATCCTTCCGTGCAACGGAGATTCGGTAGCTTTTTATAATGAAGCGGATATAGAGATACGAAGAGGGCGGTTTTTGAGTAAAGCCTGGAATTACGATACAACCTATACAGTTAGAAGTACTAGCTTTTATTATTTTTATGATTTAATTTTGCATGAATTAGGCCATGCCCTTGGACTGGGGCATATTAATGACTCACTATCTTTAATGTATTGGAAGGAACGTGCCGGGCAAAGAGACAGCATACCATCGCAGGGGGGCCGCTGGCCCGGCCCGGCAAGCTTGCTTGGAGGATGGGATATGGTAAATACAAGTTCAACGTATTTTCCTAGCATTTTTGGGTGCAGTTCATATACTGAACTAGAGCCCGGCAGCAAGTATTGTAGTGATGCCAAAGCCAGTGTACCCCTTATTTCAACGTATCAATACAACCTGAATTTGTTCCCCAATCCTATCAATTATGGCGACCTTACTATCACCTACGACTTAACTGAAAATTCTACAGTTCAATTCAGGATATTAGATTGTACAGGGAGGCCGGTGATAACATTACCGGAAGAACATAAAACAGGAGGAGATTATAGCCAACAAATAAATATTACTAACTTGGCAGGAGGTGTATACCTGTTTACTGCTATTATCAATGGGGAACAACAAACCATAAAGTTTATTAAACTATGAAAACGAATATAGCAACCCTTGTATTGATAGTTTTCTTTTTACCATTTTGCCAAGGACAAAATATACAATACCGCAGTAAAATACGGCCTATTGTTAAAGCAAAATTCGATTCTTTATACCCCCACGCTACGGATGTTGAACTGGACCAAAGCAGCATACACGATACTACACAGATACTACGTTTTAATTGCAATTGTGATAAAACCATAGATCAAATTATTCTTGTATTTGATACCAATGGCAATCTGCTGAACCAAGATGTACATTATTACGGCTCTTTAAATGGTTTGCCGGATACCATAGTAAATTACATGAAGAAAAACACAGCTTCCAAGTGTACATTTCTTATGGATGAATATAGTAAGTACATTAATAAGAAAGGAGAAATAAGCTATGGGGTTATTATGAATCGTTCGTACATTCTAAAATTTAAAAGCAATGGAGAATTTATCTCAAAAGAAACAATACCAGTTATGGAGCAATAAGTTTTAAAACTTGTTTGGAGGGATAAATTGTAGGAAATAAAATATCAATTCTTCCCTAAAAATCTATCTCCAGCACACAGGGGCAGTGGTCCGAATGCCTGGCATCGGGTAAAATATATACCTTTTTAATGGCTTTTTGTAATGGTTCGCTTACCAAATTATAATCAATCCTCCAGCCTAAGTTCTTTACCCTTGCATTGGCACGGAAACTCCACCAGGTATATTGATGAGGTTCTTTATTTAAAAACCGGAAACTATCTATAAAGCCCGATTTCATGAACCCATCCAGCCATTCCCGTTCCTCCGGCAAAAACCCCGATGTATTTGCATTGCTTATAGGGTTATGTATGTCTATAGGCTGGTGACAAATATTATAATCTCCGCAGATGATAAGTTTGGGGCGTGTCTTTTTTAATTCATCAATATAGGCATGAAAGCTTCTGTTCCAGTCCATCTTAAAACTTTGGCGCTCATCGCCCGATGAACCTGACGGCATATATACGCTCATTACCGAAATATCTCCAAAATCGGCACGTAACACGCGGCCTTCATGGTCGTCAAATCCGCATCCATATACCACATTGTCGGGTTTCTCTTTGCTGAATATGGCAACTCCGCTATATCCCTTCTTTTCCGCAGGGTACCAATAGTTATAATATCCGGCAGCCGTAAAATCATCCAGGTTAAGCTGGTCGGTTTGCGCCTTTATTTCCTGCACGCATATAATATCAGGGTTCACTATCTTTACCCAATCAAGCCAACCCTTAGCCATAGCCGAGCGGATACCATTCAAATTATATGTAATAACTCTTTTCATGCTATTAGTCCAACAAATGTATAGTTTTTGCGTTATTTCACGATATTAGATTTTCAACGGGTGAATAGATTCCTTTTTTTATTGCTCCTTTCCTGCTTTTTGCCCCTTTGTAAAGGAGATGCCCAAACCATTTCTAACCAGCGCAAAAGAACAATTTCTATCCCCTTTGGGGTCGATACAGTAAAGTTGGATACACTTAGCATAATACCCGGCACCCTTAATCTGGCCATTGGTTATATGGAATTAGACTCAACAGACTATAGTGTTCTGCCGGAAAAGGGGGAGGTTGTACTCAATCGCCAAAAACTAAACAGGCTGGGGTTTGGTATAGATAGCCTAAGCGGCACCTACAGGGTTTTTCCCTACCTGTTTTCCAAAACATTGCAGCATAAAGATAATTCAGTTGTTCACCCGGTTCTTTATAATAACCAGGCTGCGTTTATGTACCAGGTAGCGCCTGCCAGTAATTCCAACAACCCTTTCGATTTAGGCACCTTGAGTAAAAGCGGCAGCATTTCGCGGGGTATTACATTCGGCAATAACCAGAATTTGAATGTTAATTCCAGCCTTAACTTGCAACTTGCAGGCAAGCTGAGTAACAATGTAAATGTATTAGTGGCTGCTACCGACGATAATTTGCCTATTCAGCCTGAGGGCAATACTGCCCAGTTGCAGGATTTTGATAAGGTCTTTATAAAGCTCTATGATAGTCACACCAGCTTGGTGGCGGGGGATTATGAAATAGGAAATCCTGCCGGCTATTTCATGCGGTTCAATGAAAAATCGGAGGGCGGATTATTTACCACCAGTTTTATGACCAAGCCCAACAGGGATACCAACAAAGCAGGTATTATGCGCATTACGCTTGCCGGTGGTATTGCTAAAGGCAATTATGCTGAAAACACCATACAACCCATCGATGGAAATATGGGCCCTTACAGGCTCACGGGTGCCAATGGCGAAACATTTATTATCATCCTGTCCGGTACTGAAAAAGTTTACCTCGACGGGCAACTGCTGCAGCGCGGGCAAAACAATGATTACACGATTGATTATAATGCGGCGCAAGTTACCTTCACTCCCAAGCATCTTATTACAGCGTCTTCGCAAATTGTTATTGATTTTCAATACACCGACCTTACGTATGAACGTTCGCTCATTCATGCCGCTACCGAATATCACCAGGATAAACTTACCCTTCGTTTTAATTTGTACTCGGAACAGGATGCTAAAAACCAGCAACTCTCTCAAGAGCTATCACCCGAACAAGAACAATTTCTGGCCTCCATCGGAAATAATATACAGAATGCGCTGGTTCCCGGGGAAACAGGAAGAGCGTATAGCAATTCCGAAGTGCTTTACCGGCAAGTAGATACCACCGTTGGCCCATTTACCGATTCGGTGTTTGTTTATACTACCGATTCCATCATCAATATCCCGAAATCTTCATCCAATCATTTCCAGGTTGCTTTTTCGCAGGTTCCGCAGGGGCAGGGTGATTATGTTCCTATTCAGTCATCGGCCAATGGCAGCGTGTATGAATGGATAGCACCAATCAATGGGGTTCACCAGGGAAATTATATTGCAAAAGTATTATTGATAACTCCGAAGAAAAAGCAAATGGTAACAGCAGGTGGCGATTATCACTTTTCAAAATATACTTCTCTGAGCCTCGAAGGCGCACTGACGAATAATGATGTGAATACATTCTCCAGCATTGGTAAAAACCAGGATGTGGGATATGCAGGGGAGGTGGCTTTTCACCATACCGCCTTTTTTGCTGACAGCACACAGGCTAATAAAGGTAATGTATGGAGACTGCAAACAAATGTGAGTTATGAAGGAGTGCAGAAATATTTTTCGCCTATCGAGCGCTATCGCTCCGTTAATTTTGCCACCGGCTGGAACCTTACCAGCGATAGCATATTCGATAATCAGCACATTGTGGATGGTAACTTTCTGCTGGGAAATAAAAAGGACCAAGTGACGTACGATTTCCAGGCATTTTTGGAAGGAGCGGAGTATAATGCCACCCGGCAAACAGCAACCATTAAGTTGAATGAATTGGGGTTCATGACCAATCTTGATGGCTCTTTACTTGAAAGTAAATCAACTGAAACTACCAGCAACTATTATAAGGAAGCCGCTATTATTTCGCATAAATTATGGTATTGGACTGCCGGTGTAGGCGAGTCTTCAGAAAAAGACATATTCCGCTCAAGGACAAATGGCGACAGCATTATAGGAACCAACTCCACCTTATTTGAACAAGCCAGCAATTACCAGTTTTATCAATGGAATGCGTTTATAAAAACACCCGATACGGCCAAAAGAAGCTATGGCATTAATTATTCCGAGCGCACCGATTACGGAGCCGATTTGCAGCACGATGCGATGGTGAAATCACTTTTTACGAGGAATATTTCATTGGATGCTGCGTTCAATAAAAATCCCAATAGCCGTTTCAAAGCCAACGTAACCTATCACATCATGCAGGTGCTGGCAGACTCGGCTGTTACCGAAGGTCAAACCCCGGTGAGCGATTTACTGGGGCAAGCCGAATACGATGCACGCTTGCTGAAAGGTGTTATCAACTCCAGCACATTTTACCAGGCAGGTGCAGGGTTGCAACCTAAAGAATCATATACCTATGTGCAAGTGCCACAGGGCACAGGCGTTTATGCATGGACCGATTTTAACCACGATGGCATACAGCAACTGAATGAATTTTATCCGGCACCTTTTCCCGATGAAGCTGATTACATAAGGGTATATACACCTACCACCAATTATGAAAAAGTATATTCCAGCAGTTTTACCGAAACGTTTAACCTGCGCCCTGCTGCTGCATGGTCTTCTAAAAAAGGGGTGAGAAAATTTCTCTCATTATTCTCGGAGCAATTAGCAGTTCATGCCGACAGGAAAACAACTTCAACCAATCCCTGGAATGCGTATAATCCCTTTATTCAGAATACAGGCGACACTACGGTGATAGGATTAAATACCTCTTTACGAAACACGGTTTATTTTAATCAATTAGATCCTCACTTTGGGATGGATTATACCTATAGCGCTACCGGTAATAAAACAGTGTTGGAAGAAGATGGAGGGCAGGCAAGAACAAGTACTTACCAGGATTTGCACGCACGGGTGGCCCTATCTAAAAGATGGATTTTGGAGGGCGAAGGCAAGGTGGGAGCCGATATAAGCAATTCGCAATATTTTTCTAATGATAATTTTGATATCAATTATTATCAAATAACTCCTAAAATAAATTACCAACCCGGCACGAATTTCCGCATCACACTTTTGTTTACTTATTCCGATAAAGTGAATGCTATTTCAGATGGAGGAGGCAGTTCGATACAGGACAATAGTGGGATAGAACTAAAGTACAATGTGCTTTCAAAAGGAAGCCTTACAGCTAATTTTAATTATGTAAAGATTGCCTTCGATGGGGATGCTTCTTCTCCGCTCGGGCTCGAAATGCTGCAAGGTCTTAATATTGGGAATAACTACACCTGGGGCATTTCATACCAATGCAATCTTTCAGCTAACATACAGCTTAATCTTTCCTACATAGGGCGTGCTGAGCCGGGTTCTTCCATTATAAATACAGGGAATGCTTCCGTGCGAGCATTTTTCTAAATAATATCAGAACGGGTAACCAATACCGATATTCAGCACTGTTCTATGAATCGATCGATCCAGCGACAGTATGCGGTGACCAGGTGATAGTGAAGGGTCCCTTATTGGTTCTCCCAAATCAAACCTGACAATAAAATAATCAAAATCGAAACGAAATCCGGGTCCGGTGCCAATGGCTATTTCATCCCAAAAGGGATCGGGTCCGCTGGTTTCCATATATGCCCGTTGTATACCTTGGTTAGCTACACTTTTTATCAGCCATATATTACCGGCATCAATAAACCAGGCAAAATCAAAATACTTAACCAGTTTTACCCTGTACTCGAAGTTGCCCTCCAATTTTATTTCACCAACCTGTCCGGCAACAAGTGATGCGGGGCTTCCCCCAGGTCCCAGCTCTTGTATGGGCCATGCCCTGATATCGTTAGAGCCCCCGGCCCAAAAACTCTTTGTATAGGGTAACCCGGTAGAATTGGCATAAGGCAGGCCATATCCTCCAAAAAACCGTAGTACATAAGTCTGCTTTTTACCCTGAAGAAAGTATTGCCTGAAGTCTGCATCCAGTTTAATATATTGAGAATAGGGGGAATTAAATTGTTGAATGTAGTAACTGCCTGATTCAAGTGGCAGGTTAAGCAAATGTTTAGCAGCATCAAAAACCAGGCCCGACCATTCAATATCGGGTTTCAGGTACATAAAGTGTGTTCGTTTTTTTAGACTATTCTGCGTAGTATATGTCCATGAAAATCGCCCGTCTGTTATAACCTGGTTTTGGAAACTGTTCTGAAAAAACAAATTGTAATTGTCCAGTTGCTGTATAAAATAAGGGGTCAGGTATGCATTAACAAGGTTCCATTCAAACAACGCAAGCGTAAAATGCGATTTTTTATTTTTACTGGAAAAATCCAATCCATAAGAAAGCCCCAGTACATGTCGTACATAATCATCAAGGCGTAGCTGGTAGTCAAACGTAAGTTTTAAAGATGTCTGCGGATTTGTGTAATTTATAAGATTTAAAGGGAATAGCTGCAACAGGCTATTATAAGGAAATAAAGGTCGGGGTATAAATAAATCTAATTCAGGTCCTAAATCTTCTGTATTAAGAAGCGTGTTGCTATTTCCCGACGAAAAAACTTCCTGTGCAATCAATCCTCCATTGATTTTAAATTGCAGTTTTTCAGCGCCATCAAACTGGTTGTAGTTAGCATACGAAAGGTCTCCTGCAACCCCTAAGTCTCCACCGGTGTTGGTCCCTTCAAATTCAGCCCCCACCGAATGCTTCACCACCGGCATAAGTTGTATATAACAATCTAAATAATTGCTATCGGCTACCGGTATATATTTTACCGAAACATAACTGAACTCATTAAGTTGAGCCAGTCCTGCGTAAGTGTTTTCCCTGTTTTCAACTCTATACAAATCTCCCGGATTAACAAATATCTTGGGTTGTAATATCTTGGGTTTTAGTAAGAGTTCCCCGGGAGAAACAATCAGTATTCCATTGTAAAGTATAGAATCTGTTGGATTATAGAATCCGATTTTTGTGGGATCGTAATTCATTTGTATGATAACATGCCTGATGTGATAAGCTATGTGATTCGTTTCAATCGTAGAGTCTCTATTAAACCTATCCCTCTGAACGAATTTTTTAATATTTATCGTTACATTGATAAAATGAGATTTGCTATTTGTATCAAGCGTATAGCTTACATATTGCTTGGTGAAGTAGAAATACCCTGCATTATTCAGTTCGGTGGTAATGCGGTCACTTTCGGCATCAATAATATCTTTGTCGTATACATCCTTTTTTTTGATTTTGCAGTTAGCCGTATCGGAAAGTATTTCAGTAGCCAGCCCCAGGTCCTCAAAAGCATATTGTACATTCCTTATCTTATAGGGCTTACCTAATTTTACTATGTAGAAAACATTAGCTTTTTGATCGCTAAGGTGAATGGAATCTTTTACTTCTGCATCGAAATATCCCTTGTTGAAAAGAAAGGTTCTAACTTGTTCTGTTGATCTCTGGGTTAGTGATGAATCAAAAATGACAGGAGGCTCACCCTGGCTCATAATCCATTCACGCCCCGTTCTCCGGGCCATCTTCCTCTTCAGTTTTTCATCTTTCCATCCTTTTTTTCGTGCTTTCAGAATGTATGCCGAATCGCGGCGCGCCTTGGCTGTGGCTGTATTTACCGAATCGGGCAGATCGTAGAGATAAAGATAAAATGGAAATATGAAAAATATTCTGGTATTGGGCTTTTGCTTTACATAAGGTAAAACGGCAGCAGCATTAACCCGTTGAGGCACCTCGAATTTTTCAATACCTTCTTTACCTATATCTGTAATATCAGTAGCTATCCCTTTATTTTTTTGCGTTGAACCGAAACGATAAATAACATGATTATGCGTTAAAAGATGTTCTCCTTTCTGAACTTTTTTTACCGTATTGCACGAAAAGAGCAAAGCCATTATCAAAGCGCCTGTTACTAGCAGGAGAAATCTCCGGGGGGTATATTTATGGGGCACAACCGTGATATTCATTCGTACAAAGCTAAATGTCTTTCGTTTCCCAATAGGCGCAGAAATGCAAAAATAGATGAATAATGTAGTAAACCCCGGATGAAATTCGAATGAAGACCATCCGGGTTCGGTTAAAGAAGTCAATAACAGCAAGTGTTATTTCACAACCAGCATCTTTACAGTTTTCACATTGTCGCCTGCAATGAGGCTGCAAAAATAAATTCCGGCAGCATGGTTGCTTAAATCGACAGGTTGAAAATTGTTACCCGCATGGGCATTGCTCAAATTAGTTTCCTGAACCAGCATTCCGCGTTGGTCATATATTCTGAGCTGCACAGTTTGCTGTATCGGCAAATAATAACTTAAGGAAGCGGCTCCCGACGAAGGGTTAGGATATAATTCGGCTCTCATGCTCGCATCGGGCACAGCCAGGTTATTTACGGTTGTAATTTGATTGAGGTTGGTAATATTGGCAGTATACATTCCGCGTGTATGTGTAGCTACAGCTACTAGTCCATCAGACTGGCGCACATCAATCATATTGCAAACAGAGTTTCCAATAGTGCCGGTGGCTTGTTGAACCCATACAGTCGAGTCGCCTTGCAGTGTATCGGTAGCATATAAACCTGTACTGGCAGCAACCCAATAAATAGTCCCTCCTGATTTCAGATGTTGTATAGCAGCCCAGCGCAGCGAAGGTTGGTTAGTTCCATCAAGGTTACCTGCAATGTAAGTCCAAGAGGAGCCGCTGTCAGAACTATAGAATAAATTATGGGTAGCGTAGTTAGTATAAACCACCATCAGGTTAGCCCCATTTGCAGGGTCCACTGCAATACAGCTTACATAAGGGGCTCCACCGCCGGGCGTGCCTGAGGGGAATGCATTGGGTGCTTTGGTGCCGGTTATGTTCACAACAGCAGGTGTTCCGGTGTTAGCATTAATAATGCGGTAAACGTTCCGGTTGCTTGTTCCAAAATAGAGCATATTGGCAGGAGTGGTTGATACACCGATAGCAGTAAGCTCGGAGCCGGAAACATTACCCGGCCATTTTATCCAATTGGTACTGATAGAATCCCATTGGTTAGCAAGTGGTATACCTGCAAGATCATTATTTCTCCATAAATTGGTTCCTGCGCCAAGATACATGATGTTGTTATTGTTGGGGTCTACCACACAAGGACTCAGCCATTCGTATCCGCTTGCCCCTTTAGGGTCCATCCGGTTAAATGCCGAAACCGCCCCGGTTACGGTATCCATTTTTGCTTTGAATATATGGCCCGATGTTATTTCATAATAAAAATACCTGCCGCTATCAGCAATAGTACAGAATGACCCGTCTCCAAAAATAGGTTTGGTCCAGGTATTGGTAAGAGAGAGTGAATTGTCAAACAGGCAATCATTATCCTGGGCTCCACCCACCATTAAAGGGCTTCCTGAAACCTGGTGGTTGGTAGTAACGGTGTAGAACATAGTGGTTACATATCCATAATCAAAAGTGGTCCATGATACATTGCTTGCCAGATCATTCGTAGTTTTGAACAGGCCTCCATCACCTCCGTTGTACATTACTGAAGGATTGGACGGAGAGAAGAATAGCACATGCTCGTCCGAATGACTGCCCGGATATACCGATATGGCAGGTAAGCTGGTTCCTACACCATATCCGCCTATGTGGGCTGTGTGGGTAGCGTCAAAAAAACCGGACGTGGAGCGGAAAATATCTGTACCCGCAATAAACAAGGTTGCCGTATCGGTTGGTAAAAAGTTTACTACCATATCGTAGGAAGTCTGGCAATTATATTTATCAAATGTTCCTCCGCTATGGGGCAGGTTTGCCGAAAGATTTATCCACCGGCCTCCTGCGCTATCGCCATCACCTGAAAGGTAAGTATATTTCCATAAGCTATTCCATTCCACTTGTCCTAGAAAATTGGTGTCGGGAGTTCCGGCACCCGGTGTATTGCCAAGGAAATAAAGCTGGTTAGGATTGGTTGGGGCGTAATTCATAACAATGCGTGCATACGTGCCCGGAAAACCAGGAGGAGTGATGTTGGTAAAGTGTATCCCGTCTTGCGATCTCCATATACCCCGTTGTGGGCCATCGCTGCTCATGCTGGCATAAACAACCCCGCTGGGTGTAACAATCACATTGGTGTAATAAGAATAGCTTTTTATATTTCCACCTAATAAAGTGGTCCATGTATTTCCAGAATCATTAGAGCGGTTTACAGCGCCGAATGTACTGGCATACACCACGCTCGAATCTGTTCTGGCAGGGTCAGTGGCTACGCTCCAAATACCTTCCCAAAGGCTAGTGAGTGAAGTATAGTTGAACGAAGTTGCCGGGAGTACCGACCAGGTTTGCCCGTCATCATTAGAACGGTACATTCCGTTACCATAAAAATAGGCGCCCGAAACGCTTGCCGAAGCTCCGTAACATTCGCCGGAACCATAATACCAAAGTTTGCTATGACCTTTGCGGCTATCTTGTGCAAGGCATGTAACACTTTGTTCCTGTGCAAGCTGTGTAGTGAGTGTCCAGGTTTTTCCACTGTCAGTGCTCCTCCACATGCCTCCGGCACATGAGCCGGCAAGCAATATGGCTTCGTTATTAACATCGGCTGCAAAAGCCCGTGTTCTTCCGCCCACATTCCATGGGCCGCGCATTTGCCATGAAGGCGACGAAGAAAGTTCCGGATGTTTAGTGGCTTGTAAATCGTTGGGGAGATTGGCTGCAAAGCCTAATTCAAGGGTACGGATACCATCGGGTATCATTCCGGTGGCAGGGTCGGCTAACCGTTGCTGCTCCCATTTAATATATCCGTCAATGTCTTCAGCGCCTCCATTTGATTCTGAAATTTCGGTTGCGCGATGGTGCTTTAGTGCATGGAATGAAAAGGCGATGAGGGTAATACCTAACAATATGCCTAATCCTGGTAATATTTTTTTCATGGTAATGGTATGCTGGTTCAATAAAAAACAAATGTATGAAAAATGACGTGAAATAGGAATACCTAACAGGTAATACCAAGATAACTTGTACTAATATTAATAAAATGTTTTTATGTTACCTTTGCCTAAATTGAGTTCGATGTTTTCGTGGTACTTGTTTCGTGAAACCTTTTCTTTCGCATTCCGGGCATTATTTCAAAATAAATTGAGAAGCACCCTGTCGTTGCTTGGAATAACCATTGGCATTTTTTCCATCATAACGGTTTTTACGTTTATCGACTCACTTCAAATAAGTATAGAGAAAGATGTAAATAACCTGGGCAGCAATGTAGTTTATGTGGAAAAATGGCCATGGACATTCGGTAAAGATTATCCCTGGTGGAAATACTGGATACGCCCGCAGCCTACTGTAAATGAAATGCAGGAGATTCAAAAGAAATGTAAGGACGTAGATGCAATTGCCTATACTTTTGCCCGCAACGCTACAGTTGAATTTCAAAACAGTTCGGTTGATAATGTAAGTATCAACGGCATTACCGACGATTATAACCAGGTGGTTAACTGGGTGCAAATTGAAGAAGGCCGTTATTTTACTCCTGTTGAGTTTGCAGGAGGGAAGGACGTGGCCATTATTGGTTCCGATGTGGCAAGTGGGTTATTTAACGGGGGAGATGCTATTGGCAAATACATTAAGATTAAAGGGCGGAGAGCTTTGGTGGTGGCTATAATAAAGAAACAAGGGCAAAGTAAAATATCCGACATTAATATGGATGAGTCGGTGCTTGTACCTTATAATTACATGAAAACCATGTTCGATACGCACAATATTTGGGCGCCCAGGATAATACTTGTAAAGGCAAAAGAAAATATTAGCAATGCTCAAATAATGAGCGAGGTGGAGGGTGTGATGCGCCCGATAAGACAGTTGAAGCCGGATGAAGAAGATAATTTTGCGCTCAATCAATCCAGCATGCTTACACAAGGCTTTCAGTCGCTATTCGATATTATTGCCGTGATAGGGTGGGCCATAGGGGGCTTCTCTATTTTGGTTGGTGGAATAGGTATAGCAAATATCATGTTTGTATCTGTTAAAGAAAGAACCTCTTTAATCGGAATACAAAAATCATTGGGGGCAAAAAACTATTTCATACTGGCACAGTTTATTATCGAAGCTATTATGCTTTGCCTCTTAGGCGGTTTAATAGGGCTACTGCTTATTTACATTCTTACTCTCGTGGTGGGCAATTCATTCGGTATGCAATTCATTCTTACCTTTTCCAATATATTATTGGGTATTTCCCTTTCAGTTTTCATTGGGTTATTGTCAGGTTTTATTCCTGCATATACAGCTTCGCAACTTGACCCGGTAGAAGCTATTCGATCCACTTATTAATTTGGTAATTTGATGATTTGATAATGGAAAATGCAGACAAATAAAGAAAACCTGATTGTAAAAAAGACCTTTGAATTTTCAATTCAAATAATGGGATATGTTGATTTATTAATGGAGAACAAAAAATTCCCGTTGGCTAATCAATTATTCAGAAGCGGTACATCAATTGGTGCAAATGTAAGGGAAGCCCAAAATGCTGAAGGCAAAGATGATTTTATTCATAAAATGAAAATTGCGGCAAAAGAAGCCGATGAAACTGAATATTGGTTATTGTTGTGTAAAAATAATTCGAGTTACCCTAAACCAGATAGTCTCTTAGTTGAAATAGAATCTATACATAAAATTTTATCAAAAATAATCTCATCCAGCAAGTCTGTAACTCAATCACCAAATTATCAAATTACCAAATTATCAAATCAATAATATGGTAGGAATCAAAGTAAAAAGACCCGTTATTTTAAGTATAGTTTGCATTATCGGCTGGATACTAGTAGTCTTCAGCTTTATTTATGCCTTCTCACCCGGTATTAAAAAAATTGGGGAATATTATCCTGCCATATACAGTTTCATAGTTTGCTTGCAATTTATTTCGTTCGTGGGAATATGGTATATGAAAAAATGGGGCCCGCATTTATTTATCGCTTCTTTCTTTTTAAAAAATATCTTATTGGTATGCATGGGTACTTTCACGGCTATTGATGCTGTTTTTATCATAGATATAATCTTCATCATTATCTTGTTTTTCTATTATAAACGAATGGATATAAACCTTTAATGGATGGACAATTCCGAAAGCTCTACTCACTTTAAGCAATCTCTTTCCTTGTTCGATGCCACCATGATTGTGGCAGGCTCCATGATTGGCTCCGGAATTTTTATTGTAACTGCCAACATGGGAAGGCAGCTTGGTTCGCCAGGTTACATTTTGCTAGAATGGATTGCCAGCGCTATTATCACCCTTATTGCTGCATTGAGTTATGGAGAGTTGGCTGGGATGATGCCCAAAGCGGGTGGACAATATGTTTACCTGAAAGAGGCATATAATCCGCTTGTCGGTTTTCTTTATGGATGGACCTGTTTCACGGTTATCCAGACTGGTTTTATAGCAGCCGTAGGCGTAGCTTTTGCGAAATTCACCGCTGTGTTTTTCCCGGTTCTTGCAACCAGCAATATCATATTAGACGCGGGCTTTATCAAAATTTCTGCGGGGCAATTGTTTGCCATAGCCATTATCATCCTTATTACCTTTATTAATACCCGTGGCATAGAATACGGCAAATTAGTGCAGGGTATTTTCACTTCTACTAAATTAATTGCGCTTGCAGTTTTGGTGATTGTAGGATTGTACATTGCTTTCAACGGGCATTTTATTGCAGATAATTTTCACAATATGTGGCAGGCTTCATCAGTAGGCGACAAGGGCGAGGTATTGCAAAACTCCCTGTCGGGTATGGCGCTGCTTGCTGTTATGGGTGTTGCTATGGTTAGCCCTTTATTTTCAAGCGATGCATGGAACAATGTCACCTTTATTTCCGCTGAAATTAAACGGCCGGGTCGTAACATACCGCTCGCTTTGCTGATAGGAACATTGATGGTGGGTGTCTTATATATACTTACTAATATTACATATCTATGCATCCTTCCATTACATGGAAACCCTCAGGGTACCGATATAATGAGTCATGGCATTGCCTTTGCGAAAGATGACCGCGTAGCAACTGCAGCTGTTTCAGTTATGCTGGGCAATGGCGCTGCTTACGTTATGGCAGCGCTCATCATGATTTCTACATTTGGATGCAACAACGGCATTGTGCTTTCAGGTGCCAGGTTATATTATGCTATGGCAAAGGATAAACTCTTTTTTAGGCAGGCCATGAAATTGAACAAGAAAAGCGTTCCGGCCGTTTCTCTCGTTTTTCAATGCATTTGGGCCAGTGTTTTATGCCTTTCCGGAACGTATAGCGAATTGCTTGATTACATTACCATTGCCTCCCTGCTTTTTTATGCGCTCACCATTTTCGGTATTTTTATTTTGCGCAAAAAACAACCTGATGCTGAACGCCCATATAAGGTTTTTGCCTACCCTATTCTGCCAGCTATATATATTATCACGGCCCTTGCCATCAGTATTGATTTATTGATAGAGATCCCTCGAAGCACCTGGCCAGGAATAATTATTGTGATAATTGGTATTCCTTTCTATTTCATTATGAAAAGAAGCCAGAAACCAGCAGAAGTGGAATCTGTCTAAACAAAAAGAGAGGCTTGTGGCCTCTCCTTTCAATAAGTAGAGATCAATATTATTCTACTACCAATCTTCCTGTAGAAACAGGGGTTCCTGTTTGAGTAAATATCTTATAGATGTACACGCCTTTCGATTGACCGCCCAGGTTAATTTCATTATTCGAAGAACTGATAGGAGAAGCTGTTACTTCTTGTCCCAACACATTGTAAACCCGTATTTGATAAGTATTGTTGTCGTTTGTGAAGGTGAAATTGAATACACCATTGCTCGGATTAGGATAAACACTTATGGCAGCAGACTGGTTCGAAACCTTAGCCACGCCTAAAGAGGCACCCGGAGGAGGTTGTATGCCATATATTACGGCAATACCATATGTAAAATTGAAAGGAGAAGGATTTAATTGACTAGGATAAAACCATCCGTTATTAAGTCCGCCCCAACCCCAATTCATATGAACCATATTGTGGGAGCTATATCCATCGCATACCCACGAGTGTCCACCATTATTTGGATCAAATCCTTGGAATTGTACTGGTCTGCCAATAATAAATTCGTTTTTTAATAGATGAAACCAACTGCTATCTGTATAGTTAGAATAAGAGGCCGTGTTAATACTATCTTGGTCATAACCAAAGTAATTAATATAAGAAGTATAAGCAGAAACATTACCCCCCATCACCTGTGCGCCGCTTTCGGTAGGTGAATAATCCATATCTACACTTACACCACAATCATACATCAATTTTGAAACCTGGTTATTATCTTTCCCCAACGTAGCAGGCATTTCAGACCATGTATAATGCGAAGTATCAAATTCTGCACACAATTGGCCATAGTTTTCTGAAAAATAAGGTTGCTGGTCATCATAGCAATTTGAGCCTGTACCAATGCTAGGATATTGCCAGTATCTCATAATTTGAGCCATGGCAGTAGCAACGCATCCTGTAACAGAACCACCGGGACACATAGCATTGTAAAAGGGCTCTTGGTTCCAATAGGTTTGGCATAAGTTGGTATTTTCATTACGTGAGGCATTGTGAGGGGCACGGTTTGAATTACCGGAAGTATATGCGGACCATTCGCCGGTAATATCAGAGGTGGCTACTATGTTGTGAGTTCTCATGGCAATTACTTGCTCTTTGCTTTTTCCAAGCCAAAAATAAACATTGTTACTTGGTGCTGTAGGTATTACAAAAGCTCCTTCATCCGAATAACCGATAATGGGGTGGGCCGCATCTTCAGCAGCTACTATAATAAATCCTTTGGTACTATTTACATCGTACACATAATAAACAGGGGTGCCGTTTGCATCACGCTCAGTGTACGCCAATGATAAATCAGCAGTACCCGACGAATGAGTAGACGAGTAAAAATTAAGCGCCACTTTCTGAGCAACACTTGCATCGACAGGATTAGCCTGAGCCGATACAAAACTTGCTGTAAGGGCAATTAAAACTAATTGGATTTTTTTCATTTTTTAAAATCTGGAGACTATTAATTTTTACAAATATACTCATTTTTAACGGATAAAAGCAATAAACACTTTGCCTTTATCCGCATCATTAAAAGCACTTATTCAATAACTATTTTGCCGGTGGATATTGGGCTTCCGCTTTCATTCATAACCCTGTATAGGTAAATACCTTTCGGCTGAGCAACCAGGTTTAAGGTTGTTTGTGTGCTGGTAAGCCTGGAACTATATACTTCTTGGCCCAGAACAGTATACACAGCAATTTGCGGGTTTCCTG